>Ga0206961_1115_pt1 | contig 18100 bp, 19 predicted proteins | sample Alteio_BWOrgHeat_30_FD_153238 | JGI IMG/M metagenome (GOLD analysis project Ga0206961, IMG submission 153238) | Enriched cells from forest soil in Barre Woods Harvard Forest LTER site, Petersham, Massachusetts, United States -... | ecosystem: Environmental > Terrestrial > Soil > Temperate forest >...
CTGCCGGGTTGCATGATGATGGCATCCTCCGCCCAATAAGTGAGTATCTTATCGGTTTCACCGGTAGCCGCCAGTCTGGGCCATTCATCCCAGATCTTCATCAGCGTATCTCTTTCTGCCTGGATGTTTACTTTCTGAGCACTGACCTGAAGTGCTGCCAAAAACAGAAATGCCAGTATTATGCCTGATTTCATTTTGCTAAGTTGGTATAATGAAAATATAATTCAATAATTTTTTTAGCATTTACTGACGATGTAAAAACTTTTTAAGCCGTTGTTTCACTTCCGGCCATTCCGCCGCTGTGATGGAAAATCGGGCTGAATCCCGCGCAATCCCGTCGGGCGCCAGTCTGTGTGAACGCAGCAGGCCTTCAAATTTTGCTCCCAGCCTTTCGATGGCCGCCTTTGATCGTTCATTGCGATTGTCGGCATGGAAACAAATCCTGAACACCTGCCATTTTTCAAAAGCCAGTGTCAGCAATAATAATTTCGCCTCCGTATTCACGCCTGTACGGATCGCTGAGTGCTCCAGCCAGGTATACCCGATTTCACCTGCATCGGGATACTCCCTTCCATGTCGTGGATGGCCAGGTTTCCAGGCCCATCTTTCGATATTGAATATTCTGCTTGACCCAATCACCGCATTGTCCAGTAACCGGATAATGGCAAAAGGTTCAGCCATGCCCGCGGCTTTCCACTCTTTTGCCGTCTGAATATATTTTCTTGCTTCATCAATGCCTTTGGGAACCGGGCTCCATTGGTAAAAGCCGTCGTCTGATATCGAAGCGCGTGCCAGACCTTCGGCATGATGTTCTTCCAGTGGTTCGAGTCGAACGATATGACCCTTCAGGATATTACTCATGGAATTTATTCAGCATGTATCTTCTTTTCAGATAGGGATAATAAAATTAAGAAATCTTCCACCCAAAATTTCAATGCAGTAAATTTGAACCCATACACCTGAAACAAAAAAAATACAAATGTCTTCACTGAAACTATTCATGTTACTGATTGGCTGCAAACCGCCGGGAAGGCATACGGAACAGCACGACGTATTCTTTGGCATTGCGGAAGAACTGAAAGACCTGGTACCGGAAATCAATGCATTCTGGCCACAACCAGGCAAACTCCATCTCGACGCCTGGCGTCACGTAAGCCAGGTTGATGGTTTTGATATTAAAATATATCCGAAGGAATCGGCAGAAACGATCAGCAACCAGGCACCCCGGTTATTTTTTATTTTCCTGGGCGGTTATCAGGAGAATAAATTTGAGGAGCAGCATTACAGTGTACTAACGGTAAAGGTAAACCGCTCTGCAGCTTATAAGGAAGCAAAAGAAACATTGTTCTTTCAGCACAATCATTTTCCGGGTGCAGAGTCGCATATTGATGATAAATATGGCATCGACGTGGATGATCTCTATGAAATAGAAGAAATGCTTTCTCCCGGACAAAAAGAAAAATACCAGATTGAACTGCTGCCCGCCGAAAACCTGCGGACAGATAAAGTGAACCTCGGCTATTTCAAACTCAACAGTTTATAGTTTCCAGCGAACACCGGCTGCAGGATATACCTCCCACCGATCGGCCGGCGTGTTCACGTGATAATAAATATTCATCCGCACACCCGCAGAAAATGCCCCTGGGAACCGGTACCAGAGCTGCGGTTCAGCGTAGAAAAAAAATTGCTTGCCACTCAGGCCGGCCGTGTATTCATCACCATGATTTTTATTTTCTGTCCAGGCATTCAGATCACCCAGCAACTCCAGCCGGTAATTGAAAAATGCTTTGTAAAAATAAAAGGTGCCTATCAGATCGGAAGTTGGTTTGGTATAAGGAACGTACCGGTAGTCGAGTACAAAACTGTAAAAACCACCTTTCCACTGAAAAGGCCAGGCAACCCCTGCTTCATAATTCGTGAGAATATAATAACTGTACTGTTTGGGTTCCGTAACACCCAGTCCCCCGCTGATGGAAAGATGCAGGAAAACTTTCGGCTCCCAGAAACGAAGGGTCTGGGCCACCTGGAAATACATCTTGCTGGTATTGGTACCGGGCCCCATGACATCGGCCTGCATCTTGAATAAAAAGGAACCCGGTTTCACGAACGCACGCCCCGAATCCTGCGGTTTAAAATATTCGAAATAAAGGGTGGGATAATTCTTCGGGTTGTTTTTTGGATCAGTGGTATGACGCAGATCATAGACCAGCTGAAGGTTTTGCGTCATGGACCGAAAACCAGTCAGGCACAAAGTCAGTACAAGGAGATATTTCATATTTATAAAATTTATCCGGCGAATCTCCCTTTGCCCGAGAAAAAGGATCGGAAGTGGTGCGTAATTCCTGCGTAATTCTATATTTGAGCTTAAAGACCAGAAAAACAACGCATGAATGATTTGGATACCCAGGCTTTTAACGCCTTATTCAGGGAGGCCTACGAGAAAAGTTTTGGTTATCCACTTAGGGAATCTCTCTCCGAAACGGAAAGCAAGTTGTTCTACAATAAAATCTTCGACCAGACCGGACTGGTGATCGGCTGGAAAAGCCTGAAAAACTATTCGTCTTTTGTGGTGGACAATGATTCCGGCAAAACCGAAAATCCATCCGTGGCAACGCTAGATACCCTGGCGCGCTATGTGGGCGAAGCGCCCTATAGTTCGGAGACGGAAAGAAAGGAAAAAGAAAGTCATTATCCCTGGTGGTTTGCCTATAAGGAAAAATTTCACCGGGCATTGCGGCCTGAACCCAACACGAACAAAGATAAAACCAGCAGGCAGGTACTACTGGCAACGATCTTTTTTCTGGCCGTCGGATTGATCATGCTGATCCGGTACAATGTGCACAAAGCACCACTTCCTTTTACCGATGAGTTTCATGAGCTCAGCGATGCTTCCCTTTCTCAGAATGGCTGGTTATTGCAAATGCGGGATACCTTGTATTGGAATCGGAGAAATGAAAAACCGAATCAGCTCACGCTTTTCACGCTGCGCGGCGATAACTGGCCGAACGTAAAGGAAAAGATCGGCATCCGCAATCTTCTTCTTCGAAAAATTACAAAGGATTGTTTTGATGCAGAGATTCACCTGGATGATTTTCTTCCTGATCAAAACTGGAAACAGGCAGGCATTCTGTTACTAGAGGACACAAATTTCACTGGCAAGAGCATTCGTTTATCCGTTGCCTACAATGATTTTTTTGGCGGATACCACAAACCAAAAGAGATCATCATCCAGGCCATCAGTTCATCGGGAAGAAACGAATCCGAACCCGAAGAAATCGCCCATCAGCCAATTGTATTTCTGGACAGCGTCCGCCTGCATCCTGAACTCGCGGATAATATGAAAACAAGTTCCCTGCGGATTGAGAAGACCGGCAAGAAATTTCGTTTTCTCTATGCGGGCGGATCCGTTTCCAATCCTGCTTTTAAAGAAGTGATTACCCACGAATACGATATGCATCCCCGTTATATCGGGATTTTCGCAATGAAGGGATTTGTTGACAGCGCCAGCGAATCGCCTGTGCATTTTACTTTCTTTCGGATAAAAGAACACGATTGCGAGTAATTAAAAGCAACTGAAATATACCCAGGCGATATAAAAAATCTGCAACGGGATACGGAACCACAGATATGGAAGACCCTTTCCATCGTTCGTTGCCTTTTGATAATCTACACGCCGGAGGGCGGCATATATATTTGCCGGAAGAATCAGAATAAAAAAAACAATTAACAACAGCCCGGTGGTCGAAACCATTCCGGAAATCTGCAACCCGAAGGCGGCAGCGATTTCGATGATGCCGGTCAGATAAACCAGGGGTAATTTAAATGGAATGAAATCGGGCAGCATCATGCACATGCCTTTGGGAAAAGCAAAATGGCCAATGGCCGTAAAAACCAGCATCACGGACATTCCGATGCGGGCGGACAAGGCAAAATCATTTCGGTGTGCAAATATTTTTATTGCAAAAAATGCAAATAAAAATGAAATCAGTAAAACGATAAAAGGTTTCATATAAGGGCTAAATCAATGTGAGTCATTATACTAAAGGGTTTTATCTGCACAACGAAAATTTCCCGGGTGCTGCAACAAAGCAAAGAAAATTTGCAAAACCATTTTCCATCTCTGTACCTTTCTAATGATGTAAGGTGTATGAGCGGTTGCTTCCTTCTTCCTACTCTCTGATGCCCGACACCATGAACGCTATACCCTGCTTTTTTTAACACCTAAATATATACATCAAATGAAAAAATTTCTGTTCCTTTTTCTGATTACTGTTTTTCTGATCTCCTGCACCAACAGCAGTTCCGACACAAATGCATCTGCTGCGAAAGACAGCGTGGCCGCCGTAGTAGTCAATTTACCATATACCGCCACTTATTCATCCAACTTTGTTCCCGGAAAGCCCTCGGATGTACTCGCCACGCTGAATAATTACAAGGCATGGGAGACTGCGGATATGGCCGCCTTTCGGTCAACCCTGGGTGATAGTGCCGTGCTGATTCTGCCGAGCGGCAGGATCGTTTCGGGCTCGGGTGACAGTCTTACAAAACAGGCAAAAAATTTCCGTGACAGCTTATCCAAAGTGGAGTTGACTTTAATCGCCTGGACTTCCAACCACAGTGTCGATAAAAATCAGGAATGGGTAAACGTATGGTATAAAGAAACAGATACCTATAAAACCGGCAAGGTGGATTCTGCCATGTACCAGGATGATAATCGTTTGCAGGATGGAAAGATCGTATGGACTTCTTCCCACCGTCAGGCATTGCCAAAATAATCAATCCATGTTCCATAAAAAAGCTCCCGGCCTGGTTGGGAGCTTTTCATTTAATACTATTGAAGAAATTCAGGGGGCAACTGTTTGATGGGCTGAATTTTTATTTGTCTGTAAAAAACCTCCGCACCTTCAGACTGAATCTGAATTTTTCCTTTCATCATTGGCAGCGCATTTCCATTATCATTCTGACTGTTTTTGTAAAGAATCATCACGGCTTTTCCATTCACCACATGCATGCTGGTGTCTCCGTGGCAGTACAGATCCAGTGTGTTCCACTGACCGGTGGGATTTTCAGCATCCATACTTTTGAAACAACGCCTGCCCACTTTGCCGCCTTCTTTAAAAGTAATGAACTCGCCCTTCGGATTATAATCATATTCCGTCTCGGATTTTTTTATAACGGGCATATCTGCCATCCCGCCGGCCACGCCCCAGTAGTCGCCAGTATTGGTTTCTTCAATCTGAAATTCCTGAGATCGCATCCACGCGCCATAGTCGGCACCCCATCTTCCAACGGAATGATAAAGCAGGCCACTGTCTTTCTTCTTACCCCTCTTTGGTCCCCAGGTCAGCGCACCCCATTTAAATTGCAACTGCAGATGATAGTTTTCATATTCCTTTACCGTAATGATCGCACCCCAGTTTTCTCCCGAAATCCGGATCAGATTTTCTCCATCAACTTTCACCACAGAAAAAACATGTCGCGGATCGTTGTTGAGTCCGATGGGCAATGCACTGATGAATTTGCCACTGTCGTTCAGGTCCGGACCGATATATGTATCCCAGCCCTTCAGGTCCTTGCCATTGAATAACAACTCCCATTCATTTTTTATATTTGATTTCGTAAAGGCAAACGCGAGGGCACAAAGCACGACGGCTAGAGAATATTTAACGGCTTTCATTTAATGAGCGTTGTTTCGAAAAGCAAGTTAATCCAGTTCGGTATAACTTTAACTAAAATCAGCCCCCTGTATATGAGTTCAAAAAAGAAGACAGAAATAGACAGCCTGCAGGGCGGACTGAGTCTGATGATTTTCTTTACACTGCTTTGGACGGTGATTGCCGAATTTGTTTTTGAAGGACTTGATCATCACCTCACGGTTGTTTTTTTCGGACTGATCCTTTTGATTTTCATATACAAATACTGGCAAATGAGCCGGGTGAAAGTGCATTTGCGGGCAATGCCGGCAGATAATTCCGGTGCAGAGGAAAAAAAGAAGGGCAAATGGTTCTGGGTTATTTTCGTTGCAGAAGGTATTCTGATTCTCCTGATAAAAAATATTCTTTTGAATACAGGTCATGACAATTTGTTTATTCCCTGTTTTGCATTGATCGTGGGTCTTCACTTTTTCCCACTGGGCTGGGTTTTCAATAGAAAATTTGATTACTATATCGGCGCCTGGACATCGATGATGGCGATCGCGGGCCTCGTCCTTTTATCAAAAGGGAATTCCGATCCCCGTTTGGTAAAAGGATTGGTTGCCGTTGGATGCGCCATCGCAACCAGTTGTTATGGTTTCAAAATGATTTATGAATCTTCACAAATATTATAGTTCATGTACACACTCAACCGGCTTTGGAAATACAATGACTGGGCAAATAAACTTTTGATGAAAACCCTGGAAGACGGAGCCAGGGAAATACCTGCATCGTGTTTGCGCCTGCTCAGCCATATTGTAAATACGCAAACCGCCTGGCTGAACAGAGTAACTGGAGAAAAAACAGGTACAACGGCCTGGGAAGAACATACATTAGACAAGTGCAAACAAATGCATGAACAAACTTCGGCATTGATGAAAAACATACTCGATCATCAGGAGGAGGATCTGTTCAAACTCTATGAATATAAAAACTTCGCGGGCCAAACTTATCACAGCGAACTGTATGATATCCTGTTGCAGGTTCTTACCCATGGTGTTTATCACCGCGCACAGATCGCACAGGAAATGCGCAGAGCGGGTCTGGAACCCATACTGACCGACTATATCCATTTTGTGCGTACGGAGCAGGCAAAGCCGGCGTAAAACGAACTATGGATTGGGTTCCACCCAGTAATCCACCACAAAAACTTTATCCATCACCGGTTTCAGAATCGCCTGAAATTGTTTGTGCGCGGGATTCTGACTATAGCTGGCAAGATCTTTTTCTGAACTGAAAGTTAGCTGGAAACAATGCGTGAATCCCTGATCGAGATGCTCCGGACTCATGTTCAGCCCCCATTCAAATTTCTTCACCTCGGGCACTTTGCCATAAAGTCCTGCGAAATTTTTCACCACATTGGCCACCTGCTCTTTTGTTGCAGAATCTTTAAAAGTGAATAATACGATATGCCGGAGTTCGGTATGTTTTGTTCCCTGTGAAAAAGCAACCAGGGAAATGGAAGCGATGAAGATTGAAAGGATTAATTTTTTCATTTGTGTTAGTTTATTGAATTCTAAGTTAGTTGGTTAAATTCATTATGTTTCTCCCACCACGCCGAATAAATATCTGGCGGAGGAATAAATCTGCAAACTGTTAATTCAATACTTTTTTTAAATCAGGGATGTACGCCGGATTCTCTGTGATTCCATTGTGTCCCTGGCCGCTCAGTGTAAACAGCGTGTCTGATAATTTGAAATATTTTTTCAATTTGACGGACGAGTTATAATAAATCACTTCATCTGCGTCGCCATGAAAAATCACCACTGGCATAGTACAGTTTTGCAAATAGCGATTGGTTTCAAATTTATATTTTAAAATAAAAGTTGGAATGAAAGGCGATTTGGAATGAATCAGATCGCTGAGACTGTAATAAGGTGCCTGCAGAATGAGCAACCGGGGTTTATTGGTTGACGCAAGTTCCGCAGCAGGTCCCGTTCCAATGGAATAACCCAGTACAATCAGGCTGTCTTCATGATAGTATTTCTTCATTTCATTGTAGGCCGTCTGAACGTCCTCAAATATTTGTTTTTCACCCGAGATGTATCCCTCGCTCTTTCCAAAGCCGCGATAATCGAGCATAAAAACATCGTAGTGAATATCGGTATACCACTTAGCAACTTCTCCCCACACGTTTAATGCACCGGCATTTCCATGCAGATAAAAAATCAATCCCTTCGAGCTATCAGATTTAAAAAGGAGCCCACTCAGCGTTTTATTGTCTGATGTTTTGATGGCCATCTCTTCAAACTTCACAGGAAAATCGAACCGGTAGTTTTTCTCCAGCCTGGTTGGATGAAAAATCAGTTTCTCCTGAAAGAAATATAATAAGGCGAAAACAGCGAGGATTACAAATAATACAATCCTGCCTGTTTTAAGAAGTATCGTCTTCATTTTTGGCTTTCGATTTAATCGGCCTGCTGTCATATTTTCAGTTACGCTTCACTACAGGAGGTTGCAATATTTCAATTACTGACTTCGTTTTCGGATTCGTATTATTTCCTTCGGGTAACTAAATTCCTTGCATTTGACCCGCCTGTTCAATACAGCCTGAAACTTTAATCCCTGTAATTTACTGGTTTTCAATGGGCCATACGAAAGTGCGCTTTATGTACGATGTCTAAAACTCTTAAAGAGCATATCCAGCTATGGCAAAGAGCCTTTGTGATTTTAAATGAGCTTTTTACTGGTTCACCTCTTTGGGTCCTCCTTGATACCTCTTTGACACCTCTTTGGGTCTCCGGAATCCGGGGTAGCAAAGAGGAGGAATCGGGGTAGCAATAGGGATTCAAAGGATTTAGGATCCGGCAAAATTGCAGAAAACGACTAAATATGCATTTCCAAAAGTGCAAACGATCCGTTCTGATAATGCGCGGGCAGCCCGGGTGACCAGGCAACTGATGTATCTCCAAGAAATGAAAAACCGCAACGGATATAATAATTGATGAGCCGGTCATTTCCACTCCCGGTATCCATTCTGATATAAGAAATGCCATGTTCTCCGGCAAACGTTTTTGCCCAATCGACGATGTGTTTTACCAAATGAAGTCCGCGGGAATTTTTGCTGGCGGCAATGCGGTGTATATAAATCGCAGACGTTTCATTGGCAAATTGCCAAATCGCCGCATCACTATACGCAATACAAAACGTTCCCACCAGTTCTCCTTTCGCCATCATCTTAAAATGCCTCCGTTCATTTATTTCTGTTTGCACCAATGATTCTTCGAAACCCAGCCAGTGATTGTTGCCAACTTCTTTTTGGTATGCGATGGCATCGTCGTAGAGTTTGAATATTTCAGTGATGTCTTGATTTTGGGTGTGAACGATTTCGACATTCATAAATTAGTAGAATAAGTAAACCAAAAAATTTACACGAATGTCCAACTGGATGCTTAAAAAAGAAGATGTGGTCCCGCCAAGAATCGAACTTGGATCTAGAGTTTAGGAAACTCCTATTCTATCCATTGAACTACGGGACCATTATTTAGAAACTTTGCCTTTCATCTGTTACTCAGTAGTTAATCCAACACACCGGTTTCAATTAAAGGTTGCAAAAGTAAGATTTTATCACCCAATAATCCCCTTTAGACCCTAACTTCATAGTTCAAATTCCACGAATGAAACGTTTGCTACCATTTGTCTTTTTTCTTCTGATCATCAGTTTTTCCACGAAAGCGCAACCCCCGATCAAGCCGCATTTTAATCATCAGACCGTTTACGTGACCGACCTGGCACGCTCCACTGCTTTTTACAAAGACGTCATGTTGCTGGATACCATCGCTGAGCCTTTTCACGATAACCGTCATACCTGGTTTAAAATTACAGAACACGGCGAACTGCATGTAGTCGGTGGTTCCAAGGCCGTTATTCCCCATGATATCAATATTCACCTGGCATTCGCAGTCGCTGATCTGCCGGGCTTTATGAAACACCTGGACGGACTGAACGTGAAATACGGCAACTGGGCCGCAGACGACAAAAAGGTCCAGATGCGCCCCGATAACATCAGTCAGATTTATCTGCAGGACCCCGACGGCTACTGGATTGAAGTCGACAACGACAGGTTCTAGGCCCGAATCTGCCTTCTTACGGCTCTGAAACTTCACTTATCTTTGCAGCCCAAATTTGAGGTTATGAAGTTTTACGCGCTAATTATAAAATACCGTTTATATGTCGGGTTGGCCCTGCTGGCCCTGGGAATCATCACCAATATTTATGCTGGTTTCTGGCCTGCGTTCATTCTCTACCTCATTGCTGTGGTGCTGATTGCCGGACATTTCTTTTTCGGTCCCCTGCGTCTGATCCAGGAATATATGGAAGCAGGTGACATGGAAGGTGCGGAAAAAGTAATTGCCACGATCAAATTCCCCAACTTACTATACAAACCCATCCGCTCGGTTTACTATACACTGAAAGGCAATATTGCCATGATGAAGAATGATTTTGACGGTGCGGAAACCAACATGCGCAAAGGGCTGGACCTGGGCATGCCGATGAAGGAAGCAGAAGGCGCCAGCCTCCTCCAGATGGGTATGCTGGCCATGCAGAAAAATGATATCCGTAAAGCGGAAGGTTTGATACGCCAGGCCATCAGCAAGGGACTGCCGGACAAAGAAAACCAGGCGGCAGCCTATCTGCAGCTTTGTTCCATCATGATGACGAAGAGGGAGTTTCGTGCATCCAAAGAATTCTTCAGGAAAGCAAAAAACCTCAAGCCCACCACCCCACAAATTGTGGATCAGATCAAACAGATCGAGAAGTATATTTCCAGAATTCCCGGTTAAGGATCTGCGTTAGAATACCCTTCTGTCTACCCGCAGGTATTTTCCAATCAGTTCCGGATTAATCGGCGGATCCACCGACACGATATAGGAATTCAGGAAGGAGAAATACAGTTCTTCGGATTTAATCTGATTAAAGGGAACGAAGAAAAAATATTCTTCCCGGTGAATCTTTACACAAAGAAACAGAAAGGAATTTTCAAAAGATTTAAAGCGGTTCAGCTGCTCGCGATTAAATACACGGATCGCTTCATGCATTTCGCCAATTTCCAGGTGTTTACATTCTACCCAGAAATGTTTTTCCGGTTCGTTGCGTATTTCAAAATGAAAATCAGGATTTAAGGAAGAACGTACAAAACGTTTTTTACTGATTCTCGAATCCTGCGTGCGATGCAGCATCTCATACAGGTGATCGGGAAAGAAAGTCTCTGATGCATACTCCTCAAAATTTTCGGAAGGATCTATGGTCGCTGGTTCGTTGTAATAGGGTATTTGATAATTGTTCATAAAATGGATTTAATAATGGGTTAGTGATTTATAATACTTCTTCGGTTTCAACTTTTGTCTGAAGCAATTTTTTCAATAAAGAAAATGACTGATCCTTTTTTTCAAGGAAGTCAAAGGAACCGTAACGCTGGCGGTTTTCGCTGCTATACACTTCTTTCTGACTGGAAAATAAAACGACAAAAATCGAAGGGTCGAATTTGCGAATCTCTTCCAGGGTTTCAAGTCCGTTGATTTCTCCATCCAGACTATAATCCAAAACAACAATCGAAGGTTTGCGGCAAAGATTGGCGAGACAATGCTCACCAGATGTATAGAAAAAAAGCTGGCCTCCGAAAGACTCCAGCTCACGGGCGATCAACTGCTGATACAGCAGATTGTCTTCAACAATGAAAATGCCCTGAGAAGCTTGCAGATACATGGGTAGTGGGTTAATAATTTATATCACTACCATTTCGAAAAGAGTGCCGGTTTTTTTAATGCGCTAGTGGGTTGATTATCAGACCACTATAATTTGTTATTCAGTTGGGGGATTCCCAAATCGGGAGAGGAATACAAGTCTGGGAGTGTGGGAGTCTGGGAAGTCTGGAATTACCGTCAACCACCAACTACGACAGCTCGGTTCGCAACTGGGTGATACACGCCGACACAACCGTCTCCACCTGTTTTACCATTTCTGGTACGAGTTCAAGTTGTTCGAGATTCTTGGCGAGCATTTCCACGGTGCGGATCTGATCGTGCACGCTGCGGATGCCCATGGAGTCAATGGTGGATTTTAATTTATGCGCCATCTTGGATACCTGTTCCCAGTTTCCCTGCGAAGTGGCGCTTACCAGTTCCTGTACATTCTGTGGAACGGTCTGAATAAACAGCTGAATCATTTTTTTGATGAACCCTTCATCACCACCCGATACCGATTGTATCATGGCAAGGTCATAAAGTTTCTGATCTTCCGGCACGGGGGATATTTTACCGGATTTCAAATCTCCCGAATAGCTGAGGATTGTATTGAGTAAACTGGCTTCCACAACGGGTTTTGCGAGATAGTCGTCCATGCCGGCTTTTTCATATTTTATTAAATCGGAAGAGTTGCAGTTGGCGGTCAGTGCGATGATGGGTATCGCCGAAAGAAGGGGATCTGCCAGACCACGGATTTGCTCCGTGGCCATGATGCCGTCCATCACGGGCATCTGCACATCCATCAGTATACAGTCGAAGATTTGTTTTTTTACCTGCTCCAGGGCCTCAGCCCCATTACGCGCGATCACTACCTGGGCGCCGTTGGACTCAAGGATATGCCAGACCAGCTGCTGATTCATTTCAACATCTTCTGCTACCAGTATGGTTTTACCAAACAGTCTCTTTTCGGTTTCAGGGGTCAGCATGCTTGTTGTTTCTTAGGCCACGCGCACATTCATCATTTGCTCTTCAGTTCGCCATTTTGTATCATCCGGTAAATGGTGCTCTTACCGATGTCTAATTTCCTTGCCACCAGCAACACATCTTTGTTATACTTGTCGAGATAATGCTGTATGATCTGGCTTTCGAATTCTTTCAGTGTAGTTTCCCGGTTCAGTAAATCATTGATATTTGTAGAGGAGTTCAGCGTGATGTGCTCCGGAAGAATATTTTCTTCGTCACTCATCACCACCGCAAGCTCCATAATGGATTTCAATTCGCGCACATTACCAGGGAAAGGATACGCGATCAGCTTCTGCTGTGCCTCCGGGCTGATGGACTTGCGGTTGATTTTATTTTCCTTACAGAATGCATCCACGAAATTCTTGGCGAGGATGGCGATGTCGTTGCCACGTTCCCTCAATGGGGGCAGCATAATGGGTAATCCGATTAAACGATAGTAAAGGTCTTCCCGAAATGTTTTATTTTTTACTTCTTCCAATAAATTTTTATGCGTCGCCACAATGATCCGCACGTTGATGGGCATTACACTATTGGCGCCCACCCGCGTGATCTCTCTTTCCTGCACGGCACGCAGCAGCTTGGCCTGCAGGTTAATATCCAGTTCCCCGATTTCATCCAGGAACAGTGTTCCCTTGTCGGCTTCTTCGAATTTTCCGATTCGCCTGGTAACTGCACCGGTGAACGATCCTTTCTCGTGACCGAAGAGTTCGCTTTCCAGCAGCTCTTTGGGAATGGCGGCCACGTTCACTGCAACAAAAGGCAGGTTATTTCTTTCTGAATTAAAATGAATGGCTTTGGCAACGAGTTCCTTTCCGGAACCGGTTTCGCCGGTTATAGAAACAGTGATATTCGTCTTGGATGCTTTTTCAATCAGTGCAAAAACCCTTTCCATGGGTTCGCTGCTGCCAACAATGATTTGCGAGAAATCATACTTGCGGCCCACCTGCTTTTTGAGGCTTTCCACTTCCTGTTTCAGGTTACTGATTTCACGCAGATGCAGGATGCTGTTCCAGAGCCGGTCCTTGGTATCATCGTCTTTCACGATGTAATCAAAGGCTCCGTTTTTTAAGAGGTTGATGGCGGTGGCCACGTCTTCCTGACCTGAAATGACAATGACACGGATGTCGGGATTAAATTCCTTGATCTTGCGTAACACTTCCGTACCATCGCTGTCGGGCAGTGAATAATCGAGGGTTACAACATCGGGGACTTCATGGAGGTGGGCGAAGAAATCACCGGGTGATTCAAATCGTTTAACTTCATACTCCGGATTAAGGGATAAATAATGTTCCAGCATGGAGCCGTACCACATATCGTCTTCAACAATGAAAACTTTGAACGACTGGTTGTTCTTCATATTTCGGATTATATCGGATTTTACCTTGGCTATAACGCGAAATCAGGAGGAATAATATTCCACAATCAAGAAAAATTCCAAGTTTTGTCAGCCTTTTATACTGATTATGAATCAAAAAGAACATTTCGACACACTTTACCAAAATCTCAACCCCGAACAGAAGCTCGCGGTTGACAGTATTGAGGGCCCAGTGCTCGTGATTGCAGGTCCCGGAACGGGAAAAACCCAGATCCTCAGTGCCCGCATCGGAAGGATTTTACTCGACACCGATACCGACCCCGGCAATATACTTTGCCTCACTTATACAGACGCCGGCGCCATTGCCATGCGTCGCCGCCTGCTCACTTTTATCGGCCCTGCCGCGTATAAAGTGAACATCTATACTTTTCATGCTTTCTGCAACGATATCATCCAGGACAATCTCTCTTATTTTGAAAAGAATAAACTGGATCCCATCTCTGAGCTCGAACAGATTCAGTTACTGAGGGAACTCGTGGATTCCTTTCCGAAGAATCACGCGCTGAAGCGCTACCGCGGAGATGTATATTACGAAATAAAAAACCTGCGCTCCCTTTTCAGTACCATGAAAAGAGAGGGATGGACAGCTGCTTTCATCGATGAAAAAATCAATGAATACCTGGCCGATATTCCTACCCGCGATGAATATATTTATAAGAGAAATGGTCCGGGATATAAAAAAGGGGACCTTAAAAAAAACGATCTCGAAGATCAGAAAGAGCGCATGGAAAAACTACGCGCTGCCATTCATGAGTTCGACCGTTTTCAGCATTTGATGTATACCGGAGACCGGTATGACTACGACGATATGATCAACTGGGTAATCCGGGCGTTTACTGAAAACGAACAACTGCTTCGCCGTTACCAGGAAAAATTTCTTTATATACTGGTTGATGAATTTCAGGATACCAGTGGCACGCAAAATAAACTCATCAACCTGCTCATCAATTTCTGGGATAAACCCAATGTGTTTGTTGTGGGTGATGACGACCAGTCAATTTTTCGATTTCAGGGCGCCAACATATATAATATGGAGGAGTTTGCCAATGGTCACCAGAAAGATCTGCTGACCGTGGTGCTCACCAAAAACTATCGTTCCACCCAGCCCATCCTGGATATTTCAAAACAATTAATTGGCAATAACCGGGAGCGACTGATCAATAAAATAGAGGGGCTTACCAAGGATCTCGTCTCTGCCGGAAAAGACATCGCGCACCTGAAACATCCACCGCTGATTCGGGAATACCAGACGGAGCGCGAAGAAATGATTGATATCGTTTCTCAGATCGAAGCGCTGCTGACTAATCAGGTACCGGCAGGTAAAATTGCTGTTATATATAAGGAGAACCGCTATGGAGAAGAATTGCTGCCTTACTTCAAACTGAAGAATCTACCGGTCTACAGTAAACGAAGTATTAATCTGCTGGAAGATCCGCTGATCGGAAAAATCCTGCTGATCATTCGTTACCTGGCGGCTGAACATGAAATTCCTTTCAGTGGGGATGAGATGCTGTTTGAAATTTTGCATGCCGAATGGTTTAAGATTCCGGCCATTGAAATCGCCACCCTCACGGCAGAAGTGGCACAAAAACAATACAGCAACGACAAGATCTCACTGCGCAAATTACTCAGTGACAAAGCGAATAAACCTGCCCGTGATCTTTTCTCCCAGCCCCTGCATCCCGCGCTGGCAGACGCTACCCGGATACTGGAAACCCTGATCAGTGAAGTATCCAATACGACCTTGCAATCCCTTTTCGAAGCCATTTTCAGGGAATCAGGACTGCTGCAGTTTGCCATGCAGCATCCGGAGAAGCAGAGAATGCTGCAAACACTCACGTCCTTTTTTGATTTTATAAAAGATGAAACCCGTCGCCAGCCCCTGCTCACCCTACAGCAACTGGTTACCCATCTCGACCTGATGGAGGACAATGCGATTGACCTTCCGTTGATAGAAGTGAATGGCAGCGCGGATTCCGTGAACCTGCTCACCGTGCATGGTTCGAAGGGACTTGAATTCAAATACACGTTCTTCGCCGGTTGTAATTCACAATACTGGGAAAAGAAGGGCGGCGCCAATAAGGGATTTCATTTCCCCGACACGTTATTGCAGGCACAGAGCAACGACTATGAAGAATTGCGCCGGCTTTTTTATGTGGCCATCACCCGCGCGGAGACACACTTATATATATCCTACAGTCGTTTCCGCAACAATGGCAAAGAAGCCGAGCCTTCCATATTCATTGCCGAAATCCGCGCCGGCTTCGATCTGCCGTTCGAAACGCCCGTGCCGACGGAACAAGCACTTAGTGATTTTCAGTTTCTGTTGCTGCAGGGTCAGCAGCCGCCTGAGATGGAGCGCATCGAAATGGACTTCATCAACCGCGTACTGGAAAATTTCCAGATGAACGTAACCGCCCTGAACAACTATCTGAAATGTCCGCTGGAATTTTATTTTAAGAATCTGATCCGCATCCCTTCACCCAAAAATGAAAATACCGAGTTCGGTTCTTCGGTGCATTATGCCCTCGAACAACTGTTCCGGAACATGATCGACAATGATAAAAAGTTTCCTGACCCCGGTTTCTTTATCGCTTCCTTCGACTGGTATATGGATCGCCATCGCGAGAGCTTTACCAACGAACAGTTCAAACGCAGAAAGGAATATGGACATATTATACTACCAGCCTATTATGACAAATATGTGCGCAGCTGGAATCCGATCGTGAGTATTGAAAGAAGAATCAACAATGTGGCCATTGAAGGCGTGCCGGCCAAAGGCATGCTCGATAAACTGGAGTTCGATGGCAAACAGGTAAATATCGTGGATTACAAAACCGGCAATCCCGACAACTCCCGCGATAAAATCAAAGGACCGGGTGACAAACAACCGCTGGGTGGCGACTACTGGCGTCAGGCTGTTTTCTATAAACTGCTGGTAGACCGCGGCCAGCGCGACTGGCAGGTGATCAGCACCGAATTTGATTTCATTGAACCCAACAATAAAAAGGTGTATGTAAAACAAAAGTTATTTATCAAACCGGAAGACGAGGCCATTGTTACCCGTCAGGTCACAGAAACCTGGGCAAAGATCCAGAACCACGAGTTCTATACGGGTTGCGGAAAAGAAGATTGTCACTGGTGTAATTTTGTAAAAAACAATAAACTGGACATCCACGCCACGATCGCGCAGGAGGAAGAACATGCCGGTTTATAAAATCATAAAACTGTTTAAATCCCGGTTCCCTCCAGTAAGTTTGCATCCTGGTTCATGAAGAAACTCCTTATTTTTCTCCTGGTATGTGTAGCTTTTGTGCGTTATCCGCTCATAACCGGTTGCGCCAATATCGTTCCCCCAACAGGCGGTCCCCGCGATACACTTCCGCCGGTATTGCTTGTGTCAACACCAAAGCTGAGAGCGCTTCATGTGAATGACAAGAAAATCGTATTGACATTTGATGAGTACATTGATCTCAAGGAAGTGCGCAACAACCTGATCGTTTCGCCAGTGCCTAAAATCATGCCTTCTGTCACTTCCCATCTCAAAGTAATTACGATCGAGATGAAAGATACCCTTCAGCCCAATACTACCTATGCGTTGAATTTTGGCAGAGCAGTGACCGACGTAAACGAAGGAAATGTGCTGAAGAATTTTACTTATGTTTTTTCAACCGGCAATTATATAGACTCCATGAGTTACAGTGGCCGCGTGATCATGGCATATACCGGCAAGCCCGACAGCACCCTGATCGCCATTCTCCACGACAGACTCTATGATTCTGCCGTGGCGAAAGAAAGACCCCGGTACATCACCCGGCTCGATAGTTCGGGGAATTTTACATTCTCGAATATTCATCCCGGCACCTATGCACTCTATGCGTTGAAAGATGAAACAGGTCTGCATGAATACACGTCGAAGGCGCAGATATTCGCTTTTGCTGACAGTCCGATTGACCTCAATACAAGCGCGCCTCCGCAGCTCCTATATGCGTATGAAGACACGAGTGGCTTCAAAAAACCGGTAAAGAAACCTTTGCTGCCACCGCCGCCGCCCAGTAAGAAAGAGGATAAGGACAAACCCAAGCGACTGCTGATTTCTGCCAATATTCCCAATGGGCAAATGGATCTGCACGATTCGCTGATTTTAACTTTTGGCGTTCCTTTGAAGTTTTATGATTCTTCGAAAATTCGTTTTACACTCGATAGCTTTGAAAATATCACCAATTATAGCTGGTCGCTGGACAGTAACAGTAAAAAACTGACTCTCCACTATAAGTGGAAAGAAGGCACCGGCTACCGTTTGATCCTTCAGAAAGATTTTGGAG
>Ga0206961_1116_pt1 | contig 18086 bp, 18 predicted proteins | sample Alteio_BWOrgHeat_30_FD_153238 | JGI IMG/M metagenome (GOLD analysis project Ga0206961, IMG submission 153238) | Enriched cells from forest soil in Barre Woods Harvard Forest LTER site, Petersham, Massachusetts, United States -... | ecosystem: Environmental > Terrestrial > Soil > Temperate forest >...
TTCATTGGGACTTTTCTCACAACATTTTGAATAATCTTCATATAAATGTCTTATCAATTTGTTTTATGCTAGGAAAATTTGGTGTTATCAGCTCTTGAATTGGCTTATAAATATATGAATGTGGATAGCCCCGTTCAATAAATGTATTTTCGTCTAGGTCATTATATCGAAAATGACATGACCATCTAATTTTGTCAAGGATGTTATTTCCTGAAGAATGGATCAAAAATGAAGAAAAAAATAAAGCATCGCCTCGTTCTACTTCGATTGAAATAAATTTACTTAGATCAACTTCATCAATTTGCCGGTACCAAACATTTTCTTTGGATTCCACCAGCCCATATTTATGGCTACCAGGTATCACCTTTAGGGCGCCCAATTCTTCCGGAACATCTACAAGCGGAACCCATATAACCATTGAATTGAGAGAACCTTGCATGCTACGCCAATCTTGATGAGGTGGGACTCGAAAAAATTCTTCTGCTTTTGCTAGTTTTGCCTTATTAAAATACATTACAGGTCTTGTGGAAATCACCGGAAAGCCCAGCCCAAAATATTTTAATTTATCAATTACTTTTTTATCTAATGATAGTAAGTGCAAACTTATCAAATGCTGAGCTTGCTTTGCACAATTTACGTAATTCTCAAAATGATTATTAAACAAATTCACTATTGCAATCTCAAATTCAGCATCAGAAACGTATTTTGAAGTTATAATTTGCTGCGATAAAAATTGATTAATAAATATTTCTTTTGCCTCATTTTGAACATTTTCAATTTCGGCAGAATTAAAGAAATTTTTGTATAAGTAATATCCCGATTTCTTATAGTCTAACAAATTATAATTTTCCATGCACTTAATTTAAAGTAGCAAATCCAAATCCCGATTTGCCAAACTGGTTACCATTATAAAATAAGTATAATCTACTTTTAAATTCTATCACGTATGGATAAGAAATCATTTCACTATCCCACCCAGACTCACTAACATCGATTCCACTTTCAGAATCATCACGCAACCAATGAATGCCATCATCAGATTCTGCATAACCGATGCGATAAGAGTTTATAGGATTATCTCTAAAATCGAAATATTTTCTAAAACCAAACCACATTTTATATTTATCATTTATTCTAATTACCGAAGCACTAACAATTCCACCTTCTTCGTTATTTTTTAATGGGATTACTATTTCATTTTGCCTATCCCAATTTATACCGTCTTTAGACTTTGCATATTTCAAGACATATTTCGATTCAGGGCGTCCATTTACTATTGTCCACCCTACACAACTCAAATAATATCCTCTATAGAAATCATTTTCTGGAAAGACAAAAATTGTTCCTGTGAAAAAAGGATCGATATGAGTTATTCCTATTATCGGACCATCAGAATATTTTTCAAAAGTTATTCCTCCATCGTAACTTATTGCAAGTCCAATACTATTTTGATAAGGCACGTGTTTTTTTTGTGACCATCCTATATAATATAGATACTTTAGATCCCCCTTAGTTAGAATACAAGAGGGCATGATCCCATCCTCGTCAAAGGTACCTAATTGACCAAGTTGAAGAATCGGAGAATCGTGCTTATAAACAATATTAAAAGGATTGCCTGCCTCAACTTCTATAAAAGTTGTTAGACTTTTATTTTCACTGGTTCTCGTTGAGTAATATATTCTCCATACTTTATTCTGATTTTCTAAATCTATTACAGGAACCTGCGCATGTGTCTTACTCCATGTCACAGTCCCATCTGGAACAAATATCAATCCAGCTTTCTTCCAGTTCATTTTACAAAAGTGAAGTGCTAATTTTGTTTTCTAATTTTTTTGCGGGATTGCCAATATACACTCCCCATTCTTCTGTATTTTTAGTTACAGCGGCAGACATTGCAATTAGAGAGCCTTTTGCAATAACTAAACCGTCCCGTAAGGTCGCATTTACGCCGAAAAACGCATTCTCTTCTATAACACAATGACCAGACATAACAACGTGAGAAGTAAATGTCACATGATCTTTAATAACACTATGGTGACCAATATGATTTCCACTCCATAAAACCACATTGTTTCCAATCTTTGTAAAAGGCTGCAAAGTATTATCTTCTAGTATAAAACAATTTTCCCCAATCTCATTCCCAAAAATTGTGGCTTTGCTACTAACGTAACTAATTAATTTGTAGTTCTTTTTTTTAATATCAAAATACACTCTCTGCCTCATCTGATTCATATTTTTTGGAGACATTGGAGCAAAAAACAAAAAATCATCCGATGGAAATATTTTATCAACCTCTTCAAATGAAATTATTGGAAGTCCCTTGAATTTATTTTCACTTGGTAGATATTCCTCATTTACACAAAATGCAACGACGTCATAAGAAGAATCATTTTGAAGATAATAATGAGCAAGTTCAGCATAGTCTTGTATTCCAAATATGACAACTTTTTTATTCATTTAATTTCTATTTATAGATATAGGTAGTATATTCATATAAGCCATAATCATTGCGGATAATAAAATTCCGTGTAATCTTTTTAGTTAAGAAATTAATTAAAATATCAGCAGGAAGATGAAAGAGATCATTCCTTTCCCATTCAACGGATTTAGACATTACATTAAAAGCTATACCCTTATTCGCAATGGAAAATACTTTTAAGAGCATAATGGACAAATAGTCCCACATCTCATCAAAACTCAATTCCCTTTTTTCGGTAAATACACCATTCATAACTATGTAGTCAAAAAATGGCAATCGTGATTTGTCATCCAGAATATCCTCTTGAAAAAAAGGCTGTTCGGGATATTTTTCCCTACTTAACTTAACAAACTTCTCAGAAACATCTAATCCAGCGTAGCTAATATTATTAATATTTTGATCTAATATATATTGAAATAAATGAGCAGCTCCACAACCAAAATCTAATAAACTTACTTTGTTAGACGAATCTTCATTAACTCTAATTATATCAAGCATTACCTTATACCTTTTCTCCACATCGGCAAGTTTAGGCCAATCTACGCCCAAATGATTGTCGCCATATTTTTCAAGGCATTCTTCGTAATGTCTAACAATGCTATTAAGATATTTTTTACTCATTGTAATTCATATAAATTAAGCATGCTCCTCACTTCTGCCTTCGTATTAAACATTAAAACATCTATAATTGACAAATTGGAAACAAATTCGGCACTAAATTGACGGTAAATAATTGAGCGAGTTTTTAAAAAATTGAGTTTAATTCCCTTTTGTTCAAATATCGATGTTGTATAAATTTCTTTACCACCAATAGGATTAATATAATGATCCGCCTGTTCCCTAATACAAATGTCCAAAATCCTATCTTGCCCTTTTAAGTAATCGTTATTATATATAGAAGAAGATTCAACAAATTTTGTTTCCAAATCAAGAAAATGAGATACCAGCATGACACTAGCGCTAGTAAGTTGTTGAATATGCGTTAGGCCAGAATAAAGAATTTGTTTTATTAACAATGTCACATCGCCGATATAAGGGGCTTTTTTATATGAGTGTTCTAACGTTTTTAAAAATCTACTTTTCCAAGATTCATCTTCAAAAAGTGCTATTTCATTAATATGTCTGTTTTGGCTTGCTTCCAGTAGAGGAACAGTAAATAAATGAGGTTTCCCATTTACAAGGATCTGATTTCTATTAATCCAGCCCTTGTTAATATAGTTTACATCATCATAGAAAATAAATTTGTCAACAGCGCCTATCAATTGAAAGTAACCTATATAAGGAAATATATAGGGTTGCATGATCGCTATTCTCACCGTTTGTTATTTTAAATTTTCCAAAATGGTATCGACAATTATATCCTGCTGGTCAGGCAACAAATCGTGGAATAAAGGAAGACACATTATACGACTAGCTATATTTTCTGAAATCGGGCAAGCCTGGTACAACAAATAGGGCAATTTGTTGAGAGAAGGATAAAAATATCTTCGGGGGGAAACATTTTTTACTTTTAGCGCTTCTATTGCTTTTAATAAATATTGCTCACTTGGAAAAACTGTAGGAAAATATGCATAATTATACTTTATTTCATTTCCTATATTAAGCAACTGCAAATTTGAATTGCCAAGTTTTGAGTGATAATATAGCCATTGCTTCTTCCTTACTTCCTTTATCCAATCATAGTACTTAAGATTGCATAAACCCAATGCCGCATGAAATTCAGAATTTTTCCCATTTATACCTATTGAATAATAATCATCGGCTTTATGTCCAAAATGACTATATAAAAATATCTTTTGAGCTAATCCGTCATCAGTTGTAATTATACTACCGCCTTCTCCTGTATGAAAAATCTTAGTAGCGTGAAAGCTACAGGTACTTATATCTCCTTCAGTAAATATTGATCGGCCGTTGACTTCCGTACCAAACGCATGTGCGCCATCATAGATCACTTTTAAATTGTACTTTTTAGCGATTGCCTGGATGGCAGTCGTATCACAAGGGTAGCCATATACATGGGTAGCCAAAATCGCCTGCGTCTTTTCAGTAATTGAATTCTCGATTTTCGAGGCATCAATACAGAAATTCAAAGGATCAATATCCACAAAAACTGGCGAACAGTTCTCCCAAAGTATAGCGTTGGTGGTAGCCACGTATGAAAACGGAGTTGTAATGACTTCTCCAGTAATTTTTAAAACTTTTAAAGCAATCTGTAAAACAGTTGTCCCATTATTACAAAACCACAAATTTCTGACTCCCAAATACGTTTTCAGTTTTTGCTCTAACTCAATTACCAGTTCACCGTTATTTGTAATCCAAGATTTATCCCATGCGCGTTTCAACATAGCAGTGTATTCCTCGAAAGGCGGCAAAAATGTCTTAGTAACATTTATCATGATTTTCTATCCGTAGGTGATTACTTTAGTGGCAATGAATCCATTCTTTTTAACGAACACCAGTTCTACCAACCATAAAGCATTATTCTTTTGTGTTCTATTGATGTCCGTGATATCGTATAGTTTATATCCGATTTCGTCCATGAAATTAACCATGTTCAAAACTGAGTTTTTTAACTCGGAAGCCATAACGCCTGCCTCAACCATGAAAATTTCCGTTTTCCCATAAAAATTGCTCGCCCCTTTTACAACTTCTATGTCAAGGCCCTCCGCATCAATTTTAATTATGTCCGGAATGGGAATGGTTGAATCCTTCAATAGTCCGTTAAGAGTAACCACGGGAACATCTATTTGTTTATAGCCGTTAGTATTCGCTTCTTCCGGCGAAAATCTGAATGAACAACTATCGTCTCTTTCAACGAGGGTAAATTTAAATGACCCTTCCATTTCGCCTGCCCCAACACCGTAAAAGCTGATCTTATTATTAACAGATAATAGGTCCTGAATATCCTCTTTCATCCAACCCTGGGGTTCCAACAAAGAAAAATACGCTTCCGGAAAATATTTAAGTGCCTCCCTGGTCCAGGTACCGTGGTTAGCACCAACATCAACAATGTGATTCACAGGAAAATTAATTTTATGCAATGAGTCGTAAAAATTACTGAGAAGTTCGTTTTTACCTATTTTAGTCCCTTCCTCAACTGGCACATTCTTTTGATATCCAATTCTTACCGCTATTGGATTAAACAGGTTTCCCAGAACTTTTTTTATAAATGATTTCATTACAAGACTTTAATAATATCAGATTAAATCCCATTTGAAAACTGGCTTAATAAAACCAGGTTCTCTCCCCATCCAACCTCCCACATTTCGTTCGGCAAACTGGATGTCAAATGATAATATATCCTTTTCAACAAACACCGCAGTTTTTGCATCTTCAATTAAATATACCGACAGATAATAAGTCCCGACATTTAAAAACCCTTTTGGAAATGTACATATCAAATGGTTTATTCCCGCCTTCAGTTTTTGACCTGAGCTGATGTGGGAAAAAGTGAACAATGATTCGCCTTCTTCATCACTCAAAACATAAGTAAAGTGCAAATTTTCCGGATCAGTTTTTATTGTTAGGTGGGCATGAAACTCTATTGTCTGATCTTCGGTCAAAGCAAAATCCGGGCTTAGATGCTGTCCGTTGATGCTAATCTCATGCAACAAAAAATAATTATTTTCAAATTCCGAATCGAATTCTCTCTTATTTTGTGTCAGGGAATTCCCTTTTAAATGAAAGCTTACGGCTGATGCGGTATTTCCCGCAAATTTCACTTTCCCGTTTTCTATCAAAAGCGCACTATTGCATAGTGTCTTAATTGCAGCCATATTATGGCTTACAAACAAAACCGTCCTACCTTGATTGATGCTAACATCCTTCATTTTTCCCAGGCATTTTTTTTGAAATTCGGCATCTCCAACAGCGAGCACTTCATCAACAATCAATATCTCCGGTTCTAGATAAGCAGCAACGGCAAAGGCCAAACGGACATACATTCCAGAACTGTAGCGTTTTACTGGCGTATCAATATAACGTTCTACGCCGGCAAAGTCTATGATTTCATCAAACTTACCCTTAATTTCCTTTTTTGTCATGCCCAGGATGGCACCATTTAGAAATATGTTTTCTCTGCCACTAAGCTCCGGATGGAAACCCGTGCCTACTTCCAAAAGGCTTGCAACCCTCCCCTTCATTTTTATCTTACCTTCGGTTGGAGTAGTTGTCTTGCTCAGTATTTTCAGTAAGGTACTTTTACCCGCGCCATTTCTTCCTATAATACCAAGTACTTCGCCTTTTTTCACCTCAAAATCTATTTCTCTTAAAGCCCACACATATTCGCTGTTACTCACTGTAGTTCGGTCATTAACTTCCCCAATTTTTAAATATGGATCATCTTTACCGCGGATGCTGTACCACCAACGATTCATATCGTGTATAATGGATCCAGTTCCGATTTGTCCCAACCGATACTGTTTTGACAAATTTTCAACCTTTATAACCGTTTCAGACATATTAGCGTAATAGGTTTGATAAAAACAATCACACAGTATCCATAAAACTTTTTTCCACTTTATTAAATATAACAGAACCCATGAAAAGCACACACAACATAAAAATTACGCTGTATGTCAGGCTCTCGGGAGTGAAAGTACCTTTACCGAAAAGACAATATCTGAAACATTCGACAACCGGTGACAAAGGGTTGGCAGAAATAAGTTTTTCATATCCTCTGCTTTTTAAAAACGATAAAGGATATGCAATTGGCGTGGCGTACATTCCTAACTGAACGGCAAACCCAAGAAGGATAGCAAGATCCCGATACTTGGTCGTGAGCGAAGAGATGATGATACCCAGTCCAAGTCCGATTCCAGCCATTAAAACAACGAGAATGGGAATGTAAATCCAATAAAATGTAAAATGAATGGGATGTCCGTGAAATTGAAACCAGATCATCATAACAAGCAACAATCCAAATTGTATAAAAAATCGCACTACGTTCGATAGGATCACGGACAGAGGCAATACGAGCCTTGGGAAATATACTTTTCCGAATATATTGGCGTTGGCAAGAAATGTGTTAGAGGTGCTGGTAAGACAGGCCGAAAAATAATTCCAAATAGTAATCCCACTCATATAAAACAGCATAGGTTGGATTCCGTCCGTTGGGATATTTGCAATTCGTCCAAAAAGGAAAAGAAAAATAATTGTTGTAAATATGGGCTGAATCAAATGCCACAATGGGCCTAATATTGTTTGCTTATACTGAGCAATAAAATCGCGACGCACGAACAACCAAAGTAAATCGCGGTACCTCCAAACTTCCCCAAGTCGAAGATCAAATAAATTTGTTGATGGCGTAATAATTTCAGTCCAAGCTTGTCTTTCCTCTTCCGTTTCTGCTTCCAGCCTCATTTAATCGTTATTTCTCGTATGTTTAATTAAACCATTTACCCCACCACCGGACAACCTGTTTATGTACCGGCGTCATTTTTTTCTTTGCTGGTTTTTCGAAATATCCCGACTCAATGCCATATCCATATCCACCATAATATCCGTATCCGCCGTAATATCCACTGTAATAACCGCCTTCCAGTTTAACATCGTTGAGTATTATACTCAGTCCTGGTAATTTTTTTTCAACATATAAATCTTCTACGAGACGAAGAATTTTACGATACGTATGTCCCATTCTGACCACGAAGAGAGTGCAGTCAGCATATTTACCCAATGAAATGGAATCACTTACAAGCCCTACAGGAGCGGTGTCCATAATAATGATTTCAAAATTCTCCCTCACTTCTTTCATTAATTCGTCCAACTTGGGATCCAGGAGAAGCTCAGCAGGATTGGGTGGTATGGGGCCGCAGGGAATAACATAAAGAGAATCAAAACCAGGTACCTGCATGATAATATCCTTTAACTGGGCTCTCCCAATGATATAATTTGTAATACCCATCTTCCTCTTCATATTTAGGCTTTCCATCACCTTCGGTTTTCGGATATCAAATTCCATAATTACCGTTTTCTTTCCACTCAGCGCCAAAACCGATGCCATATTAATGCTGATAAAAGATTTTCCTTCTCCACTAAAAGATGACGTAATAAGAATAGACGGGTTATCCTTTTTAACTGTCATGTATCTTAAATTACTTCGAAGAATACGAAACTGTTCTGCTACAAAACGCCTGCTGTTTCGTAAAACCACGAGACTTGATTCTTCGTCTGAATGACCAATTTCGCCAAGAATTGGCGCGGACGTGCGTTTTTCTACATCAATCCGGTTATTAACTTTATCTCGCAAAAGCTCTTTAGCCGCGATTACTCCAATGGGTATCAGTAAGCCGAAAATTAAATATGAACTGTATATTTTATTTTTATTGGGACTTACCGGAGTGGAAGATGCCAGCGCCGGTTCAATAACTGTTGAGTTGGAAATGATAGCGGCGGACGAGATAGAAGTCTCCAGCTTTTTTTGAAGCAAAAACGAATACAACTCTTCCAGTATTTTTTGACGACGGGCAACATTTCCCAGTTGCAATGTCTTTCCAGGCATGGCACGCAACTTCCCTTCACTATTATCTTTCTGTTGAAGCATTTTATTACGCGCAATGGCGTACCCGTTTTTAACATTGCTTAATGCCTCATACATGTCCCGCCGGATTTTTTCCAAAGAAGAATCATACGCCTGAATGAGTGGGTTATTCTGGGTGGTGGTTTTTAAATTGTTATCCCTTTCCAGTTGCATTTTATTATACTCACTGATTCGGGTGGCTAATGCCGGCTCTTCTATTCCCATATTGATCGGAACGAGCTCATGTGATTTTTTCGGATCGTTGATATATTGCTGAAGGAGGTTAGCGACCGTTATTTTTACGTCCATGGCATCAACATTCGTCTGACCGGTTTCTGCCTTGCTCAGATACATTTTCGACTGATCTTCCGCATCAAACATTTCATTTTCGACCCGGAAGTTTCTAACCCTGCCTTCTAATGCATCCAATTGAACTTCTAGCGTATCCAGGTTTAGATTAATAAAATTCAAACTGCTTACAGAAATCCTGTTTTTGTCTTCAATATTTAATGAATCGTAAACTTTCATTAACGCATCCAGGAAATTCCTACCCAATTCCTGATTTTCAGTCTGGAACGAGAGATCCAAAATAGTTGATTGTTCATTAGCCTGAGAAATCTTTACTGAGTACAAATATTCATTTGCTACAGAAGCGGGCGATTGATGCGAAAAGTAGAATACCGGTGTTGCATATGTTTTCAAATCTACCAATGGATTACGAACCAGGACAACTTTATTACCTGCCAATTCCATTATTTCGCCAAATACATGTGTCTTTTGCTCCTTTCCTATCTTATACTGCTGGTCATTGATAATCGTAATTTGCAAACCAAAATTTAATTCATGAATTTGCTGGTTTACAAATTCGAGTGAAAATGGTGATTCGGGAAATAGCAAAGTTGTACGCACCTTACCAATATTATAATATCTGGTCAGCAGTTGAATGTTCCTGACCACCCTTTGCATGACAGGTCGGGATGTTAAAATTCTGATCTCATTGGTCAGATTCTCTGAACCGGGAGACATCATTAATGCATCAAAACGATCACCCTTGCCGCTGTTTGCCGCCTGATTGCTGATCATCATTGAAGACTGAACTACATAGGTAGGAGTAGAATACCTGATTTTTAGCCAAGCCAGAAATAAGGCTAATGCCGCGCAAATAAGTACCCAGGGTATAAATTTGAGATTCTTTAATACAAAATCCCTCGGTCCCAATTTCCAGGAGATATCGTTTGAACGAGATTCTGGGACGGTTGACCCATTTGAAGAATCAGACATAGATCATTGATTGTGAAAAATACTATAGATAACGGCAAACGTTGAAATAAATGCTAAAGCCAAGGTTACATTTCTGGTTGTTACAACATCATTTGCCACTGATTTTTTCTTATTGGGTTCAACTATAATTATATCATTTTGCTGAATGTAGAAATATGGTGAAGCCATAATTTCCGGCTTTGTCAAGTTCATCCAAACAAATTCACGTTTATTATTGGTTTCTCTAATTATAAAGACACTATCCCTGTTCGCATAGGGAGTAAGATCTCCTGCAAGAGCTATAGCCTCTAACATATTTACCCTTTCGCCCGGAATATTCACAACTCCCGGATGGCCCACTTCCCCCATCATAGTAAATTTATAATTCAGAAATCGGATACTATAATAGGGATGTTGAAGAAATGCAGTTAGTCGCGAGTCCAAAGTATCTTTCAGCGCAGCTTTTGTTAAACCTTCCACTTTAATCTTACCCAATCCCTGGAAAACAATGTTTCCGTCATTGTCTACCTGATATCCGGGAGGGGCGGAACTATTACTACCAGATTGAACGCCTGTATTAACAAGTGATTGATTGTAGATTTTGGTTGCTTCCGGGTTGTCGCTGAATACGATAATCCCAAGAATATCGCCCTTGCGAACAACAGGCTCAACCGGGCTTACCACACTTAATTTTGCCGTATCAAAGGGACCTCTCACCAGAATCAACCCTTTTGTAGTTCCACATGAACTCAAAACATGCATGAAATAGATACAGTTGATAATCAGCAGTACGTTCCGCGAGATGGAAAATCGGCGCATGTTAGTTAGTAAGAGATGACAAATTCTTTTTATCTATGGATGCAATCAGGGTGTATCCGATGCTTTCAATCACCACTTTCACTCGGTTACCCTCGATCTTGATTATTTTGGCTTCGTGATCCATAAACAATCCCTGGCGGATCGTTACCCGGCTGTCTTCTTTTAATTCAATCGCTTCTGCCGTTACGTTTTCATATTCATTCAGGAACTTCCGGATGGTTTCAATTTCCCGGGCCGGAATGATGGCCGGCTTACCCTGCCAGTACACAAAGTTCATCACACCCGGAGTCATGCGCACTTTGATCTGTTCTTCTTCGTTCACGCGGGCAAAAACATAGCTCTTGAAAAGGGGCTCTTCCACCGTTTTCATCCGGTCGCTCCATTTCTTACGAACTTTATTCAGAGGGCAGTAGGATTCTATCTTTTTTGCTGTAAGTAAGGCATGCACTTTTTTTTCCCAGCGGGGCTTCGTGTAAATGGCATACCAGTGAGACGTTAACGCAGACAAGGTAAATTCATTTTAAATAAAACGCTAAAAAGAGAAAATTTCATGCATTGCTTCGCCACCCCGGTCCCATGCTTCTCACGCAACCGGTTAATTATCAATACAATGAAACAAACCGCCCAATTACTACAAATCCCGTTCCCGACTCATACAGACAAAGGGTGCAGGCAGCCATTAGTGTATGACTCCCCGCACCCTTCCAAATATCTTATAAGTCTAATAGAAAATAAATTCGCCAGAATTTGAATCACAGGATTGTTTGATTAACTGCGGCGAAATCCTCGTCCTGAAAATGCTACTTTTCCCCTTCTTCCTCAATCTCTTTCAACGGATTATGCTGCTTTGCAAATATAGCTGATTTTCATACTGGGAGATTGGCAAAAAAGAGCATTTTAGAACCAAAACGCAGATTCAACAGAATGTTTAGAAAATAACGAAATGCTAGATTTATCTGTGGCATTTAAGTTGTGGCTAACATTTTTCAAATGATTTTAATTCGACTCGTAACCCAAACAGCAACTTGCCAAATTTTTCATAAACTATTAAAATCTGTTGTTTTCAATAAATATGAGTCATTTATATGCCAATGCCCTTTTTTCGACCAAATGCCAGGATGTAAAGGCTATTATTAAAAGTATGGGCATTACTGCAATAAAAAGTTGCCAGTAGTTCATTGGAAAGTAATTTAGAACTGTTTGTTGAACGAGAAATCCATAAATATAAATTCCATAGGAAAGGTCGCCAATTTTATTGCTCATTCTCGAAAGTAATGGCGTATTTTTTAATCCAAACAAAATAAATACAGGTGGCAAAAGTAGAACTTTGCTCAGATTAAAATGATGAACTTTGATAGATATAATGGCAAGTAAAATGCATCCCAAAATAATAAAATTAACATGTTTTAATCTCCTTAGGTCAATGGTAGCTAAAATACATCCTGCACAAAAGAACAGTCCATAATAGACAAGAAAAAACCTGTTCAATACGGTACCGGGTATAAACCAAAATGATGCAAATGATAGAAAATGCTTATAGGTTACAAATAAGACAACGAATATAATAATGAGTATTACTCTAATTGCCTTTGGATAATTTATGATAAAAAAAAGTAGTATCAATAATATATAAAAAGAAAATTCATAGGCTATAGTCCAAAGAGAAGCGTTCACTGTACCGTTACAGAAAACAGTATCTATTGTCGTCTGAAAACTTCCGAATAATGAAAGCTGGGAAATAACATAAGTATAAGGACTTGAAATTTTAAGATAGCCAACTATGCCTATTGCTGATACAATTGCACCTATTATAAAAGTTACTATCATTAGAATTACTAGTGCTGGGTAAATTCTTAAGACCCTTTTCTTCAGATATTCAAATATGCTAGTACTTCTAAACAGGCTTTTCAAAATTAAATATCCACTCAAAGTAAAAAATCCACTAAGACCGATAAATGAAAAAACTAACTGCCCTCCGGTTAAAAAGTATAAGGCGTCGACCTCTCCCATACCTGTAATTGCATAACAATGTGTAAACACAACCATTATAGCAAATAAAATTCTCAGAAAGTCGAAATTATTTTTGTGCATTTGACATCAGCCCAAGTTTTTTTCTCTTTTTATAAATGTAGCTTAATAAAGTTTTAAAACAAACTCCCCTGCGCACCCGGCCTTCTGAAATTTGTACAGTCCAGTTCCCATCGTTCAGCATTCAGGCCGTAGATTTTTCCATACTTTTTATAGGTCTGATTCACCAGTTCGGCAATATTTCCTTCTCCGCGCATCCGGGTTCCAAACCTTGAATCGTTCACTTTGCCGTCATGTGAGTTTTCAATCATGTGCCATACTTTATCCGCCCGGTCCGGAAAATTCTTGATCAACCAGTCGTGGAATAAGAGTTTAATGGCGCCGTTCAGCCGGATAAAAGTGTAGGCTGAAAATATGGCCCCGTTCTCCGTTGCCTCTTTCATGATCCGCTGCATTTCGTGATCATTCAGTCCAGGTATCATAGGCCCAAGCATCACGCCGGCCCGCACCCCCAGCTGACTGAGTTCACGAATGATTCTCATTCTTTGTTTGGCCGTTGTCGTGCGCGGTTCCATCTTCTGGCGCAGGTCTTCATCCAGGGAGGTGATGGAAACCAGGATAGAAACGAGATTCTTTTTCGCCATCTCTTGGATCAGATCTTTATCTCTCAACATGCCCGCATTTTTCGTGATCATACCGACCGGCTGGTTGAATTCATTGCATACTTCCAGTAACCCACGCGTGAGTCTGTATTTTTTTTCTGCAGGCTGATAGCAGTCCGTATTACCACTGAGCCCGATGGGAACGCAATCCCATTTGGGATTCATAAGAAATTTCCGGAGCAATGCCGGCGCATTTTTTTTAACGATGATTTTACTTTCGAAATCGGTGCCCGCGCTGTAACCCCAGTACTCATGCGTGTTTCGGGCATAACAGTAGATGCATCCATGCTCGCAGCCGGCATAGGGATTCATGCTGTACATCATGCCCACGTCCGGACTGTCCACCTTGTTGACAATCGTTTTTGATTCCTGCTCCAGGTATTGGGTGGGCGCGTTGAAGTCCGTCCAGTCATCAATCGCCTCTACATTCTCCCGGGTCTTTTCGTCGCGCTGAAATTTGTTGCGCGTGTTGATCTGCGCGCCGCGGCCTTTTTTGTATTCCATAAGTTCACATTATCACCGGTTGATCAAATAAAATTTCCAAAACTCAATGAACATTTTAAAATGCCCACTGAATTTTAAAGCTTTGTAAGATTTCGAGATCGCGTAGCTGAAGTAGTAGTAATGGTCAATTAAAAATTAGCGTGCCAGTCCCATTTACGGTCATCGTTTTTGATTTTACGAAAGGCCAAGCAACTGTAGTTTACTCCCAGTTGTTCGTCACTCGCGAAGTTATAATTTGGCAGCGCTTTATTTTTAAAAGGAAGAAGTCCTATGCCTGAGAGATACAGTTTTTTTAAACCCTGAACTTTTTTCGATGAATTGTCCTGATCGTAACTACCGCAAATTTCAAAACTAGGATGCTGGCTTAGAAACCTGACTAATGCCCGAATACCTGGAAATCCACAATCATCAAGTACCAATATGCCGCCGATGTCGAGTATTTTATTAATAAAATAGACATCCGTCATTAGCACGTCCAGGACCTTAGTTGAATCAATATAAGCAAACTGTATTCTATAATTATCGTAATACATTTTTGGTATTACCTGATCGGAAAATTTTCTTTCAAAACTTACTTTATCAAGATAACCTGCTCTTTCAATATTTAATAATCCGACATCTCCCCAATCAGCTTGCATTGGATCCACCACAACATGATGATATGGTTTATTATTTTTAGCCAGCTCTTCCAAAATGGCCAAAGTAGAAATGCCATAGGCCAATCCTATTTCAAGGCTAAGCGAAGGCTTGACATCTTCAATTAATTTTTGGAGAAATTCGCATTGCGCCCGCCTGGTATGTGAATGAAGTGAATGAAAGTTTCCATTTCTGTCTTTAACCTGATTGGTAATTAAAATCTCTTCCAGTAATTTCTCCATCAAAATTGAATTTCTGCCCGGCAAATATAAGGCTTACAAACAGGAAGGATTTTTGGATTTAACCGAACAATTCTCCCTGCTTAATCGCCACAGGTAAATTCTGAAAAGCAAGTCGTTCTACAATCTGCCAGGCTTTCTCTCCCGGAGCGCGCTTGAGAAGCATCATATCGTCGGCTATAAAACGTCCAGTGAAATGACGATTGGAATATTCCAGCCATCCCTTTTCATATTGCCAGGGCGCGAGTTTGGACGCGATGATTAGGTGGGGATCGTCGGTGAAGTATGGTTTGTGATCGTTATCGAGTTTCAGCAGTCTTTGTGATTCGCGGATTTCTTTAATCAGTTCTTTGATGGGTTCACGCGAAACCACATTGATAAAAATGGAATGGGACGGATAGGAAGCAAAATCTTTCAATTCAATTTTGATCGAATGAAAAGCCATGGCGATTATTTTCAACCGGTTCACTACCCTTTCCTGCATCATTTCATACTGGCTAAACCTGGCCAGCATCAGGTGTGGCTTGGTCCAAAGGGCCTGCGGACAGTTATACCTTTCAGCAAATTCTTTTTTTACGCCAATGATTTTTTTGCGGAGTTCTTCGTGCGGCCTCAAAACCAGCATGTATTCATTGAGCCGGTATCCGGTCATGTTCTGTACGATCGTTTCCATGGTCTCAGTTTTAGTTTTATGATACTCACTGTTTAGTATTCAATACACGTGCCAGCCCCCGATGGACGGGCATTTCAGTGCCTACTTCCCGTGAAATGCAGTGCTCGTGGATGTTTCAAATACTAATTATTTTAGTATAAATATACTAATTTTATTAGTTCAATAAAATTTATTTAAGAAGGAAACCGAAGTTCCATAATTATTTAGTTATCAATGCTATATAAGAATTGGGTGCTTGAAGAAGCACGGGTTAATTTCTTACACAAAAACCGCATGAACCATCTGGGCAGGCGTGTCTTTGATATCAATTACCGGGCTGCCACTGCGTGCTTTGGTGAGGTGATACTCCAATGCCATCGCGGTTAAAACGAGAATTTTACCTGCGTCTGTTGGGAGGGTCGTTGAAATAGTTTGTGCTGCAACGGGAATATTGTCAAAGTGAAAAATGTTTTCGTTCACCGAGGCAAATATTTTTTTCAGATTCACCGGATCGATCACAACGGTTGCTATTTTACATACAATGTCAGCTGTCCTGGCGGGAGCACGAAAGGATTCCCTGGGAATCAAAGCAGGAAGTGCAATTTGCAGCTCCACTGGTGAATCCATGGTTATACCAATCGGGACAAGTAATCTGCTGGCCAGACCTGGGTTACCCGGGGAGAAATTAAATTCTATAAAATCCTTTTGTGGCTGATTGTAAGGCGGCTGACTGTTTATCCTTTGTAACCAGTCGAATACTTGCGCGACGAGTTGGGTTTGCATTTTTCGGTTGCCCGGATTAAAAATAAGCGAACCCATTTCCATCCGGATAATACTTCCCAGCGTGGATGCTCTGCCAAATTCTTTGGCCCTTGCTTTTGTTTCCTTCGTTTGTTTGTATTTGCGGGGAGCTGCGCGCATATAATACTTGCCGCCCATTTTATAGTAAATCACGTTTCCGATCCTTCCTGTTATACCAGTTTGGGTTCCCATGTCGCTAAAGTTTTATAGGTATGACATCACTAATTTGTCTGTGTTTCCTTCGGGAAAAGTTATTATCGGATTATGAATTAGTCCATAGTTAGTCCGGTGTGTATTGGATTAACTATGGATTAAGCGAATATAAATTATTTACGAATCCCGAACAAGTCCCCAAGTGCATCATAATATTTACAATTCAAGGTTCATAGAATGGCCTCGATAGATTTGCTGAACCGGACAGCCAAGTATCAAAAACGAACACCGGGTCGTTCCTTATTAAAAAACAAATGGTTGATTATAAATACGCTATGCAAGAAACTATTTTGGTCATGTATTTGAACCTCCCATTCAGAATCAGATCAAAACCAGCACCATGTTCAGAAATTATTTTAAAGTCGCCTTCCGAAACCTGCTTCATAACAAGGCCTTTGCGACGCTCAATATAGCCGGACTGGCCATCGGTATGGCAACGGCCATTCTGATCGGTTTATGGATTTTTGATGAACTGGCCTATGATCATTATAACCCTAATCATAAAAACCTGGCGCAGGTGCTGATCTCGCAGTCAAAAAATGAAGAGAGCTATACGGGTTCTACTGTCGCCATGCCGCTGGGTGCAGCCATCCAGTCCAAATATGCCGACCTGTTTGAAAAAGTGGCCCTGGCTTCTTTTCATGACACCCATGTGCTGGGGGTGAATGACAAGAAAATCTCCGGAAGGGGTTTGTTTTCGCAACCTGATTTTCCATCCATGATGGGATTACATATTATAGAAGGAGATAACAACGTCTTAAAAGATCCTTCCACCCTCATGATAGCAAAATCACTGGCTGTTTCCTTGTTTGGCAACCAGAGTGCCCTCAATAAAACAGTTCTGCTCGATAATAAACAATCGATGAAGGTGGGAGCCGTTTATGATGACCTTCCGGAGAATGCAAGTTTTTCAGAAACGGTTTTGTTGCTGCCATGGACAAATCCCGACAATCAATATTTAAATACTAGTACAAACTGGGGCGATCACAATGGTAATTTATTCGTTCTGCTGAAAGATCACACATCACCGGAACAGGCCACCAGCCGGATTAAAAATATTCCCACTCCGTTTATCAAAGAAGTAAAAGAAGAAGCGCTGGTTTATTCCAAAGACCGCCTCCATTTGTATGGTGAATTCAAAAATGGCAAACCGTACGGCGGAAGAATTCAGATGGTACGACTGATCGGTATCATCGGTGCATTTGTTTTATTTCTGGCCTGTATCAATTTCATGAATCTGTCCACCGCACGCAGCAGTAAGAGAGCAAAGGAA
>Ga0206961_1114_pt1 | contig 18023 bp, 15 predicted proteins | sample Alteio_BWOrgHeat_30_FD_153238 | JGI IMG/M metagenome (GOLD analysis project Ga0206961, IMG submission 153238) | Enriched cells from forest soil in Barre Woods Harvard Forest LTER site, Petersham, Massachusetts, United States -... | ecosystem: Environmental > Terrestrial > Soil > Temperate forest >...
AGCAAAGGAACTTTGCGAGAAAGGTTTGAAAACCCTGGTAATAGAAAGGGGAAGAAATGTAGTTCATGTAAAAGACTATCCTACGGCCATGATGGCTCCCTGGGAATTTCCTCATGGCCTGATAAATACCCTGGCAGATAAAAAAGAAAATCCTGTTTCATCCCAACACTACGATCCGGGAAATAAATCTTTTTTCGTCAGCGACCGGGATCACCCTTATATTCAGGACGATCCATTTCACTGGGTGCGTGGCTATCAGGTTGGTGGCCGCTCGCTTACCTGGGGTCGTCAGTGTTACCGCCTGAGTGATCTGGACTTCGAAGCCAATCTGAAAGACGGACATGGGGTGGACTGGCCCATTCGTTATAAAGATTTGGAACCCTGGTATGCTTATGTGGAGGAATTTACAGGCATTAGTGGAAAAGCCGAAGGCCTTTCCCAGTTACCGGATGGAAATTTTCTTCCCGCCATTGAAATGAATTGCATTGAAGATTATTTCTCAAAAAAAATATCGGCCAATTATAAAGACCGTCTTCTTACACCCGCCCGCGTGGCGAATCTCAGTAAAGGCTGGAAGGACAGGGGGCCCTGCCAATTCCGCAATCTATGCAGCAGGGGATGTCCCTATGGCGGGTATTTCAGCAGCAACTCTGCCACCTTACCTGCTGCGGTTGCCACTGGAAATTTATTTGTATTGTATGATGCGGTTGTGGCCGAAGTGATTTATGACGAAAAGAAAAATAGAGCTTCCGGTGTGAGGGTAATTGACTCTATTACCAGAGAATCTACAGAATATTTTGCAAAAATTATCTTCCTGAACGCATCTACGATTGATACAGCTTCCATACTTCTTCGATCCGTTTCATCCCGGTATCCCCATGGTTTGGGAAATGACTCCGGTCAGGTCGGACATAACCTAATGGATCATTTTATCGGCGCCGGTGCTTCCGGAGACTTTGAAGGACTGAGTGATCAATATTATTACGGCAGAAAACCAGCCGGAATTTATATGCCCAGATTCAGAAATCTCCACAATGAAAACGCTGATAAAAATTATGTTCGCGGCTGGGGATATCAGGCCATAGGAGAGAGAAAAAACTGGGACGAACAGGGCTCGGAGTTGAGGGGCTTTGGAAAAAAGTTTAAAGAAAACTTATTGAAGCCGGGTCCCTGGACCATATGGATGGGAGGATGGGGAGAAACTTTACCTTATTATGATAACGGCATATCGCTGGATGGTCAACAAAAAGATGAATGGGGATTGCCGATCGTACGTATACATTTTACGTATGGCGATAATGAAAAGGAAATGAGAAAAGACATCCAGATTTCTGCCGTGGAAATGCTCGAAAAATCCGGATTCACTTCCATTAATGATTTTAACTACAACTTGCCCCCCGGCTCTGCCATACACGAGATGGGCACAGTCCGTATGGGCAGAGATCCTGAAACATCCGTACTAAATGGGCATAATCAAATGCACGGAATAAAAAATATTTTCATTACAGATGGTAGTTGCATGACATCTTCAGCCTGTCAGAATCCTTCACTTACTTATATGGCACTCACTGCCAGGGCCTGTGATTTTGCGGTAAATGAATGGAAGAAAGGCTCTATTAAAAACTAACATGTACCCGGGCAGCCAGCAGTGAAACGGGGCCACGGTCATGGTTATACGCCGGATTTGCAACAAACTGGTAATCGAGTGTAGCATAAAGTTGTTCAAATAATTTCACCTGATAGAACAATTCTATAATATTTTCCCTCTTATAATTTGGCAGCTTCCCATCGCCAATGATAAATCCGTATCCTCCGATGTTCAGAAATTCCCGGTGAATGGAAGAAATTCCGTTGCTGACAAATGCAAGTCCGATATTATCTGCCATTCTTCCTTTTCCAATGCCAAAATATCGAAGTCCAAGGCTGGCTGTATTATCAATTTCTGTAAAAGCCCAGGTAGCTGTTTTACCGTTATTCCAGCCAATTCTGAAAAATCCATTCAGCCGATTACTGACGGCTTGTTGCAAACTCAGACCCAGGCCATATTTTTTTCCTCCATACTGGGTGCCTGTTAAAACATTGAGTGAGGTATCTGTTCCATTCTGGTCTTCATTGATCACCGTTTGGTAGGCAGGTGCTTTGGAAGTATTATAGTAAAATAGTAACCTGGCAATTCCGGGTAAACCATGCAAGCTGTAATTCTTTTGAATTTCAAAAGTTTCGCTGTTGGTCTTTGCCCAATTGTAATTGAGGGTAGGTCCATTTGCCTCCACCGGCATCAGGGCCGTCCCCGCACGAATCACCCAACCGGGTGTATAATATTCAAGAATCAAGCCGCCGGTATAACCCCTCGTATTGGCTGCATAATCATAAGCGCCATTGTTCATCAGAGACCAATTCATAAAGTCGGTTCGCGGATCGTGGCTTACACCATTCTGATCAAAAAAATCTGCGACACCAAATTTTCCCGCGTTGATTGTCAAACGTTTTTTAGAAACAATCTCCTTTACCTGATTCATACCGTCCGTCAGGGTATCCAGTTGTTCTTTATCAAAATTAATTTGTTGCCTTAAAAAAATGCGGGCAACATAAACAACAGGCTGGGGCTCGCCGATGCGAAACGTTTCTCCATTGGGAAATCCGGCAATACCGAGGGTACTGCTCAGGCCCTCACCACCCGCCATTTCGGGGTTAAAATAAAGTGATGCACCAGTCCACAATTTTCTTCCGATATATGCGGTCGTTGTTACTGAATATGCGCGGGCAGCTTTAGGAAGAAAGCTATTCTGCCCCGAGTAGGGCGCCTGGAAGGCGGGATTATATTGTATTATGCCCGTAAACTGAAAATGAAAGTTCCACCCAGAATCTTTCAACAGTGCATCCTGCGCCATCAGTTTTCCGGAAACAACCAAACAGGTCACCATTAAAATGTAAAGACGAAAAATGGCTTTCATATTTTTCAGATGCGCAAAAATAAAGGATTGTCTGCTTGAATCCAGCATTCAAATTCGTTGCGCTTTTATCATTCTGTTATTTCCTGAAAAATCTTTTCTCAATTCCAGTGTAAATCCTTTATTCCTAAACCACGTTACGATATCCCGCGCATAGTCATGATGTATTTCCAGAAATACCATGCCGCCCGGTTTCAATTTTTGCTTTGCAAAAAAACCTATTGTTTTATAAAATATAATCGGATCTGCATCAGGCACAAACAAGGCCAGTTCAGGTTCAAAATCCTTTACATGTTTTTCCAGCAGAAGTTTTTGGTTTTCCGGTATATAAGGCGGATTGCTGATGATGACGTCGGCTGCATCGATTTTTGTCCACTGGCTTTGATCCAGGATATCACATAGGATAAATTCCAGATCCGCATCCAGTAATTCGCTGTTTTTTTTTGCAATAAGTAACGCCGCTTCACTAACGTCCAGCGCCCGAATTTTCAAATCCTTTCTTTTCTTTTTTAGATACACCGCAATGCATCCGCTACCAGTGCCAATATCTATGACGGTTGGTCCGGATTCAAAAACTGAAATATCTTTCAGGAGCCAGTCGGTCAGTTCTTCTGTTTCAGGTCGGGGAATCAGCACTGCCTCGTCTACATAAAACGGCATGGTTCCAAACCATGCTTCTCCCAGTACATATTGTACCGGACGATGATTGACCAGTTCCGCAAGATAGAATTGGAACAATTCTTCCTGGGGAGCAGCCATCAGGTCTTTTTTGTGAATGATCCGCAGGTTTTTGGGCATGCCGGTAAGCTTTTCCATCACCAGTGACGAAATGGATGCCGCCTCTCTTTCATCGTAAAGCGCCGTCAGGGAGGAAATCAACATTCGTGAAGCGTCTTCGATCTTCATGGCAACAAACTTACAATGAATTAAATTGCGGTCCATGTCATCACCTTCATTCCAGTTTCGATCTATGTCAGAAAAAGAGCAAAATGCCATTTTAATGGGTAGATGTCTGCAACTGGCAGAACTGGGTGCAGGATATACGGCACCCAACCCCATGGTGGGAGCGATATTGGTGCATGAAGGCAGAATCATCGGAGAAGGTTACCATCAGCACCATGGAGGACCCCATGCGGAAGTGAATTGTCTGACATCGGTAAAAAATGAAGATCGTTCCCTGATCCCAAATTCAACATTGTTTGTCTCACTTGAGCCCTGTGTTCACCACGGTAAAACTCCCCCGTGCACCGATTTGATTCTTCGTGAAAAAATTAAAAAGGTTGTAATCGGCTGCCGGGATCCCTTTTTCGAAGTTAACGGCAAAGGAATTGAAAAGTTACTTGTGCACGGCGTACACGTTGAATTTCCTTTTTTAGAAGAACTTTCAAAAGAAAAAAACAGACGTTTTTTTACTTTTCACCAAAAACGTCGCCCCTGGATAATCTTAAAGTGGGCCCAGTCTGTCAATCATAAAATCGCCGACAAATCCGAAATACGAACCAGTATTTCTAATGACTTTTCCAACCGGCTGGTTCATAAATGGAGAAGTGAAGAAGCCGGCATTTTAGTTGGGACGAATACCGCTTTGCATGACAATCCCGAGCTGACTACGAGACTTTGGCCCGGAAAAAATCCTGTTCGCATCGTTATCGATAAAAAATTGCGGCTTCCGGATTTCCTTAAAATATTTGACGGAGGTTCGCAAACGATTGTTTTGAATGAATCAACCGATTTAAGTGCAGGAAAAATTCTATTTAAAAAAATGGATTTCGGGAAACAGGGAATACCTGCTGTTTTATCCGCTTTACACGATCTTACTATTTTAAGTGTTCTGGTGGAGGGTGGTGCCCGATTGCTGCAGTCTTTTATTGAAGCAGGAATCTGGGATGAAATACGTGTGATAACCAATCACGCATTCACTATACCCGAAGGAATTTCAGCGCCGTATTTCAAAGATGCCAGATTGGTAAAATCTGAAAGGTTTGAAAGCGATACCATAACGTATTACGAAAAAGGAACACCGGTATAGGAGTATAGGGATATAAGAGTATAGGAGTATAAGAGTATAGGAATGAAGATTTCACATTTGCCATTCCGCGTTAAACGTCTGCCATTATCCCTGGGAGAATTTAGAATTCACTTTCAATTCTTTTGTACCACTTCGGTAATCATAAAATCCCCGGCCGGATTTAACACCCAGGTTGCCGGAGGCCACCATGTTTTTTAAAAGTGTGGCTGCCGCGTATTTCGGATTTCCAAATTCATCCTGCATCACTTTCAGAATGGCAAGACAAACATCCAGTCCAATAAAATCCGCCAGTTGCAGAGGACCCATGGGATGTGCCATGCCCAGCTTCATAATCGTATCGATGGATTCAACGGATGCCACACCTTCCTGCAGACTGATGATTGCTTCATTGATCATCGGCATCAATATGCGATTGGCAACGAACCCCGGATAATCGTTCACCACACAAGGCGTTTTCCCCAGCTGTATGGTGAGTTCAATTATTTTTTTTGTGACGGAATCGGCAGTGACAAACCCATTAATAACTTCCACCAGTTTCATCAGCGGTACCGGATTCATGAAATGCATGCCTATTACACGGGAGGGATTTTTTGTCACCCCTGCAATTCGCGTAATGGAAATGGAAGAAGTATTGCTGGCCAGAATGGCATCCGGTAAAGCAAGCTCATCCAGTTCGCGAAAAATCTGAAGTTTGATGGCTTCATTTTCTGTCGCAGCTTCTATGATGAGATCAGCATCACGAACGCCATTGTTTATTTGCCCGCTCGTTCGTATCCGACTCAATGCAGCAAGTTTTTCTTCTGCAGAAAGCAGGCCTTTTTGTACCTGCCTTTCCATGTTTTTTGATATCACAGAGATCGCTTTTTTCAACTGATCTTCCTTCGGATCAACCAGCTGAACAGCAAACCCATGCTGGGCAAAAACGTGTGCAATGCCGTTTCCCATGGTACCGGCACCAATGACCGCAATTTTAAACATGAGCTGAATTTTCAGGCAAGGATACGAAGCTTCTGTCAGGTTTTTACCCTTATCTTGCAGCTCCTATGTATCCGAATTTATACTACGCAGTTAAGGATCTGTTTGGCCTGGATTTAAAATTCCTGCATTTTATAAACTCTTTTGGGTTTTTTGTAGCGCTCTCTTTTATTGGTGCCGCCCTGGTTCTTACACATGAACTCAAAAGAAAGGAAAGACAGGGTTTACTCGAGGCTGAAGAAGAAACCATGATTGTGGGAAAGGTGGCGAGCCCCGGCGAACTAATTACAAATTTCATTCTGGGGTTTTTGATCGGATATAAAATTATCGGCCTTTTTACATCAAATTCTCCCCTGACACAAAACCCCGCTGATTTTATTTTTTCATCCGCGGGAAATGGTTGGGCCGGACTTGCATTGGGATTGTTTTTCGCCGGATTAAAATGGCGCGAAAAATATAAACAAAAATTACCGACCCCTGAAGAAAGGAAAATTCGTATCTGGCCACATGACCGGGTAGGGGATATCATTATACTTGGTGCGGTCTTTGGCTTTCTTGGAGCAAAAATTTTCAACAGTCTCGAGACCTGGGATGATTTTGTAAGAGATCCGGTTGGATCCCTTCTTTCTTTTAGCGGACTTACTTTTTACGGGGGTTTGATTGTTGCCGCACTGTCTATTTGGTATTATGGGCGTAAGCATAAGATAGGGTTCTGGCATTTAAACGACGCCGCTGCGCCTGCTCTTATGCTGGCTTATGGAACTGGCAGGATTGGGTGTCAGGTCTCCGGAGATGGCGATTGGGGGATCCCAAACAGCGCTTACATGGTCGGGCCCAATCTGAAATCCATTCCATCAGCGAATATGCAGGATTTCCAGTCTCAGGTAAGCCGAAATGCCGACTATTTTATGAGTGAATTTCATTCCCTGAATGTGCCTCATTTATCCGTAAAGGCCCCTTCCTTTCTTCCAAACTGGCTTTTTGGATATTCGTATCCGCACAACGTAATTGGTGCAGGAGTCAAGATTCCAGATTGTACGGGACAATATTGTAGTTATTTGCCAATTCCCGTTTTTCCTACGCCATTTTATGAAACAATCATTTGTATAGGCCTGTTCTTTCTCCTTTGGTCGCTAAGGAAAAAATTTCCAGTGCCAGGCACACTCTTTGCTTTTTATATGATAATCAATGGAATAGAGCGTTTTTTTATAGAAAAAATAAGAGTCAATACCCGTTATTCCATTTTCGGATATCATCCCACCCAGGCAGAAATTATATCCACGATGCTGATCCTGGGTGGCGGTTTATTATATTATTTTCTCAAAAAGCGAAACGATCAGCGTTTAAAGGTTAATTCTTAACACCTATTGCCTTTCCGCAGAGACGACGGATAAGGGGAACCTTTATCCGGTATCGATGTTGTTGTGTTCAGACAAAGTATTGTTCCTTCAGATTAGGAACAGGTTTTTATTTTTACTTTTACAATCTTAAAAACCAAACATGCCTTCATTTGATATAGTTAGTAAGATAGACGCGCAAACGCTGGATAATGCAGTGAATGTGACTAAAAAGGAAATTCAGAACCGCTTTGATTTTAAAGATTCACCAGTCTCCATCGAGCTGAATAAAAAAGATATGAAAATTGATCTGGAGGCGGCGAGCGATATGAAGATCAAACAAATTACAGATGTTTTGATCAGCCGGTCCATCAAGCAGGGCATAGATCCATTGGCCTATGATCTGTCAAAAGAACCCTATCCAAGTGGAAAAGTTACCAAACTGGAAGTTCCCGTGCGTAATGGCCTCAAGCAGGAAGATGCAAAGAAAATCGTCAAACTGATCAAAGACTCAGGAATGAAAGTTCAGGCAGCCATTATGGATGATCTGGTTAGGGTTACTGGTAAAAAACTAGATGATTTACAGGAAGTTATGCAATTATGCCGCACTTCCAGCCTCGGCGTACCCCTTCAGTTCGACAATATGCGGTCATAGGGCTTTATTGCCCAACGATGCACGCCCAATGCCCAACTGGCAATTGGTTTGGTTTTCAGCCATTAAACCCCTAATTTTGCCACCCTTTCGTGCCGGGAAATGAAATTAAAAGAGCACGGCCAAATTACTTAAATATGAAAGATAAATTACATCCGGAAAATTATCGGCTTGTCGTGTTCAGGGATATGAGCAATGGCACCAGCTTTATGACACGTTCTGCTGCTAACTCGCGCGAAACAATCAAATGGGAAGACGGCAACGAATATCCGCTGATCAAACTTGAAATTTCCAATACCTCCCATCCGTTTTTCACCGGTAAGAATATGTTGGTGGACACTGCCGGACGTATCGATAAGTTTAAGAAACGTTACGAGAAGAAAGCCTAAAAATTATCAATTGCACTTATAGAATCCTTCCGCTACAAACGGGAGGATTTTTTTTTGAAAAGCGATTAAAGGTTAGTTTTAAAGCATGAATGGACCTGTACTGATTGATGGTTTCTTTTTGGATGATTTTTTCCCATTTTCCCTGACCAGATCAGTAGCAGATATTCGATGTGGCATATTAACAATCCGCGAAAAGTGGAATCTTCTTCTTAAAAATAATAATTCCTTTCCCGAAGGTCTTTCAGTTCCCGCAAATGTGATCCCTGACCAGGATTTGATTCAATCCATTTCCACCGGCAAATTGGAAAAGGCTCTTGAAAAGGCTCAGATAATTTTGAATCTGACAGATATCCTTCGCCTGAACGACACGGAAATGAGAAAAGACTTTCAAATGATTACCGAAGGTCGTTTTTCTTCGGAAATTTCAGCAACCAACAAGATCACCGGCTCTGCCATTTTTGTGGAACCCGGAGTTGTAATGGAACACTGCTATTTAAATGCCAACGAAGGGCCACTATACATCGGAAAAGACAGCCTGATCATGGAGGGCTCCATGATCAGGGGGCCCTTTGCCATTGGTGAAAAAGGAATCGTAAAAATGGGCGCTAAAATTTATGGCGCCACATCTGCCGGAAGACATTGCGTGCTGGGTGGGGAAATTAAAAACAGCATTATCTCCGATTATTCCAATAAAGCACATGATGGATACCTGGGAGATTCCGTCATCGGTCAATTTTGTAATCTGGGGGCTGGCTGCACCAATTCGAATATTAAAAACAGCGGTGGATCCGTAAAACTATGGAATCCTTTAAAGAATGATTATATGGATGCCGGACAGAAGTTCGGTTTGGTTTTAGGCGATTATTGTCGGGCAGCCATCAACACCTCATTTAATACAGGCACGGTAGTTGGCCCCGCCTCTCATGTATTTGGAAATAGATCAACACCTACTTATCTTCCAAGCTTCAGCTGGGGGCTGGATGGAGAAGTTTATGAGATTGACAAAGCAATCATACATATTGGCAAATGGAAAAAACTGAAAGGACAGTATTTGACAAATAATGAAATACAACAATTGAAATATATTTTTGATCAAAAAAACCAACGGAAATGAGAAAACAAATCGCAGCAGCAAACTGGAAAATGAATCTGACCTATCAGCAGGGAGTGGCTTTACTTCAAACACTGGTTTCTGCAGAGATATCATTAAAGGAAAATCACGCGGCCGTATTTGCTGTTCCGTTTCCCTATCTGGAAATGGCCACAGATACCGTGCAGCATAAAAAAAATTATTTCATCGCAGCTCAAAATTGCTCGGATAAAAAAGCTGGTGCTTATACCGGTGAGGTATCCACAGAAATGTTGAAATCCATTCATGTAAATTATTGCCTGGTAGGACACAGTGAGCGTCGTGAATATTTTGGCGAGAGTAATCTAATGCTGGCTGACAAACTGAATCACTGTCTGGCAACCGGTATTACCCCGATTTTTTGCTGCGGAGAGGCCTTGGCAATCCGGGAATTGAATCAGCAAAATGGTTATGTTGAACAGCAATTACGGGAGTCTCTTTTTCATTTGTCCAAGGAAGACATGTTGAAAACGGTTATTGCCTACGAACCCATCTGGGCAATTGGTACCGGCAAAACCGCCAGTACGGAACAGGCACAGGAAATGCATGCAAATCTGCGTACGGTACTAAAAAACCAATATGGAGAAACCGTATCAGAACAAATTTCCATATTATATGGCGGCAGCGTGAAAGCCGCCAATGCGAAAGAAATATTTGGAAGTAAAGATGTGGATGGCGGACTTGTTGGCGGTGCATCGCTGATCGCTACGGAATTTATTGAAATTATCAAAGCACTAAAATAATAATGAAGAAAAATACAAGTCATGTCCTTCAACATATGTTATGGCGTGGATTGTATTTTTTTTCTGTTCTGGTGATTAATATTGGAATTGCCAGGCTATTCGGAGCAGAAAGAAGTGGACAGATTTTTATTTTAGTAAACAATCTGGCAATTGTTCTTCTTGTAGTAAGTCTCAGTCTCGAGGCCGGTGCTACTTTTTTTATTGCTTCAGGGAAAATAAATGCCAGTGAAATGGCTAATTTTTTAATTTTATGGACCGTAATAGTTTCGTTGCTGGCCATTGCCGGTTGGGGCTATATAGTGGGTTTCCCCACTTCGGTCCGATCAGATTCTTCTCACATTCTCGGTGGATTTTTCTTTTTATCCGGCGTTTTGTTGACTACCTATTTTACTTCACTATTCTATTCAAAGAAGGAATTTGCCTTACCTAATAAAATCCTATTCATTGTCAATATGATTTTGATTATTTCGCTGTTCAGCATGAAATATTTCCGAATCGTTCAAATTTATTTTATTGAATTGTATTTTGTTTCTTTTTTTACTCAGGGTCTTGTATTGGTTTTGGTATTTTACAATAAAAATCTGGGCTTTAGCATATTTAAGTACCCATCCCGGTTCGTTTTAAAAACTATCATTCGATATTCTCTGTTTGCATTGGTTGCCAATCTGGCTTATTTTCTGGTTAATCGGATCGACTATTGGTTTGTAAAATACTATTGTTCTCCAGATGGTTTGGGTAATTACATACAGGCATCAAAAATAGCTCAAATGATGTTGATTGTTCCTTCCATTCTGGGATCTACATTATTTCCCATTTTTTCTTATGGTTATAAATCGGAAAATCAACCACAATTAACAGCCGTTATTCGTGTCTTGGTGTTTATCAATGCCGGTATTTGTTTATTGATACTTGCGACGGGTTGGTATCTCATTCCCCTGATTTTTGGGCATTCTTTTGATCAGATGTATTTACTGTTTGTATTTCTCATACCGGGCATTCTTTGTGTAACTATAAACTATCCTATGGCAGCATGGTTTTCTTCTTCCAACAGAATAGGTATAAACTTAAAAGGGGCGTTGCTTGCTTTGGTTTTTATCTGTTTAGGTGATTTGATAGCTTTGCCTCATTATGGTGTAATAATGGCATCCATTGTAAGCAGTGCTGGATACTTTATTATTACGGTTTATACTTATTACATCTTTCAGAAAGAAAATGCGCTGCCCTGGAAGGATTTCTTGATTGTCCGAAAATCAGATTTATTGAAAATTCTAACGGCAATCCGAATTAAAAGTAATAATCTGTCATCAGAAGAGGCAACTATTCAAAATTCTACCTTATGATTAAGGTGTTGTGGCTGGCCAGCTGGTATCCGAACGCCATGAATCCGCTCACCGGTGATTTTATAAAGCGCCAGGCCGAAGCGGTATCTTCTATCATTCCGGTATCGGTTGTTTTTGCAGGAAAATATCCGGATGGAATTATTCCCACAAATATTTTGCATTCGGGTTCTGATGATCGCAAATATGAAAAACTGGAAGAGCATATATTATATTATACCGCGAAAAGTTCTCTGAAAGTCTTTAATAAATGGAAGGCTGCTATGGCTTATTTTAAGATACATTTAAAATTTATTCAGGGTCTGCAAAAAAAAAATGAATTGCCGGATCTTGTTCATGTTCATGTAGCCATGAAGGCTGGTTTGATTGCATTGTATATCAAATGGAAATATAAAATTCCTTATATATTAACCGAACACTGGACAGGGTATTATTCAGATGCAAATGACAGTTTGAAAAAAAAATCTTTATTATATCGGTATTTCACCCGTAGAATTATAAATAATGCCATTCGTTTTCTTCCCGTTAGCGAAGACCTTGGCCATTATATCAATAAGAACTGGACACCCGTGTCTTTTCAAAAAATTCCAAATGTTGTTAATACCGACCTGTTTTATCCTTCCATTAAGAATATCCAAAGCACTTTTCGATTTATTCATGTATCCTCCCTGATCGATCAAAAAAACCCAAAGGGCATCGTCAGATCATTTATAGAGTTGCGAAAACAGAATTTCGACGCCGAATTGGTTATGGCCGGTCCTGTGAGTGTGGATCTGCTTGATTATATATCCCGAAATAATTCAGAAAAAAGAATTCAGTGTACCGGAACAATATCATATGAACAGGTAAGCATGGAAATCAGAAAGGCTTCCGCTCTGATTTTATTTAGCTTTTATGAAAACATGCCCTGTGTCATATTGGAAGCATTGTGTGCAGGCATACCGGTGATATCAACCCGGGTAGGAGGGGTTCCTGAAGTAATTAGTAATCATAATGGAATATTGATAGAAGCTGGCAATGAAATTGAACTATTGGAAGCAATGAAAAAAATGATGCTTAATTTTTCAAGATTTGATCGTGATCAGATCAGCCGGCTTGCAACGAATCAATTTTCATATCAGACAATCGGACAACAAATTACAAATGTGTATAGATCCGCGTTGACTGGCAAATAGTCAGCGATGTTCTGTATATTTATTAGCGGGTAAAATGTTTCGAAGATCATCCAAGAGAAATCCATGCTCTCCTGCAAAATTTTCCAGGGAAAGCACATCCCGCAATTGTTGTTCAGTACGAATGCCAACAACAGCAGATGCAACTGCCGGAGGATGTAAAGCATATTGAATGGCCATTTCCAGTCTTAAACTTTTTTTACCTGCAGCAGCTTCCATACCGGCGGCTGCAATCGCAACCTGTTCCGTTGAATAACCCAGATAGGGCTCGGCTGTTTTTGAAACCAGCAGACCTTTTGCAATTGTACCTCTTGCCAGAACGCCTACCTGTTTTGAATGCAGAAATTCAAGCATCTCTTCCTCCGGTCGTCGGTCGAGTAGACTGTACTGCATCATCACACTTATAATGGAGGATCTTTTTGTGTATTCCCGAATCACATTCGGGCGAATGGACGAAATACCATAATACCGAATCTTTCCGGAAACAACCAGAGACTCAAATGCTTCAATTACATCATCAATGGGATCATTAATCGTTCCTCCGTGCAGTTGAAATAAATCTATATAGTCAGTCTGTAGTCGTTCGAGACTTCGATCTACGGATGCGAGTATATGTTTCTTTGAAGGATTCCAGTTCAAACCCTTTCCATCTGGCCTCAACTGATTGCCTGCTTTGGTTGCAATGATCACCTGATCTCTTTTGCCGGAAAAAACTTTCCCCAGCATCACTTCATTTTGACCACCATGATAAATATCTGCGGTATCAAAATAATTCATTCCTTCATCGAGCGCTTTGTGAAGAATATTTTCACTTTCCGAATTTAACGGATCCAGAGACATGCAGCCAAAACCGATGCGGGATACATTCAAATCAGACTTTCCCAGCTGTTTATATTCCATCTTTCAAATTTATACCACACTTGCTGTTCAGTGGAGAATTTCTGTTATGGAACGTTTGCAGAAACTGAATAAACTATCTTTGGACGATGGATGAAGAGAAGCCTGAAAAAAAAATTCCCACGAAAATACGCAGGTGGTTGAAGCGGGTTTTTGACCGTCCCGGAAATGAAAAGATCAAATTAAATTTTTTACGGGCCGTTCCTTTTTGGATCGCGTCCCTGCTGACGGGTTTGATCGCTGTTTTTTACTCCAGGATTTTTTTAATGGCCGAACACGGGGCCGATAACTTGTTCCGGTCTTTTCACTGGATCACTTTTATAGTTACACCCGCCTGTTTCTTGATGGCCTGGTGGCTGGTGATAAGGTATGAAAAATTTGCCGGTGGAAGCGGCATCCCTCAGGTAATGGCAGCCATTGAACTGGCTACACCACGGGATAATCACAAAACCCGGAAACTACTCAGTATACGGGTGATCGTTATAAAGATTGTATCCAGTTTTTTCATGATTTTGGGAGGCGGTGTCGTTGGTAGAGAAGGACCAACCATCCAGATTGCCGGATCTGTTTTTAGAAAAGTAAATCAATTACTGCCGGATTGGTGGCCAAAAGTTTCAAAAAGAAATATGATCATGACAGGAGCTGCAGCCGGACTCGCTGCTGCTTTCAATACGCCGCTGGGTGGTATTGTTTTCGCCATCGAAGAACTCACTAAAACGCATATCAGCTATTTCCGAACGGCACTTTTTACAGCAGTAATCATTGCAGGCCTTACTGCACAGGCATTGTTTGGCCCATATCTTTACCTGGGCTATCCGGCAATAAATGGTCTGTCCGTATATATTTTTCTGGGCGTTATTTTAGTCGCCATGCTGGCCGGATTGGGTGGAAGTATTACTGGTAGAATTTTATTGGCCATCATGAATTTGAAAGGCCGGTTTAAAAAACACCGCCAGCAGGTATTCTTTGTATTGATCTGCGGATTCATGGTAGCAGCTTTGGGTTTTCTCAGTAGTACCGAATTCATTGGCTCGGGCAAATCTGTTATGACACGAATATTATTTACGTCTGACAAATATCTTCCGTGGTATGCACCAATCATTCGAATGACAGGTTCTGTTTTTTCTTTTAGTACCGGCGCTGCGGGAGGAATATTCGCCCCGGCCCTTAGCTCAGGTGCCTGTATTGGATCTGTTTTGTCGGGATGGATGAAACTTTCAGACTCGAATACCAACCTGCTGATTCTTTCTGGAATGGTGGGATTTTTAACTGGCATTACAAGAACCCCGTTTACTTCCTCCATTATCGTATTGGAAATGACAGACCGCCACAGTCTGATCTTCTACCTGATGCTGGCAGGTATGTTTTCAGGAATGGTTTCTCTATTAATAGACAAACACTCACTTTATGACCACCTGAAAGTTCGTTACCTGCGACAAATAGAGCAGGAAGAGGCGAAGCCGTTGGCCGCTGGGGGTTGACGGTTTACTTCACTTCCACACTTCCACACCCAAAAAACCAAGGTCAGCCGTGGTTTTTTGATTACCTTTGCGGCTCTTAAAATTGAAGGGTAAAGCCATGAAAAACATAAGAAATTTCTGCATCATAGCCCATATTGATCATGGAAAATCAACCCTGGCTGACCGGCTTTTGCAGGTCACCAATACCATCAGCGAACGCGAGATGATGGATCAGGTGCTCGACGATATGGACCTGGAACGCGAAAAAGGAATTACCATCAAAAGTCACGCGATTCAGATCAATTACAAATTTAAGAACCAGGATTATATATTAAACCTCATCGACACGCCGGGTCATGTGGATTTCAGTTATGAAGTAAGCCGGGCACTGGCCGCCTGTGAGGGCGTTTTACTATTGGTTGATGCATCCCAGGGAATCCAGGCACAAACCATTTCAAATTTATACCTGGCCATCGAGAACGATCTGGAAATCATTCCCGTGATCAATAAGATCGATATGGACGGCGCCATGGTGGAAGAAGTGACCGATCAGATCGTCGACCTCATTGGTTGCAAGCGGGAATCCATCCTGCTGGCCAGCGCCAGAACGGGTCTCGGCGTGGATGCCATCCTGGAAGCCATTATAGAAAGAATTCCCGCTCCGGAAGGCAATCCGAATATTCCCCTCCAGGCATTGATATTTGACAGCGTTTTCAATTCTTTCCGGGGCATCATTGTTTATTATCGCATTCTGAATGGTGTATTGAAAAAAGGCGATAAAATTAAATTCGTTTCCACCGAACAGGAATATTTTGCAGACGAAGTAGGCATTTTAAAATTGGGCATGGTTTCCAAACCGGAAGTAAGCGCCGGTGATGTAGGGTACGTCATTACCGGAATTAAAAATGCCAAAGAAGTAAAAGTAGGGGATACCATTACCCTCAGTTCAAATCCCAATCCGGAGATGATTCAGGGATTTCAGGAAGTTAAGCCAATGGTTTTTGCAGGTATATATCCTGTACAAACAGAGGATTTTGAGGAACTGCGGGACTGTATGGATAAACTGCAACTGAACGACGCTTCTTTGACATATGAGCTGGAAACTTCCCAGGCCCTCGGTTTTGGATTCCGCTGTGGTTTCCTGGGCATGCTACATATGGAAATCATTCAGGAGCGCCTGGAAAGAGAATTCAATCAGACCGTTATTACAACCGTACCGAATGTTAGTTTTATCGCACATTCTACGAAGGGAGAAGTGATTATGGTGAACAACCCTTCTGAAATGCCCGACCCCACACGCACGGATCGGATCGAAGAACCATGGATTCACGCCCAGATCATTACCAAGCCGGAATATATTGGCAACATCATTACTTTATGTTTAGGTAAAAGAGGTATACTGCTGAATCAGAACTATTTAACACCTACAAGAGTAGAGCTGCATTTTGAAATACCACTGACTGAGATCGTATTTGATTTTTATGACAAACTAAAAAGTCAGACCCGGGGCTATGCCTCATTTGATTATCATCCGATTGAGTACCGGGATGCAGATATAGCCAAGATGGACATTTTGCTCAATCTGGAAAAAGTAGATGCTTTAAGCGCTTTGATCCATCGCGGCCGCGCAGCAGATTTTGGAAGAAAACTGTGCGAAAAGCTGAAAGAGCTTTTGCCCCGTCAACAATTCCAGATCGCCATTCAGGCGGCCATTGGCTCGAAAGTAATTGCCAGGGAAACCATCAGCGCATTGCGTAAAGATGTAACCGCCAAATGTTACGGTGGTGACATATCACGTAAAAGAAAGCTTCTTGAAAAACAGAAAGAAGGAAAGAAAAGAATGCGTCAGGTAGGCAATGTCGAGATCCCGCAGGAAGCATTTCTCGCGGTTTTGAAGCTGGATGAATAAAATAAGTGTGGGAGTATGGAAGTGTGGAAGTAATATTTATTTACTCTCAGATTCCCATACTCGCAGACTACTTCTTCTTCGGTGGTTGTTTCAAGAGTTGCTCGTCCACACCACCAGCATCGTTCAGAATCTTCTGTTCCACCGGAAACTGACCTTCCTGAAGCGTTGCGTTGAATACCTTGGGCACGTGAAGCCATTGACCGCTCTGCCAGGTAAATCCTTCATAATCTCCATCCGGCACATAACTCTCTTTGCGACCGGGCTCATCGGTTTCAGAAATCAGGTGATCGTACACGATCATGTTCAAAGAAGAGTCATAGTTAAACGTAGTACTTGCTTCTTTTTTATATTCGATATTGAATCGGTCAACTTCTTTTTTTGATGCTTTTGCAGAATCGTTCCTGAAAGAAAAATAAGGTCCGCCAAATACCGGTTGACCATCTCCATTAAAGGTGAGTACCTCCATCCATTTTTTATTGCTGTTGATGGTGAAGTCATCAAAACCTAATAATGTGTAAATATTTTTCCCGTTATAGCTTTTTTGTATGATACGGTAATAGATAGCCCCAATCCAGTTATTGGCGCTTCGAATTGAATCCTGCGGCTTCTTTGAAAACATGGATACATCATGCAGAGGGATCAGCTTCAGGGAGCCATCCGCTGTACGCATCTGAATTGCGCCCCGCTGAAGAAAAACATAAACATCTTTTTTTATCTGCCAGGTGAAAATACGAAAACTGCTGTCAGGAGCGTACAGCTTCGATATGGTCAACAGCGAATCAAATGGGTAATAAAAAGAATTGGGGATTTTCAGCGATCTTACCAGCATCCTTATAAAGGAACTATCAGCCCGGAAACGTTGATTCGGCTCCGGTGCGTTCACAATATCATCTGCCAGTGACTTCAGCGAATCCTGTTGTTTTTCAAACTGTAATAAATTTCTGGAAGAAATATTTTTGCCGGAGGCGGTTTGTCCGGAGGATGCTGTCGCAAAAAACAGGCTTAATATATATAATAGGAAGATCTGATACTTTTTCAAGGCG
>Ga0206961_1117_pt1 | contig 17957 bp, 20 predicted proteins | sample Alteio_BWOrgHeat_30_FD_153238 | JGI IMG/M metagenome (GOLD analysis project Ga0206961, IMG submission 153238) | Enriched cells from forest soil in Barre Woods Harvard Forest LTER site, Petersham, Massachusetts, United States -... | ecosystem: Environmental > Terrestrial > Soil > Temperate forest >...
GTGATGGATACGGAAGGCGGAGCAGGCGTTTGTATCGACAGCGTATCCGGTACCGAACTCAGGTTACCGCAATTATTGACCGCATCGCAACGGAATAAATATCCATCCAAAGAAGTATTTGAAGCGGTAATCGTCAATTGATTGGTTTTACTGCCGGCATATTCCGCATCATCTGTCAGCGGCTTCCAACCCGTTCCGTCATTTACAAGCCAGCTAAAACTAAGGGCGTTCACAGCGGTAATGGAAAAAACTGCAGTTCCGGCATTACAAATCTGTGTATGAACGGGCGTATGGTTAATATTCAGCGGAGCTGCGCAAGTGGGCACTTCCCGTATCACACAACTGTAATAGTTCATAAAATAGATGTTACCATTATTATCGGTATTAATTCGTCCTTCTGTGAGATTAATCTCAGCATTTTGAGCCGGACCACCATCTCCGGTATAGCCCGCAGTACCGTTGCCTGCATAGGTTGTAATAATCCCCGATGGATCTACTTTGCGGATGACCATGTTATAATCTCCAAAATAAAAATTGCCTGCATTGTCCAATACGACAGAACCCGGATAATAAACTTCAGCCGCGGTAGCCGGGCCTCCATCACCCGTATAACCCAGGACGCCGGTACCCACTACGGTGGTGATCATGCCGGTTACTGCATCCACCCGGCGAATACGTTGATTCTGGGCATCCGGTATATAAATATTGCCGTTGTTGTCAACTGCAACTTTGCATGGATAAGCCATTTGAGCTGCGGTTGCCAAACCACCATCACCTGAAAATCCATAGGTTCCGTTGCCGGCCACTGTGGTAATAATACCGGAGCTATTTACCTTTCTGATCACGTTGCACCCGTAATCGGATATATACAGATTTCCATTGTGATCGGTGGTAAGTCCGGAAATCGCTTCAAACTGCGCTCCACTCAAAGGCCCCCCCGTCTCCTACGATACAGGAAGTAGCATACGGCCCTGAAACAGTCGTAATGATGCCGGCGGGATTGATCATTCGGATGACAGTTCCCACCTGATCGGAGACATAAATATTACCGGCATCATCAATGGCCAGTGAAGAAGGATGGTATATTAATGCGTTCGCCGCCGGTCCGCCATCGCCCGTATATCCAATTACGTTGACAGTTCCCGCGATCGTTGTGATGATGCCTGTAACAGCGTCCACTCTTCGGATCGTATTAACGTCCGTTTCAGAAAAATACATATTGCCTGCGTTGTCAAAAGCCGGATAACAATAATAGTCCGAAGTTAGTGACGCACTTGTTGCCGGGCCGCCGTCACCTGCATACTGACCACAGGTTGTGCCGGCAACGGTTTTTATGATCTGCGCATGAAGCGAATGAGTCGTTATCAGCAAAATGATGACACAAAAGGCTTTCAGACGCATCGAGGGGGTTTAGAGTATGGGCCAAGGAGATGGAGTGTAGATCAGGCGATACCAAAATAATGATTTGAATTTGAATTGTCAACTGCCTTTATTAACGGCTTGTCAATTAAGCATCGCTCCATGTAAGGGTAAATATTTAGTCAGGAATATTGGAATTTCTACGTCGAATCCAGAAATCTGAAATAATCCCGTGGTTATATTTCAGGAACTTTAGTGACAAATCACAACCATCTTTCCGGTGATCAAACTTTTAAGCGTGCTCACTTTGCAGCGAAATCAGGGCGTGCATAGGATTCGAGGAAACCGCACATTGAACAACGAAAGGTACCTATTGGAAGAGATTTTTCCGGTGGAGCCGGAACACAAGTACCAAACCAGGTGGGTTTACCCGGTGCTCCCTCGACCCAGTTGCTTACACGACAAAACTTCGACCCCTGAAAGTCGGCAATGAACCCCTGCACCATTTCGCCGTTGCACTTTGGGCACCGAACCGGATCGATACCCAAACCCCCGGGAGTAGAATTGGAAGAAGTTGTCATTTGTAATATATTTTATGTTTTTAGAAATAAATAATCAAATGTAAAGGTCCTAATCAATCGGACCATTTCCATAATTGATATGGAATTTTTCTCATCCGGCAACCTAAAATACCAAGACTTTTTCATTACTGCCCGATTGGCCAGTCGAACCTTTTTTTTCAGGCAAACGACGCAGGATAAATGACGATTTCAGATTTAGTTCTTTATTCATTATTAAAATAGTGTCTCCTGTGGCGGCTTTACGCCCCTAAGCCTTAAGTAGACGGTGGTTTGTCCACGATGATGGGTCTGGTGTTCGAATGCTTTCGACAAGAGCTGCTCACGGGTAAGGTCGAATCTGTCAAAGACGATGATTCTCGCATTCAGATCTGACTGGGTCTTTTACCTACCGAAGTAATCACGAAGTCGTAACCGGCCAGCACGATTTTAGTAATGTTCGCTTTCGATTGATCGGTCGTTGACTTTTCCAGCTCGCCCTGCCCAAAGGGACTCTTAACGTTGGTGGCAAGCGGAACCAACAAATAATCCCCATCTGTGAGATGGAGCATTTGTTCAGCAAAACTCCGCATCTCCGGAGTAGGCTTAAAACCATACCCTGAGTCGGGCATGGCATCGAGATAAGCTTTGGTATATGCCTTCGCTCTTCCCCACTCTTTTACCAGATCGCCAGGAGTTGCTTGTCCAAAAGATAATGATACGTTGGCAATCAGGAATAGAAGAAAGAGGCGGGTCGATCTGCATTTCATATTATATGTTTTGATTAAGAAGTAAGGTAATAAATCCTGAAACAGGTAACATCCAGACGGGGTGACCAAAGCTTTTATCGCTTTAGTTTATAAATCTTCTTAACAGGTTTGAGTTTATCGCGCAAGTAGACCGGTCCTTTATAAAATGTTACCGGCTTTGTCCACAAAGAACGATGTGGGAATGGTCTAAAAAAGAAAAAACCGCTAGTTGTCGTAGCGGTCTCTCAAAAAACGAGGACTTTAAATGTCTTTACGTAGGATTGGATTTGTCTTTCTTAGGATGTTGGTTCGGTTTCTCTTCGGATTGGATCGGTTATTTCTTTCGGATTGGATATATCAAATGTAGATCAGATCCGGATTTGTTGTTAGCGCAGGATCACTCGATTTTTATCGTAAACTTACGATGCTGAAATGTAGGTAATAGTTATTATTCCTTAATAATCAGCAAGTTTGGTTTGTTCCTGGTAGGAATTTACCCTCTTGGGATTAAAATGAATCACAACGACCATAACCTGGAATGGCCGCGTTGATACTACATAGTTCCATAACGTTCTATCTGCTCCCTGATATATCCGGCATCGAACGCTGAGCGCGCTTTTACAGGAATAAGGTTTTTCTGCCAGTCCGCTATGATGTTATACAGTTCCTTATATTGATCATAGTTTGCCAGGAAAAAAGTAAAAGCATATTCTTCTTCAAGATAAATAAAGCTGATTGTGTTTTTATCACCATCCTCCATAGAACGGGACGTTCTTCCATCAGCTCCCAACTGCTCGTGAGTGAAATTATCAAATGCATAAATGTAAACAGTCAGATTGTTGAGTATCCGAATATCAAACAAACTTTCACCGTAACAAATATTGTCTGTTGAAATCGTCAGTTTGCGGTCATCAACACGCCTCACAGACATAAAAGATTTCGGGTTCATACCAACATAAATGGGCAGTCCGAATAAAAGCACGCAGTAAATAATAACGCCTGTTGAAGAAAGACCCGATGAAAATATGAAAAGACCCAACGTCGCCAGGCAGTAAAGGATAAGCATCCAGTTTGCATACCGATTGTATTTATAAACAAATGTGGTGATGGCCATGCATTATAGTGTTCAAATTTAAAAAAATGATCGTCAGTTCGTTCTGGTGGGCTAAATATTCTACTAAATACATAAATACTAAATTATTTAGTATTATCTTGGGCCTTATTTAAATCCTGTGCCTGATTATAAAATAACCATTCACATGAAAACCGGGCAAACACATGAAGGTATTCGATGGCATTCCTCTTATGACGAAGAGTATGTCAGATCCATTGTATTTGAAAAGGTAAAAAAAGCCCTGGGAAGGCTGGCCGTTAAATGGATTGATGTCCAAATTCTTCGACGTTCTTCAGGCAACAGCAGAATGGACACAAAGAATTTGTGAGGTTATTTTTAAGACTATGCAGCCTATAAATTATATTATTGGGCCAATTTAATCATCCAGTCTGTATTACTAATTTATTCCCTTATTTAGCGACCTGCCACGGACCGCTCTCTCCCATAAAACTTACCCTACCCTTCATCAGCTTTCCGGAAATAACGATTCCAAAAAATTCGTTACCAAAAACCGTAAACCGGATATGTGCCCTGGAGGCTGGCCGGATATATTCAACGGGATCATTTACATCCCTAACGAACTGCATCTGAACTTTTAACGAAGGCATAAATGTCAGACGCATATCGTTGGCAGGCTCTCCGACGGTTATTTTTTATATTGATAGTCCATTAAGATGCAAATTCGTTAACTGGTCAGTCGGTTAATTTTCTTTTACCGGAATGCCTGTTTTGACATCCACATTATGGTAGGCTTCGATTTGCCATTCCTTTCCATGACGTTTTAGCACCTGCAGAAGTCTCGTGTGAAGATGGCCCGAACCATCCAGCGCAGTACCCGGTGCGGGACCGTCCGGCGAAAAGCCGCTGAGGGTTGTCAGCGTTTCTACAATGACTACATCAGCATCTAAAAATTTCATGGATACAGTTGAATTAGTCAGCCGGGTACCCCTGAAGATCGATTTGAATACCCCCGCATGTTTTTGCGTGAAGGCTTCGCGTCCGATGAAAAACATGCCCAGCACATTGGTAAAAGTTCCCTGCGGTGCGAAATGACTGCCGTAGGCCTGGGCGTCCTTTGCATTCCAGGCCGCCACTTCGCTGTCGATGATCTGCTGCACGGCCATCGTATCGTTGCTGATTTGTGCGCACGCAACGGTTGCATTCAGCGCAAGGGTGATCATACAGATGATGGTAAATACAGAATGAATTTTCATGTTTGATGTTTTGATAACACAGCAAACATATCAGCAGGAGACGATAATAATCCGGTAAGTAGCTGAACAACGGAATCTGGTCGGCAAACGACAACTATCGGGCAGCGGTCATTTTCTCCACCTGACGCAGATAGGAACGTCCAATGGGGATTTGTAAGCCACCAATCTCCACGTCGTGGTTAGTAAACGCAGTAATCTGATTGATCGCCACAATATACGAGCGATGAACCCGGAGGAAGAGATTGCCGGGAAGCGCATCCTCGAGGGAAGAGATAGATTGTTTAACCAGCAAAGGCCTCTCGTTCTTCCTGATGATTTTTATATAGTCCTTAATGCTTTCGATCATCACAATATCAGCGTATCTGGCTTTGACCATTTTTCTTTCCGCGCGGAAATAAATAAAACCATCAGGATCCAGGATTGATTTTTCCTCTTTGACCGTTGAGGGCATATCGGTGCCTATCTTATTTAGGGCCCGGAGCAGTCGTTCCAGGGTAATGGGTTTCAATAGATAATCAATGGCGTCCAGTTCAAATGCATCCACGGCATATTCGCGATATGCGGTGGTAAAAATAACTTTGGGAGGATTCCGGAGGGTGCGTAAAAACGCATGGCCCATCAGCTTGGGCATATGGATATCCAGAAACATCAGATCGATGGTATTTGCTTTCAGCGCATCCATCGCTTCAAAGGCATTCAGACAGCTGCCCGCAAAATACAGCGACGGAATGCTGGCGATATGCGTTTCCAGCACTTTAGCCGCTAAGGGCTCATCATCCACAATCAGACAGTTCATTTTCATATCACCGGTTCTGGTTGAATGCTGGGTTTCGCCGGCATGTAAATATTTTCCGGCGCGTCACGTCGATTCAGCTGCATATCGAGCTTTACAATGTACATGTCTGCTTCTTCCTGATTGGTCAGTTTGTACCCGCCCGGATACATCAGATCCAGGCGTTTTCGGATATTCTGCAAACCGATGCCACCGCTGATCACCAGCTGTTTATTGCCGACGGTGCTGTTGCTCAGGCTGAATATAAACCGGTTTTCGATTGTCTGCACATGCATGCTGATCCAGCACTGGTCGATCTGTTCACTCATGCCGTGCTTAAAACTATTTTCTACAAAAGGCAGGAGCAGCAGCGGCGCAATTACCAGATTCTGCTGCCTGATATCACAGACAAATGAAACATCCATTCTGCTTCCGTACCTGAGTTTTTCAAGTTCAACATATTTTTTCAGGAGTTCGATTTCACTATTCAGTGGAATTTCTTTTTCATTACAATCGTAAAGCATGTAACGCAACAGGTCAGACAAATGAGTAACCACCATCGCCGCTCTTTCAGAATGCGTGAGAATAAGAGAGTAGAGATTGTTTAACGTATTGAAAAGAAAGTGCGGATGCACCTGAGCTTTCAGCATTTCAAGTTCCATCATTGTTTTTTCCCGCTCTATCTTTTTATTACGTTCGTTTTCCAGATACCATTTTTTCAGCATTTTAATGGAAGCCGCAAAACCACAAATGGTGAGTATTCCGTAAAAGGGATAGATCTGGTTCGGCGTGATCGACCAGAGTGCTTTCCAGTTCATGGCGGGTGGGTTACCGGTGCGGAGTGGAATGACGATAAATCCATAAATAATCAGAGAAATATCAACGGCCAGTTTTGCAAATACAATTGTTAAAACGGCATACGCAATGAATTTTTTTCGGAGCAGAAATTTCGGAATCAGGTAGTACAACTGCAAATAAGTGGAAATAACCAGGTAGGGAAGCGAAACAATCGTAACAATGATGGATGTTCTTACCGGTTCGGGATCTTTATAGTTGAAATAAAAAACCACCGCGTAAAAAGTCCAGAAACACAAATGCTGCAAAATCCGGTTGAATGATATCAACTTCATAGAAATCACTGTTCCCTAAATGTACAAAAATGACGGAGGCTGCCGGGTATTTAGCCCGAAAGTAGACGAACCCGTCGTTTTCGTCGCTGAAACGCAGAAGCTATAAAGATTAATTCATCTTTGGCCGGACAAATGCCTTTTTAGTCAGACTGTTTAAAATACCAATGCGATTGTCCGGAATGGCTTTGTTGTAAATTCTGATTTCGTCGATGACACCGTTGAAGTAATAAGGGAAAATGGAAGACTCTGTTTCCCCGATATACAGATCCTGTGTATTGCCTGAGAATGAAACTGTTTTCGTGTAAGATGCCAGCAACGCGCCGTTCAGATACACTTTAGATACGGAACCGTTATAAGTGAATACGACGTTGGCCCATTCTCCCGGATGTATAAAAGGAAAACTGTCGTTTTCAACTCCGGTGGCTGCTCCATATGGAAGATCATCTCCATAACTGCCGTAGAAAAATTCTTTGCTGGTATCGGCAGCGTTTGAACATCCTGAACCATCGACCAGGCCGTAGTCGTCAAATCGTAAAACATACAGACCGAGTACATCGTCCGGTGCACCTTTTCCCAATATCTGATTGATGTGGCAGGGCCCCTTGAAGAATCCATTGACTTTCACAATGGCAAACAGGGTTATCCCGGTGGCAGGATTCAGACTTGTATCATTGGCTACCCTCATATAGCTGTTGACGCCATTGAACAGATAAGCATTATTTGAAACGCCAAAACGGTCTTTAGTGGGTATTGCATTATTGAAAATGATGTTATTATTGTGACCGCTGCTGTCCTTCAAACTGCCATTATCAAAATTATAATAAGCCACCAGCCCATCCATGAGGGTAAATATTGTATCCCGCAACGTCAGGGTATCCCGCCGGGTTAATGTATCCCGTACGATGATCGTCCTGTTAAAGGTATCGGTGACTGTTTTTACAGTGGTGTCGTGCTGAACCGTTGATTTGGCGCAGCCGGTTATCTGCGTACCACCCGTAAAAAAAATAAAGTATAAAAGGATCGTAGCTGTTATGGAATAAGCGATACGCATGGGCAGAATATTTTGGTGAAGGTAATTTTATGAATCAACTAAGTGTTAACACTTATTCTGAATGATCTTTCGTCGCCATAGGCTGTAAAATAATCAAACTGAACAACACCCGTTTTATTGTGTAGTGCCTGAGGAAATTGACAGGGATGATTATTGGCAGAATCCATTTGAATTCTGTTTAAATTCTTCTATTTTTAGGATACTGTATCATCCATATTTATGAAACGCACCCTTACCATTACTACTTTGATTTTGACCCTGTTCAGCGATATAAAAGTTTCCGCCCAGGATACGCTTTACTGGTCTTCCGGTTACAAACTGACATACAAAGATTTTCGTGGAAAACCGGATACAGCCGCTTCCTATCCCTCCATATCGGTTTGCGGGATTAAATACACCGGCCATGCTAAAAAGAATGCTGTTCAGACGGAAGCTTCCGGCATCTTCATTCGTCCCAAGTCATGGGCCGTACCTGCTGAAGATGATAGCCTCTGGTTAATCCACGAGCAGATGAATTTTGATATGGCTGAACTTTTCGCGAGGAAATTAAGAAAAACATTTTCCGAATATCAATTCAGATATGCGACCGTGCAACAGGATTTGGACAGTCTTTATGATATCAATCATGATGAAATGAACAAGATGCACGAATCTTATGAAAAAGAAACCAATCATGGTCTGGACGAATCAGCGCAAACGATGTGGAATCACAGAATAAAATCTGAAATGGAAAATTTCAATAAATATTCCGGTAACTGAGGTGACCTGAAACGATCGATGGTAACACTTAGTCTTGGGCCAACAGCCGCCCAACCAAACCCTCCACTTTTCCCGTTAAGCCTTTGTATGCGAGTGACGCGGGCGACATAGAGCGCAACGCATCGGCCAGCGCTTTTTTTTCAGTGGCGGTCAGTTCATCGATCGCATAAAAATAAGTGCGGATGAAAAATAAAAATGCGGAACGTTCGGGAATGGCAGATAACAACTGTCGCTCTACGCGAATGTATATATCCGCATCCACATCCGCCTGTCTGCCCTGCCATTCGGAAATATCAATGCGCGGCGGCGGCTCGGGGTGATGATTCAATTGACGGTCGGTAGAAATACCCCAGGCGAAACGGATAAAAGGTCCTTTCATCAGAATTGATTCCAGCACGCGGCCATAGTGCTGATTTAATTTTTCCATGCCGGGTACCACACCATGTATTTCGCCAAAGGGTTTTCCTATTTTTTCCGCGGGCGACCAGTGGTTGGGCGCCATCAGGTGGATAGCAGAAACCCAGTCTCTGCCGGGTTGCATTTCACAGATGGCGATATCCTCCTGCACCTGATCACAAAGCGCATCGAAAAGATCTTCGTAGCCGGTTGTGATCGTTTTGATCCAGTCATCCTTCCATTCAATTTTCTCTCCGGTTTGATGATTGACGAGATAGTGGATGGGATAATCCGCGCCATACTCAAACAGTGCCGGATATTCTTCCACCAATATTTTTACCAGAAAGCGATTCGCCTGTTTTTCCGTGGCTGGGTCCATTCCCGCCCGTACATAATATTTGTGAATGTTCTCCCGACGGGCGGCGGATTTGTTTTTCAGGTATGCATGATAGTGATGATCCATCTGAAAATAAAACCGGTCGGCACCGGTCACTTTCGTCAAAGACACCAACCCCGGCGTCACAGAATACTTTCCATCCATAAAGGGCAGATACCGCATGGCGGTAATTTAATAAAATAGCGGTAATATGCTGAATGAGGAACCATTTTATGCGGGGATATATTGGCGAAATGGTCTGTTTTTAGTTTTGTAAATTGAGAGAATTGTCTGTCATCCGTAAGGGATGAATGACTCAGCGCATGTTATATCATCGCTTATAATAATATGTCTTTATTATGAGAATATTTTTACTGGTTATTTTTTCGTTCTGTTCTGTCATGAAGATCGAGGCGCAGCAATCCTACGCCGATAGTCTGCAGCATGAGTTTCTATATGCAAAAGAGGACAGTACCAAAACAATGGCTTTGTATCGGCTCGCCTGGTATTATTCCCTGCTGTATCCGGACTCAGCGTTGTATTATGCCGACAAGCTGATTCAGTTTTCATCCCAGGAAAATTATTTACCCGCCAAGGTGCTCGGGTATATATGCAAGGGGGAAGCACTTGACCGGGTGGCCAGTTATCCGGAAGCGCTGGAGGCTGCTTTCCAGGGTCTTGAACTGGCCAAAACACTTCCTGCTCACCGGACATTCGCCACGGGCAGGGCTTATTCATTGATCGGGCACGTTTATAACATGACGGGAAACGACAAGGAAGCAGTAGGATATTTTCATTCGGCCCTGGGTTTACTGGAAGCATCTCATGAATACGCCGAAGATCTTTGTCTGGCCCGCTTCAGCATGTCTTTTAGCATGTTAAACACCGGAAATAAAGACTCTGCGATGTATTATGTATGAAAGGCAAAATCCATGTATGCAGATCCGGTGAATCACCGGGATCCCGGGCCCTGGCTTTGCCTGATCACCGGAAATCTTTTCAGAATCGGGGGCAATTATGATTCAGCAGAATATTATTACCGGGAAGGCATCCGGGTAACAGAGAAATTCAACGCACCCTTTGCCGGGGTGTTGTTTTATGAGAATCTGGCCAACATTCTTTACAAGAAAAAACAAATGGATTCCTGCATTTTCTATGCACAAAGAGCACTGAGCATGTCTCAGCAATATAGGTATAAAAATTTTGAAGTGGGTGTCAGTGGTTTCCTGGCGGAGGTATATGATAAAACAAATGTAGACAGTGCCTATAAGTATATGCGGATGATGGTTGCTGCCAACGAAGAAGTGAATAGTGCAAACAAAGGACGGCAATTTCAAAAAGTATCTTCTGATGTTGAGAAAAAAGAGAAAGAGCTGGAGGATGCAAAAACCCGTTTTCAAAACAGAATGAAGCTGTACGGGCTGATTACGCTGCTGTCTTTTTTTGTCATTATTGCCATCATATTCTGGAGAAACAACCAGCAACGGAAAAAAGCAAACAGCTTACTGACGGACAGGAAAGAAAAACTGGAACAGGCGCTGACGGAATTAAAATCCACGCAGTACCAGCTGATCCAATCCGAAAAAATGGCTTCTCTGGGTGAGCTCACCGCGGGCATTGCCCATGAGATTCAAAACCCGTTGAATTTTGTAAATAATTTTTCTGAAGTGAATGAAGAATTAGCCAGAGAATTAAAAACAGAAGCGGAGAAAGGAAATTTAGAGGATGTAAAAGCCATCGCCGGTGACATCGCCTTAAATTCTGAGAAAATCAGTCACCATGGTAAAAGAGCAGAGGCGATTGTAAAAGGCATGCTCCAACATTCAGGAACCGGGAGTGGACAAAAAGAACCAACCGATATCAACCGGCTGGCCGATGAATATCTGAAACTGGCTTTTCATGGATGGAGAGCAAGGGATAAATCATTTAACGCCACGTTGAAAACCGAATGGAATAACAACCTGGAAAAAATAAATGTGGCGCCGCAGGAGATTGGAAGAGTGCTTTTAAACGTGATCAACAATGCCTTCTATGCAGTCAATGAAAAGCAGAAGCAAAAGGTAACCGGCTACGAACCGACCGTCATCATCGCAACGGCCAGGCGAAATGGAAAAGTAGAAATCAGGATTAAAGACAACGGGATCGGGATTCCACAAAAAATAGTGGACAAAATTTTTCAGCCTTTTTTCACTTCCAAGCCCACCGGGCAGGGAACCGGACTGGGTTTAAGTCTGGCTTATGATATCATTACCAAAGGGCATGGCGGAGAATTATTAGTAGAAACGAAAGAAGGTGAAGGAACTGAGTTTATTATCTCACTCTGAGCGAAGGCTGGTGGCCGGATTGGCGATGGCAGCCCGGATTGCCTGCGCGCTGATCGTACACAATGCCACTCCCATCGCCAGTATCATGGCCAGAACAAAAATCCACCATTCCATACTTACCCGGTAACTGAAATCCTGAAGCCATTGATTCATCGCCCAGCCCGCAAGGGGGAATGCAACGATGGATGCCAGGAAAACCAGTCTGATGAAATCTTTTGATAAAAGAATCACTACATTTTGTACCGAGGCGCCCAATACTTTGCGAACACCAATTTCTTTTTTTCGCCTGACGGCTGTATAAACCGACAAACCAAATAAACCAAGGCAGGCGACAAATATGGACAATGCAGTAAAAATCCCGAACACGGTTCCCATTCGCTTTTCACGGTCGTACATGGCTTCAAAATGTTTATCCAGAAAACTGTATTCAAATGGAACAGCCGGGGCAAATCTTTTCCAGATGCCCTCTAAACGGGACAGCATGGATTTCGTTCTCTGTGCATCCGCACTGATTACCAGGTAAGAGGTTCCGATCGCGTATGTTTTCGAAGAAGCATGAAACAGGGCAAAAGGGCTCATGCCATTCCGGATGGATTCCACATCAAAGTCTTTCACCACACCGACGACCCTGAATCGCTGATCGTTATTTCCGGGGTAGGTCATGTACTGACCCAACGGATGCTTCCATCCGATTTGTGCAACCGCCGTCTCGTTTAAGATCACGGAAGCGGAATCATTAAATTCCTTTGAAAAATTTCTTCCCTGTAACATCTGAATATTCAGCGTCGGAATAAAATGTTCATCCACGAGAAAAGAGCTGAGCAGGATGTCTTTGGCCAGTTTCTCTTTAGCGACTGACGGATCGGGGATATAGGTGTCACCGAATGCATTCATGGTGGGTAAACTACTGGATATGCTCGCATGAAAAACGCCCGGCATCGCCGACAGTTCCTGCCTGAGTGTTTCTTCGTCCCGCGCCGTCATCTTCTCTCCATTTGGAATGATGATCACATGCTCTTTTTGTAAGCCGAGGTCCTTGTTCTGGCTGAACTGTAACTGCCGGAATAAAATAATCGTGCAAATGATGAGCGCGATCGAAATCGTGAATTGAAATACCACGAGTCCGTTTCGGATGAGCAGACTGGATAAGCTTCTTTTAAAAAATCCGCCTTTCAAAACGGATACCGGGTTAAAGGCAGAGAGATAAAATGCCGGATAACTTCCCGCAAGCAGACTGGTGACGATCGTTAACAGCAAAATAAAAAGCCAGATGCCGGATTGAAAGATGGTTTTGAATTCAAGTGTTTTGCCCGCCACTGTATTAAAAGACGGAAGAGTCAGTATCACCAGTGCCAGTGCAAAAATCACAGAGATAAAACAAAACATGGCCGCTTCAAGCAGAAACTGCCTGATCAGCTGTTTTTTTCCCGAACCCAGCACTTTGCGAATACCGACTTCTTTTGCCCGGGTTACCGACTGGGCGGTGGAAAGGTTCATAAAATTTACGCAGGCCAGAATGATGATAAGCAGTGCAATGGCGGAAAAAATATATACATACTTAATATCTCCCAGGGTATACAAAAACTGGGAGCCGATATTCGCAGAGTGCAGATGTACATCTGTGAGCGGTTGTAAATAAAAATCCCATTTCCCGCCTTTTTTTATGAATTCATCATAAGGCTGACCGATCCGTTTGAAAGCGCTGGCAGCCTGCACCTTCACCATATCCGGGAATTTGCTTACCAGACGCCGGATGGCTGCCGGATCATGTGGAGCATTTTTATTTAACAGCACATAGGTATTCATCTGTAACCAGACCCAGCTCCATCCGAATCGCTGAACCGGCGGGCAGGCGGTGGTGGGTATCAGCAGGTCAAACTGAATGGTCGAGCTCGCAGGTATATTTTTTAAAACAGCGGTCACTTCAAACGGCTGTTTGTATGCATCCAGCACCAGATGTTTTCCCACCGGATCCTCATTGCCAAAATATTTTCTGGCCGTAGATTCTGTTAATACAATGGAGTAGGGTTTTTGCAGGCAGGTGCTGGCATTTCCTTTTTTCAATGCATAATCAAACACCTCGAGGAAATTGGAATCCACGGCCAGAAATCGTTTCTCCGTAAAATGATTTTGGGTATTACTGGTCGCATCGTTGCTGATCACTTCATTTCTCATAACATAAAACCGGGTGTAAGCAGCTATATCAGGAAATGTTTTTTGTAACGCCGGGCCAATGGCAGGCGGTGTATTGGATAACATACCACCCTGACCTCCCATGAGGGCATCAATATTTACCTGGTAAATGCGGTCGGAATTCCTGAGGAAGCGGTCAAAACTTTGTTCGTCCCGCACATAGAGACTGATTAAAATAACAGCGGCCAGGCCAATGGTAAGTCCGGAAATATGAACAACGCTGTTGATTTTATTTCGAAAAATCGAGCGCCAGGCGATGAGCAGGTTGTTTCGGAACATCATTTATGATTGGGAGAACGCGGTTTGCTGTTCGACGATCTGTTCTCACCAATAATATGCCGTAAAGCGATGTGACTGATTTACAATGGAGTAATTATGCCGGCTTTCGTGTCGCTGTTCATTTTGATACCATTCTGTTCGCAAATGATACAATGTGTTTGAAATAAGCACTTCGCCTGCAAATAAAAATCAGGTTCCGGAAACCATTTCCTTTATCTTAATTTTTCTCCATCGCACCCGGATGCCGCCGCCGGAGTGTATCTGCAAAGCAATAAATCCTTTTCCCTGTCCAATCTTCTCATCGTGCATATCCACGATCTGATGACCATTCAGCGTGGTGGTTACGTGATCGCCCTCCACCCGGATGACATACGTATTCCACTTGCCGAATTTCAATGCTTTCTCTCCCGCTGAATCCGGCTGGGCAAGCCATCCACGGCCGTAAGATTCATAGATGCCACCCGTATGTAGTCCCGGTGGAGCGATCTCCGCCTGCCAGCCGCTGATTTTAATGCCGTCGATCGATGATCTGAAAAACACGCCGCTGTTGCCATTGGCTTCCTGCCGGAATTGAAGACTAAGAGTGAAATTCTGATATGACTTGTCTGTAGACAGATATCCATATTGTTTTTCCGGACCGCTTTCACAGATCATTTCACCATTCTGAACATACCATTTTTCCTGGCCGTTATTTTTCCAGCCGGACAGATCTTTTCCGTTAAAAAGGGAAACCCATTTTTGCGAGAAAAGAGAAGCGGACAGGAAGAGGGATAATCCCAGACAAAGGATTATTTTATTTTTCATGAACTGTCTAAATAATGGATTCATATGGAGTAAACGTTTATTGCGCACACTCAAAATAATGATAAATCGGCTAATTGTGTTTGAGCCTTCCTGTTTTCTCTTATATATTTTTTCGGAAAAACGATCAGCGGTTCCCTCTAAATGGTTTTGGACACGCATTTCAGAGATTTGGATAATTTTTTGAATGGCTACTCACTGAATTTTACAATACAAAAATTAAAATCATGATCGCAGCAAAAGGATATGCAGCGCCCCAGGCAAATGAAAAACTGGCACCCTGGGCATTTGAACGCAGGGAGGTGGGCGCACACGATGTGCAGATTGAAATTCTGTATTGTGGTGTTTGTCATTCAGCAACACCTGTTTCGCCTATGAGCAACTTTCGAAAAAAGGTTTGCCCACCGTGCAATTTATTTCCGGTGAACTGAATGTGTCCGCCAATTACCTGAGTGATATGCTGCGTACGACCACCGGGCAGTCCACCCAGAAATATATTCACGACAAGCTCCTGGAGAAGGCAAAAGAATTATTATCCACCACAAATCTCTCCGTCAGTGAGATAGCCTATCAGCTGGGCTTTGAATATCCTCAATCCTTCAACAAACTTTTCAAAAACAAAACGAACATTTCACCGCTGGCATTCAGGCATTCGTTCAATTAATCACCCGTAGGCCCGACGTTAAATATTTTGCATCCATACTTAATTTGTCGCCCAATTACGGATTAAGTTTCCCATCCCTATCTGATCAAGTTTCAGTTTGGCTATTTTAATTGCGATAAAATATTATTTTATGGGAATGATATTAAGGATGACCAAGTTACTAATGATATCACGGTGTTGAGTTCCGATATATCGTAATGCCATCCCTGTTAATATGGTCTTTAAATTCCGGATTCAAAACAGCGGCATAGAAAACCGGGTCAATTTTATAAATCAAATCCAAATCATCCAGTCGAACTTTTAATAAAAGCAGATCCTGTGATGTGAAAAATTTTCCAAAAACAGCCAGATCAATATCGGATCCGGTATTGAAATTACCTTTGGCGCGGGAGCCGAACAAAACAACTTTGTCAACAACCGGAAACTGGCGAAAAACATCCAGGATAGATTGTAACACGCTATCTGGAAGTCCGTATTTCAAAATTCGGGAAGGTTTAACGGACTATCATTTTGTTCTGATTTCAGTTTTTTTTCGAGATCCCGAAACAGACCATAATAAATTTGTATGATATTTTCAGCAATTTGTTCTGCCCGGGCTGAGTCATAAGTATGGGAGCTCGAATTCCTGGCTTCATTCATTAAACTCCATGCTTCACCATCCGTAATCAGCCCATCCTGAAACGCCTGGGATAATACCGGTTTTGGTCCTGCAATCCCCTGATAACCCCGGTATTTTAATAAGTCCTGGAGCGTTTTCCAGGCCAGTTCATGAGTATATTCAAAACGTTGGATCAACCCCTCCTGTTCTAATTCTGAAAGATCAGACACCTGTTTTTCGTCCGCCACGGCTCCGAGTTTAGCCAGCGCTTTCTTAAAATTATTGTATCGTTGTATCCAGCGGATATCCGGCTTTTCCATTTAGCCAAAGATAATGTTTTCTTCCACTCCCTGTCGGCAGGAACACGGTTACCTTCACCTTCACGCGGTGACGGTTAACCATTGTCCATCGGCAACTCGATCGTGAACTCCGTACCCTCGCCCTCGCTGGTATCCAGTTTAATTTCTCCGCCATGGGCCTTCACAATATCATAACTCATACTCAGACCCAGACCGGTGCCACGGCCCGCCGGTTTGGTGGTAAAAAAGGGCTGAAAGATTTTGTCGATCACTTTCGCGGGAATGCCATTTCCATTGTCGCGGATTTTAATCTCCACACAATTTCCCGCTTTACGCGTATGCACTTCAATTTTTGGCAGATACCCATTGGCATGTTGTAAAGATTTTTCGTGCACGGCATAAAAAGCATTGTTATAAATATTCAGCAGCACGCGGCCCAGGTCCTGGGACACCACATACACTTCACCCACCGATGGATCGAAATCCGTTTTCATATCCGCATTAAAACTTTTGTCTTTGGCTCGCAGGCCGTGATAACTCAGTCTCAGGTATTCATCGCAAAGGGAATTGATGTCGGTGGCCACCCGTACGCCGACATCTTTTCGTGAATGCTGCAGCATGCCTTTTACAATGGCATCTGCCCGCTTTCCATGAAAGGCAATACGTTCATTATTCAGTTTGATATTGTGCGCGATGGCCCTTATTTCTTCCAGGCTGTTGTCTCCGGCCATCTCTTCAATCAGTTCGTTGTTTACTTCCGAGAAGTTATTCACAAAATTCAACGGGTTCTGAATTTCATGGGCGATACCCGCTGTGAGTTCACCCAGTGAAGCCATTTTTTCACTTTGAATCAGTTGCGACTGCGCTGCCTTGAGTCTTACCACCGTTTGACTGATGGTCTCAAACGACTCCGCATTTTCCAGGGCGATGGCTGTATAGATGGCAATGTTACGGAGCATAAACAGATGGTATTCCGAATAAACATTTTTTTGAAAACTCTGAACAGTGATCACACCGAGTATTTTTTCTTTTACCGGCAATGGCAGGTAGATCAGGGAAAACGGCTGTTTGCCTTCATGCGGTGTCGGTACTTTCTGGATATAATGCTGATGTTCTTCGTTCAGGTTTCCGATGATAATTTCTTTTGCTTCCCTGAAACAAATTACGGCAAAACGATTCAGATCCTCCAGTGAATTGGAGTAAAATGGCAACGCTTTACCATCCTCGTAAGTAGCAGGAAAATCTATTCTTTTTAATTCATCATTGTAAATTCCGATCCCGAATACCGAAGCGTCCATCAGGGTGTTTACGTTGTCGTATAC
>Ga0206961_1119_pt1 | contig 17818 bp, 10 predicted proteins | sample Alteio_BWOrgHeat_30_FD_153238 | JGI IMG/M metagenome (GOLD analysis project Ga0206961, IMG submission 153238) | Enriched cells from forest soil in Barre Woods Harvard Forest LTER site, Petersham, Massachusetts, United States -... | ecosystem: Environmental > Terrestrial > Soil > Temperate forest >...
TTTCCTTTTATACTTTCCTGGCACCGGATTCATCCCTTAGAAAAAGAGCTGTTTGGATTCCAACGTTGGTAGGAAACTCCCTGCCGGGCGGGGCGGTAACCCGGGAAGCCTATGAATCACTGGTGGGAAAAACGCTTGATTCACTGAAGAAAAACGGGCCCTATGATGGTTTGTATTTTGATATTCATGGTGCCATGAGTGTGGTGGGTTTGGATGATCCGGAAGGTGATTTTATAAAACGAATCAGGGAAGTGGTTGGTAAAAAAACAATCATCTCCACTTCCATGGACCTGCATGGAAATGTATCCTGGCGACTGGCGGAAAATACAGATTTAATTACCTGTTACCGGATGGCACCACATGAAGACGCCATGCAAACCAGAGAGCGGGCAGTAGAAAATTTAATTACGAGAATTGAAACCGGCAAAGGCAAGCCGCCATACAAAGCATGGATTTCTGTGCCGATCTTGTTGCCGGGTGAAAAAACCAGTACCCGCATTGAGCCAGGTAAAAGTCTGTATGCACAGGTAGCGCCGTTAACAACTGAGCCGGGTATTGTGGATGCCGCCATCTGGATTGGATATGCCTGGGCGGATGAACCCAGAAATCATGCGGTGGTCATGGTAACCGGAGATAACAAAGAAGAAGTAACAAAAGCGGCGGAACAGCTGGCTGAAAGTTTCTGGAAAGACCGTTTTGATTTTGCTTTCGTTGCGCCGACGGCCCCATTCAGTCAATGCCTGGACAGTGCGCTGAAATCGGACCATCATCCTTTTTTTATCAGCGATATGGGTGACAATCCCACGGCGGGTGGTGCGGGAGATGTCAGCTGGACACTCCGCGAAATACTCAACCGACCCGAATTCAAATCAGAAAAAGGACCCTCTCTGATCTATGCTTCGATTCCCGGACCGGATCTCATTAAGAACGCCATCCGCGCAGGCGTAGGCGCCAGCGTGAAAGGTTATGCCGGTGCAACGGTGGATGCCCGCTATGCCCCGCCCTTGCTGATTCAGGGGGTGGTTGAATCGATCGAATACGGAGACAAAGATGCGGTAGTGGAGGCTGTTGTCCGGGTAGGCAGTGTACACATTATTGTTACCCAGAAACGTAAACCCTATCACCGGGAAATAGATTTCACGAGGCTGGGTCTGAATCCGCGTAAAACAGATATCGTAATTGTGAAAATCGGTTATTTGCAACCGGAGCTCTATGCGATGCGTTCGGGTTGGATGATGGCGCTGACTCCGGGCGGGGTAGATCAGGATCTGGAAAGGCTTCCTTATAAAAGAATTCAACGACCCATGTTTCCATTCGATAAAAACATGAAGGATCCGGATCTGAAGGCGAAAATGGTCCCCCTGTCGGATTGAAAAACGCCTCCTTATTCACTTTATTTACGTATAGGTAATTGAAGGCAGGGAGATCTATGTTTTTCTAAATGGGATAGTTCATCCGGCAGAAGTTTTTCAATATGAAAGTTGTTTTTATTTTCTGCTTCATGATGATCTCAATCGCTGCCCGGCCACAGGTTTATCCATTAAAAGGACAACTGGCTTCGACCGCCTTCCCGATTTGCGGTGAAGACACGATTCAACAGACCAGCGTTCCCAATGGGTTCAATGCCGGCATACTGATGCCGGGCTGTGATCCATATACAGAAATAAATCCTTTCTATTATCGCTTTACCTGTTTTACCTCAGGCAGTCTGGTATTTACTATTACACCCAATGATCCGTCGGACAATTATGACTGGATACTTTTTGATATTACCGGCCGGCTGCCGTCCGATATTTTTGTTGACCCCGCTTTAACGATTGTGGGTAACCGTTCCGGAACGCCCGGCCCTACTGGTGTAAATGCGGGTGCTCCTCCCAAAGCCAATTGCTTTTCGAGCTCGTCCAGCAATATCTCTGCGTTTACAATCAGTCCTAATATTATTAAGGGGCATGATTATCTTTTACTGGTAACCCATGAACTCCCGAAACAGAGTGGCTACTCACTGGAGTTCAGTGGCAGCACGGCGGTTCTGAATGATCCGAATCCCCCGGCGCTGTCTTCTGTCGTAGTAAGCTGTGATAAAAAAACACTCACGGTTGGTATCAGTAAATTTATTCTCTGTAAAAGTCTCGCTGCCGACGGATCGGATTTCACCATTTCCAATTATTCAGGTACCATTACCAGTGCAGTTGGTTTGAATTGCAGTCCACAGTTCGATATGAATTATCTGGAACTTTCGCTCAGCAATCCTTTGACACCGGGTAAGTATTCGCTGACCATTCAAAGTGGTTCAGACAATAATACCCTGATGGATTATTGTGGTGTGCAATCACAACCGGGAAATCAATTGAATTTTACAGTGGCCGGTGTTCAACCCACGCTCGACAGTCTGGCGCCTGTATCCTGTCAGCCCGCCATACTTCATCTGATATTTTCCAATCCCATACAATGCGCATCTGTTGCAGCCGACGGATCAGACTTTGTCGTTACCGGCGCTTCAGTAATAGCGGTAAAAAAAGCTGAAGGAAATTGTGCAGGAAACATGACAACCCAGATTGATCTTACTTTGAGTGCACCCGTTACAACCGAAGGAAATTACCAGATCTCTGTTCAGAACGGCAGCGATGGAAATACGCTGACCAATGCCTGCGGCTTTTCGGTTGCACCCGGTTCTTCATTACCATTTACCATTGGCGCTACAGTAACGGCCGCCTTTGATTATAGCATTGCCTATGGATGTGCGCAGGATACAATCATCATGAAATATTTACCTGCAGGTAGTGTGAATCAGTCTGACTGGAGCATCGATTCATCCTTTGTGAGTTCTTTGATAAGCCCTTCTGTTGTTGAAACAATTTTTGGATTGAAGCAGGTAAGGCATATTGTTTCAAATGGTTTTTGCAGCGATACGATATTCAAAACCGTGAACCTGGATAATTTATTAAAGGCAGGCTTTCAGGCACCGGATGTATTCTGTCCAAAAAATGAAATTGCTTTCAAAAATACCAGCATCGGAAATATTGTTTCTTATGATTGGGATTTTGGAGACGGGAGCACGAGCCGTGATGCCGAACCGCCTAAACATTTATTTGCGGGCACCGGAGACGGGAAGAATTATCAGGTGCGACTGACAGTTCAAAACGAACTGGGTTGCCGGGATTCTGCAATTACACAAATGACCAGACTGGCTACCTGCAGTTTATCTGTTCCGAATGCCTTTACACCGAACGGGGACGGGAAAAATGACTGGCTCTATCCATTAAATGCCTTTGATATCAGTAACTATGAATTTCAGGTGTTTAATCGTTTTGGGCAGCTGGTTTTTACAACCCGTGATCCGCAAAATAAATGGGACGGCAGGGTGAATGGCCAGCTGCAGGAAACCGGCACCTATGTCTGGTTTCTCAGTTATACGGATGGCTCAGGAAAGCGATTTTCTCAAAAAGGTTCCACCCTGCTGATCAGGTAGTTTTTTTTGTTTCCCGGCGGGTTTTGGCAACCGGGTTATCAAATAATCAGTTATATTAGAAATATTGAAAACTGTATTATTTGCGCTTTGGACGATGTGTTCGCTGGTTGGATATTCACAAACATTTCCGGTTACCGGACAACAACCTGGTACTGCATTCCCGGTATGCGGATCCGGCATATTTAAACAATCCGTTGTGCCCTATGGTGCCAATCGCCCCATTGATTATGCGGCATGCCATAAACCCATTGATTTTTGTCCTTTCTATTATTCCTTTACCTGTTACCAGGCCGGAACGCTGGGTCTGCTGATTACCCCGGATAGTGCGACGGATGACTACGACTGGATATTATTTGATATTACCGGTCATGATCCAAGCGATATTTATACAACCCTGCTCGTGGTAACCGGTAACTGGTCAGGCACACTGGGGCAGACGGGTGCCAAAGACGGAGGAAGTCCCACCTTTCAGTGCGGATCGGAAGCAGCCCTGAACCATCCGACATTCAGCACGATGCCGACACTAAAAAAAGACCATAAATATCTTTTGCTGGTCAGCAATTTCAGTGAGAAGCAAAGCGGTTATACACTTTCTTTTGAAGGAGGAACGGCGGTGATCAATGATCCCAACCCGCCCAAACTACAGTCGGCATCGGTAGGTTGTGATAAACAAATGGTAACCGTTGTGCTGGATAAAGGGGTGCGTTGCAATAGCCTGGCACCGGATGGCTCCGATTTTGTTCTGGGCTCAGCAGCCGTTTCGATCGTCGGTGCAACCGGAGTCAATTGCAGCGGTCAGTTTGATATGGATTCCATTCGTCTTCTGCTGAGTGGTCCATTGCCTCCGGGCAGTTATTCTGTAAAAACGAAAACCGGCAGCGATGGAAATACTTTATTAAGCGACTGTGGTGATCCTGTAGCAGAAGGAGAAACAGAAACCTTCACTGTGGTTGATCTGCCTTTTACTCCGATGGACAAACTACTGCCACCTACCTGCGCTGCTCAAACCATTCAGCTTGTTTTCTCTGCTCCTTTGTTATGCAATTCCATCGCAACAGACGGTTCTGATTTTACCATCACCGGAAATTCTGCTGTAAACATCATAAAGGCAGAAGGCAAATGCGCCGGCGGATTAACAGATACCATCAACATAACATTGCAATCGCCCATTACGACAGGAGGAAATTATATAATCACCCTGAAAAATGGAACGGATGGAAACACCATCAACAACGAATGTGGCAAACCAACGCCGGCGGGTTCAACACTTACTTTTACAATGAAAGACACGGTAACCGCTGCATTCAATTATCAAATTGCGTATGGATGTGTTTATGATACCATCAACACGATTTATCTGCCGGCCAATGGTGTGATCCAATCGCAATGGAACATTGATAACGTATCCGTCAGCTCAATGATGGCCCCTTCCATTACGGAACATATTTTCGGACTGAAACAGGCAGAGCATATCGTTTCCAATGGCTTTTGCAGCGATACGGCCACGCAAACCGTGAATCTGGATAATGCTTTGAAAGCCGGGTTTCAGGGTTCAAGAGAAGTATGTCCAAAAGACCTGGCTTTATTTAAAGAGGGAAGTACGGGTAATCTGGTGAGCTGGCACTGGGATTTTGGGGATGGCACCTCCAGTAACGATCAGTCGCCACCGGACCATTTGTTCCCGGATACCTGGGCAGGAAAAACCTATATTGTCAACTTAATTGTACAAAATAATCTGGGATGCTTTGATACGGCCAGCTCCTCTGTTTTGAAAAAGCAAAGCTGTGCTCTTGGCGTTCCAAATGCATTTACGCCCAATGGGGATGGAAAGAATGATTTTCTGTATCCGCTGAATGCTTTTACAACGTCCGAGCTGGAATTCCAGGTGTATAACCGATATGGACAGATTGTTTTTGAAACCCGTGACCGGAGCCAAAAATGGGATGGCACCCTGAACGGAATTGCCCAGCCATTTGGAACCTATATCTGGATACTCCGGTATACGGATGGTGCTTCAGGTGAAAAATATGCACTCAGGGGAACTGCGGTACTCATTCGATAATTCGTACACCGGCTGGCAACGTTTAGAGGTAGCCAACTGTCATATAATAATAGTGAAAACTGCTTATTTCGTCTTTTTTATGCTCCTTTCGGGTTATGCCCGCTGCCAAAACTTCCCGGTGACCGGCCAGTTACCCACGACGGCTTTTCCGGTATGCGGCACCGATACTTTTCAGCAGGTCAGGGTTCCTCCCGGCCAAACACACATGATGGTGGTTCCGGGTTGCGATGGGAATGTGGCGGCATATGCAGATTTAAATCCGTTTTGGTATACGTTTACGTGTTTTTCAGCAGGTTCACTGGGATTTCTGATCACACCAAATAATCTGAATGATGATTATGACTGGATGTTATTTGATATTACAAATCAGCAGCCTTCGTTTGTGTTTACCAATTTGTCGCTGGTGGTTACCGGAAACTGGTCAGGAAGTTCCGGGTTGACGGGTGCCCGCAGTGGTGGTTCTGCCAAAATTCAATGTGCTTCCAATCCAAGAGACAATGTCAGTACATTCAGTTCGATGCCCACCTTAAAGCTGGGCCATAAATATCTGCTGCTGATCAGTCATTATACCGACGACAATCAAAGCGGCTATTCATTGTCCTTTGGTGGCGGCTCAGCGATTATTACAGATACCACGAAAGCGCATGTTGCTTCCGCGACTATGCGCTGCGACCGGAAATCCCTGGTGGTCGTATTGAATAAAAATATGCGCTGCGCCAGTGTAGCCTCCGATGGTTCAGATTTTTCAATCAATGGGGGTGCTGTAACAATTTCCAGCGGTTTGGGCATTAACTGCACCGGCTCCTTTGATATGGATTCGGTGTTACTGAATTTATCGGCTCCCTTACCTCCCGGAAATTATACCGTTACTTCCAAACTGGGAACGGATGACAATACACTGACGGACGATTGCGGTAACCAGCTTCCCGCAGGAGAAACCGCTTCCTTCGATGTGGTGTTTCCTCCTGTAACGCAGTTGGACAGTCTTACGCCACCGACCTGCGCACCGGGTATGATCCAACTTGTTTTTTCAGATCCCATTTCATGTAATACCGTGTCACCCGATGGTACCGATTTTACCATCACCGGCAGTTCGGTGGTGGGCATTCGATCCGCAAAAACCAATTGCGTAAACGGTGGTACGAATACCATCAATCTTTATCTGAGTTCACCGATTGTTGCGGGTGGTCACTACATCGTAACATTGAAAACAGGAACAGATGGCGACGGGATTCTGAATACATGTGGTGCAGAAACGCCAGCGGGTTCCACAATTTCTTTTGATGTAAAGGATACGGTATCGGCTTTGTTTAATTATAAACTGAATATGGGTTGTGTGTATGACACGATCCATCTGGTTTATCTGCCTGCCAATGGAGTCAGTCAGTGGGCGTGGATCATTGACAGCACCACAACAAGTTCTTTGCTGGATCCGGATGTGGTCGAAGCCGTATTCGGGCCAAAGACTGTTCAACACATGGTTTCGAACGGATTCTGCAGTGATACGGTTTCTGAAATGGTGAATCTTGATAATGGAATCAAGTCTTCTTTTCTTGCTCCCAATCAGATTTGTCCCAAGGATGCGGTGTCGCTGAACAATACCAGTCTGGGTCATCTGGTATCCTGGTCATGGTCCTTTGGAGATGGGCAATCCAGCTCCGATCAGAATCCGCCTGCTCATTTATTTCCGAGTACCACTGGTGGGAAAACGTATACAGTGAACCTGATTGTACGTGATAGTCTGGGATGTGCCGATAGCAGTAGTGCACAAATTGTGAAATTACAAAGTTGTTACATCACGGTTCCCAATGCATTCACACCAAACGGAGACGGAAAAAATGATTATCTCTATCCGCTCAACGGGTTTCTTACCAGCGATCTGGAATTCAAAGTATTCAACCGGTTTGGGCAACTGGTTTTCGAAACACGCGACTGGTCGAAGAAATGGGATGGTACCATCGGCGGAAGCCCGCAACCTACCGGCACGTATGTATGGACATTACAATATACCGACGGCCCTTCAGGAACTAAATTTTCTCTTCGCGGCACGAGTGTGCTGATACGTTAAGTCTGATTCTGTATTTACCCAAGATAACAAGATTATAGATTATAATCCGGTTGTGGTGTAAGCGGGTAAGGATTTAGTAATCAGCGGAGTAACAGGTAAATCCGAAATGCTGACGGAATGGTCACGCAACCGGGTATGCCGCAAGCCGTATCATCTGAAGGGGGATTTTATATAAACTCCGTTTTTCCCGGTTCTTTATTCGTAAATTGTACAAGCTGCTTTTAAGTTCTCCGGTAATGAAAAAATATATTACCTGCACGCTGTTTACCTTATCCATTACGTACATTTTATATGCGCAGGGCAACGCACGCCCGGAAATCTACCAGATCAGCACGCCGTTTACTTACGCCAATGATATCTCCCTCAACGGTAAAAATTTTTATTTTGACAGCAGTTGGGTGAAAGCAAAATTGCTGGTGGCAAATAATACCATCATCAGCAGCGATTCTTTTCTTTTCAACTTTGATAAAATAGATCATCGTCTTTTAATCACTACGGATTTTAAAAGAATCTTTGAAATTGACAGGCGGGAGTTTAAGGCCATACTTTTTTACTGGCACGATTCAGCCTATGTTTTCAAGCATATCAATTTTATTAATGACAAGGATTTATTTGAAGTGATGATCAGTAACGACGCCCGGTATTCGTTGTACAAAGTAACCCGTACGAAACTGGTGAAGGGGCACTATGGGGGATCGTCTTCTTCCGCTACCAACGACCGGAGTTCGGACGTTTACATCAACGAACCGGAATATTATATTTTCTTTCCCAACCGGGAGTACCGTACGATTCACTTGCTGAAAAAGGCGTCGATCGAACGAATATTTAAACTCAACCCCGACAGTGATGTGGTCAGTGATTTTTTACGCACGGCAGGCGACAAAGGCCTGTATGGAGAAAACGAATTGAAACAGCTTATTTTATATCTGAATAAGCAGGTATTGTAGGTTCATACTGTTCAGCCACCAATCAGTTTCAGAAACACTTCTTTTTTTCGCCTGGAAACATCAATGATATCGCCATTGCGCATGGTTACCTGTCCGCCATCGCCGCGTACGTACCTGGCTATGAAATTCAGATTTACCAGGTGAGAGTGATGTACCCTGTAAAACCGGTAATCCTGCAGCAGTTCTTCAAAATCCTTTAATTGACGGGTTACCAGCATATGTTGCCCGTTCAATAATATGAGTTTGGAATAATTGGAACTGGATTCAATTCGTATGATCTGTTTTATCTGGATGAATTCCAATCCATCGTTGGTAGGTATGGCAATATGATCCTCCTGACTTTTTGGATTGGCCAGATTCTTTTTCAGTAATTCGGCCCGCTCCCTGGTTTTCCTGATGGAATGCTGACCCAGTCTTTCCACTGTTTGCTGTAAATCCTCGATTGCCACCGGTTTTACCAGATAGTCGAATGCGCTGATGCGAATGGCATTGATCGCATAGTGGTTGTAAGCGGTAATGAATATCACCTCAAAATCAACTTCTGGAATTTGCTCCAGCATTTTAAAACCATTCATTCTGGGCATTTCAATGTCCAGGAATATTACATCCGGTTTATGAAGCTGAATCAGGCGTATGGCTTCTTCCGGATTTTGTGTCTGGGCAACCACTTTGACGGAAGGACAATATTCCTGTATTTTAAATTGCAGGTTTTGCAGGCTGCTTAGTTCGTCATCCACCAGGATGGCCTTGAGGACTTGCATATTTTAAAACTTTTAAGGCGAATTCAATTCTGGTACCCACCGGCTTTTGATCATCATCAAACAAATCGGTGATTTTTACGCTTTCGGATGATACGCTGGTCTGATTGAAAATATTTATCCGGTCCTGCGTCAGTTTCATACCCACGCTTTTGTGAAATGGTTTGTTTAACTCGTTGTATAATTTTGACTGGTTGCGGCCGATTCCGTTATCTTCTATAATATAGTGAATCATATTTTGATCGAGCTGCACTTTCAGACATATTTTAAGATCTGTTCTTTCACTGGGTCCGATACCATGATTGATGGCATTTTCCAGAAACGGTTGTACGAGTAAGGCCGGCACATGGTATTCTCCCTGTAACAGTTCCGGATCCGCTTCACAGTGATAGGTAAATTTATTATTGAAACGAAGTTGTTCCAGGTCGATGTAGAGCTGTAAAGACTCCAGGTCTTTATTCACTGCAATCAGGTCGTTGATGCTGCTGTCCAGAATGCTTCTTATAAAACGGGCAAACTTATTCAGATAATCCGAGGCGAGTTTTTTTTCATTCTGCATGATGAAATTCTCGATGCTGTTGAGGCTATTGAAAAAGAAATGCGGATTCATCTGCGCCTGTAAGGCCTGCATTTCCGTTTCGGCTATTTTCTGTTTGTACTGGGATACATCTTTTAATTTCTTTGCCTGGAATGATTTGTATAAAAGAAAGGTTACAAAAGCAGCCAGTAGAAATCCCACACCAATCAGAAAAAGCAGAATATTTGAAAAGGCGATCTGTCTTTTCTGTGCCGCCATGACCTGTTTCAGGTTTTTATTTTCAAGCTCCTTGTTTTTGATGGTCCATTCAGATTCATTCACCATCATTTTACGCTGATTGTTTTCAGAGAACAGCGCATCCGAAACATTCCGGTAAATTCTGTAATAGTGTAACGATGAATCTTTATTGCCCAGGCTGTCGTAGACGGACGACAACTGTTCAGCATCGTTGGCAATTCCTTCCTCATAATGAGTCTGGTTTGCCAGCCGCATGGCACTTTCCAGAAAAGTGATTTTTTGAGCTTCGGTAATATGTTTCAGGTATTTTGCCTCCGCCAGATAAACCTGGAATTCATTTCTCAAATCAGGTTTTTTACGTGCGCATGTCATGGCCCTTTGAAAATAATAGCTGGCTGAGTCGTTCCGGTTGCTGATCGCATGCAGTTTGCCATAGCCCAGATAAAATTGGGACAATACATAATCATCATTATCCATCTTCGCGTAGGGCATTCCATTGTCCAGATTTGTTTTTGAGGCTGCAAAATCCCCCTGCTCCAGATCACAACGATGCAGCAATTCGTAATTGATGGCCACACCGTGCCAGGCTTTCTGATCCAAATTGATTTGTACGGCCTGCTGCGCGTATTCCCGGCACTTGTTATAATCTTTCAGCGACGCGAAGTTGTCTCCGATATTATTTAATGCCACCGACTCGAGCCGGGGTGCATTACATTCTTTCGCCTGTTCCCAGGCCAGTATAAAGGCTTTTGTGCTGGCTTCAAAATTGCCGGAGGAGGAAAGCAGAATGCCCAGGTTGATGTTTCCAAGGGCCTTGCCGAATGTGAAATTGAGGGAATCGCTGAGTCTCGATACCAGTCCATAATAGTAAAAGGATCTTTTTACATCTGATTCGCTCAGCATATAGCTGATGGAATGCATGGCGCGTATCCTCGCTGAGTCGTTGTGCGGATGGGCGTCGACCCACTGAATCAAACTGTCTACGTATGATTTTTGTGCGAAGACAGGTGCAGACAGGATGAAAGTTAAAAGAAAAAAAAGGGCACGGAGTGGTCGGAGGTAAGGGGTTATAAATTTCTTTACAGGATCGTTCTTCAAACAGGTATTCATCTTCCAGGCAATCATCAACAGGCAACATTTTTTCTAAGATAATCAATTAACTATTTGCTTTTTGCATCAGCGCCTGCGGGGTATGAGCCATGATCCACATATCCATCCGGAGGTTTGATTTGTCTGCATAATTTAAATCCAGCCCGATTCGTTCGTCTGCCGTCATATCCGGTTTTCCTCTTTTTTTTATCTGCCACAGTCCCGTGATTCCAGCTGGAGCCATAAAGCGTTTTGCCAGCATATCCGTTGTAAAACTTTCTGCCTCATACAACGGCAGGGGCCGGTTGCCCACCAGGGACATATCGCCAAGCAAAACATTGAAAAGCTGGGGCAATTCATCCAGACTGGTATTGCGCAGAAAGCGTCCCACCCTGGTTACCCGCGGATCGTTTTCCACTTTGAAAAAGCGGGCCAGATCAGAGTATGGATAAAGATTCAGATGCACATATTGATTCCTGTTTGCTTCTGCATCGGGATACATGGTTCTGAATTTATAGAAATTAAAAATCCGGTAGCCCATACCGGCTCTTTTGGAAACGTAAAAAATATTTCCTTTTGTTTCAATCCGGATGGCCAGCGCAATAATCAGAAATACCGGTGACAATATAATGAGATATACGAAACTGATTAATATATCGAAGCTTCTTTTCAATATTCCAATCCTGGGTATGGAAATGGGTTCTGTTTTTTCTTCACTCAATTTTTTTTCCAGTTCTTTTGTGCGGCTCTTATATTTCTGCAGAAAACGAATTTTCAAATTCAGGTTATTCTCTTCCCATTCCCGAAGATTTAAAATATCATCGGCCGTTTTATTTCGAACAAACTGCAGGTGTTCGTCCACATCCATATTTTCAGAATCAACAACCAGGGGCGTGCTGTACAAGCGTTCATTTTTCGTCAGTAAATCAGTCCAGCCTTTTATAGCCTCGAAGCCATAAGAAGAATCCAATACAATTACCTGTGGCTGGATATGATCTTTTTGCAGAAGCTCAGACATGGCTTCAGTTAAATTGCCGGAAGCGTAACCGCGCTTATATATGTTGACAAGTTTGGTAATATTGGCCCGTTTGGTGCCGACATAATAAAAGCCGGTCATGCTTTCCTGCAATTTCATAAGTAAGGTTTAATGGTAACAGTATGCAATCCCTGCGTCCTGAATACGGATACAATTTAAACCGACCGGCGGCCAATTAATATGAGACTGTGTAAGATGCCGGAATGATCATGTAACTGGCTGCCATGAAACCAGTTGCTGGCGGGCGGTTCCCAGTCCGTCGATACCAAGCTCGACCACATCGCCCGGAACGAGATAAACCGGCGGATTCATTCCCAGCCCGACCCCCGCCGGTGTGCCGGTTGAAATAACATCCCCGGGCAACAGGGTCATAAACTGGCTGACATAAGAAACGAGAAAGGGTATTTTGAAAATCAGGTTGGCGGTGGTTCCGTCCTGCATGATTTTGCCGTTTACTTTTAACCAGAGACGCAGTTGATTCACATCGGGTATTTCATCCTGGGTGGCAAGAAAGGGACCGAGCGGTGCGAAATGGTCGCAGCCTTTTCCCTTGTCCCAGGTGCCGCTTCTTTCAATCTGAAATTCCCTTTCACTTACATCGTTGTGCAGGCAATAGCCGGCAATATATTCATGGGCTGAATGTTCATCCACATAAGAAGCTTTTTTTGAAATCACGACGGCGAGTTCCACTTCCCAGTCGGTCTTTTTTGAATTTTTTGGTATGATGATGGGATCAAATGGACCGAACAAGGCAGTGGTGGATTTCAGAAAAATGACCGGTTCTGCAGGTGGTTGTGCCTTGGTTTCTTTTGCATGATCGGCATAATTCAATCCAATGCAGACAATTTTCGATGGCCGGGCCACCGGACTGTCCAGTTCAACCGGCTCCTCCAGTTTTTTCAGATCGGATTTACTGGTTTTGATAAATTTTTCCAGACGCTCCAATCCATCGGTTTCAAAAAATCCTTCATCATAGTCTTCTCCGAATATGGAAAGGTCATAATACTGATCATCCAGAATAATTCCCGGCAAACTCGTATTTCCTTTTCTCCACCGAATTAGTTTCATGCTGTTTTGACTTTAAAACCAACTCCTCCCGCGGGCTGGCAGCTTTAATAATTTACAATCTATGAAATAAATCATGGGTAAATCATCCGTATTAAAAAATCAGTTCACATTTAGTTAATGATTAGGTAACGTTAAGTTAACCGGTTGTTAACGTATAATCCGGTCATCTCCAATACTTTCGCCGGAATAAATACAACGGGCAGGTGAAAGGATTACTATTATCGGGTTTTTTAATGTTTTTAACTGGAGCGCAGGTGTTCAGCCAGGGCGGGTTAATAAAAGTCACCGGAAAGGTATCGGATATCACAAACGGAAGCCCGCTTGCAGGAGCATCTATCACGGTCGAGAACAGTAAAACCGGTGTGAAGACAGACGTGGAAGGCAATTTTTTTATTTCTCTGGAAGCGGGTAAAAGTTATAATCTTCTCATTTCAAACATCGGATATACTTCCAAAATCATCAATGATGTAAAACCATCGGGAGAAGGAAATGATCCGTTAAATATTTCATTGGAGCATAGTTCAGCAACGCTGAGCAGTGTGGTGATTCGCAGTTCTCCCCGCCGCGAGTCCATCGCCTCTCTATATTCGATTCAGAAAAACAGTTCTTCCATTTCAGATGGAATATCTGCAGAGTCTATACAGCGTTCGCCTGACCGGAATACCGGAGAAGTTCTGAAGAGAGTCAGCGGCACTTCCGTACAGGACAACAAATTTGTAATTGTTCGCGGCTTGAATGAACGGTATAATACTTCGCTATTGAATAATTCCGTACTGCCCAGCACGGAGCCGGATAAAAAAGCATTCTCTTTTGATATTATACCGGCTTCACTGGTCGACAATATCACCATTTTCAAATCACCGACACCGGATCTACCCGGCGATTTTGCCGGAGGAGCTGTAAAAGTGACTACGAAAGACTACCCCGTTAAAAATCTAAGTCAGCTCACGTTTATTTTAGGATTTAATTCGCTTACTACATTCAAGCCTTTCTACCGGCAGGAACCGGTTGGGAAATTTGATGCACTGGGTTATTTTGATAATTCCCGCCTGATGCCAGGCGGATACTACAACAACCGGGGCGCTGAATTCATCAACCTGACCAATGATCAGAAAATTGCCATCACAAAACAATTCCCTAATAATTACGCTTACCAGGCGGCCTGTTCCAGTCAGCCGAATTTCAGTCTTTCTTATACCGGTGGAAGCACAAAGGTTTTGCCGAACAACAATAAGCTGGGATTAATATATGCGCTCGGGTATACAATTGGCCGACGGGTAATTGATCGCACCCGGCAGGAATATGAAACCTATGGTATACTGGATTATAACTACAATACCGTCAGTTATGATATGCGGACCATCACATCAGCATTGGTGAACCTGAGTTATTCTTACCGAAAAAGTAAAATCTCGCTGAAAACCCTGTTCAATAATGATTTTGCCAAGACGGTTGGCTTAAGAAACGGAATGAACCAGGTGAATCCGACTTCTCCTTTTTCATATAAAAGCTCCAATTCTGAAGGCAATGGAAACGGCATAGGCAGTGCCGTGCTGGAAGGATTACACGGGTTAGCCAAAAGCTGGACGGTCGACTGGAATGCCTCCTATAGCATTGCCTGGCGCTGGCAACCGGATCAGACAGTACTGGCTTTTCATACGGATCCCAACAGTCCCGACTATTACCTGAGTTTATCAAATGAAAATTCACCCGATATCATCAATGCAGGCAGGGTTTATTCCTACCTGACTGAAAATATTTATGGCGCCAATGTGAATGCGACTAAATTATTTAACTGGCATGGACAACCGCAGCGACTGAAATTCGGCACAGCGAATTACTACCGGGACCGCGACGTGGAAGTGGATGCGCTTGGATATGCCTCCCTGAATGCAGGATTTGGAACCATTCACATTCCGGAAAGTAAAGGACTGAACGCCAACAATATTTTCACGGCACCTTATATCGATCAATACCGTATGGTTGTCGCAAACATTGGAACGAACTCCACGAACTACACGGGAACGGCCTTGCTGAACGCAGGGTACGTAATGCTGGACAATAAATTTTCAGATAAAATAAAACTGACGTGGGGAGTGAGACTGGAAAATTATGATCAGGAGCTGAAGGCAGCCGGTAAACCGGATATTTCTCTGAAGAACCTGGATCTGCTGCCCTCGCTTTTATTTACCTATGCGCTCAATCCGAAAACCAATGTACGTTTCGGTGCTTCCCAAAGCGTAAACCGGCCTGAATTCAGGGAGCTGGCAACCTATCGGGTATATGATTATGAAAACAATTTTATTATTCAGGGTAATAACAGCCTGACCAGAAGTAAAAATACCAACGCGGATTTGCGCTATGAATATTTTCCTTCACCCGGAGAAATTATTTCCGGCAGTGTATTCTACAAATATTTTGATCAGCCCATTGAACAGACCAATCAGGGAAATGATGTGCTGAGTTATACCAATGCAGATAATGCCAATGTATACGGCGTAGAACTGGAATTTAGAAAAAGTTTCAGTTTTCTGAAAGGTGCTTTTTTTAACAACCTGGTATTCTATGCCAACGGTGCCTATATGAAAGGTTCCGTCACTTTTGATACCGTGTCGTATAACAGTCCCATGCAGGGGCAGAGTCCTTACCTGATCAATGGCGGACTGAATTACAGCACTGACAACAACAGCCTTTCTTTTAACCTGCTGTATAACATCATCGGTCCGCGACTGAAATTCCGGGCCATTGGTGGCGCAGGTAAAAACATCTTTGAAAAACCAAGAAACGTACTCGACTTCCAGGTAAGTAAGAAACTAATGCGCGGAAATATGGAACTGAAACTGACGATCAGTGATATTCTGGCAGAGCCTTTCACCTGGTATTATAAGTATCAGGCGGATCCTAAGAAACTGGAATATGACCCTTCTCAGGACCGCGTAGTAAATACTTACAAATTCGGGACGATGATTTATCTGGCCGTTCGCTATAATTTCTAGACGCATGTTTTATTCATACGACTCAATTATTAACAGCAAATAAAAACAAATGAAAAAGTTCTTTTCAGCAATCATTTTGGGATCGACGCTGTTCGCTGCTTCGTGTTCGAAGAGCGACAATCAGCCAACGCCGCCGCCGGTGGTTCCGCCGGTAACACCCGTTGATTCAACGACCACGTTGGACATCCGGGGAGTAATCAAGACAGATCAGGTTTGGCATAAAAGCAGAAAATATCGTCTGCGCGGTTATGTGTATGTAACCGATGGTGCGAAAATTACCATTGAGGCAGGCACAACCATCATTTCGAATAAAGATTCAGCAGGTGTTCTTGTCATTTATCGCGATGCAACCATTATTGCAGAAGGCAGTGCATCGGCTCCCATTGTATTTACATCTGCAGAAGCCACACCCAATCCAGGAGATCTGGGTGGCGTGATTCTCGTTGGGCAGGCAAGAGGCAATGGAAATCATTCCGTTCTGGAAGGCGGTGTGGATCCGGCTTACAGCTCTTTCGGAGGCACCAACGACGCGCACAGTTCCGGTACATTAAAATACGTTCGGATTGAATACGCCGGCAAGGCAGTGAATCCGGGAGATGAAGTAAACGGATTATCGCTCTATGGAGTCGGTTCCGGAACCACCATTGATTATGTGGAAGTAGTCAGGGGACTCGATGATGCCTTCGAATTCTTTGGCGGCACCGTAAACTGCAAGCATCTGATCGCATACAATTCTGCTGATGATGATTTTGACATGGACGATGGTTTCAGTGGCAAGATTCAGTATGCAATTTCTGTAAAGGATCCCAAATTCACGGATAACAAAGGAACAACCGGAGATTTGTCAAATAATTTTGAAGTGGACAACGTAAACCCCGCTAATGGATTTTTGTGGACGCGTGCGCCCATTACAGGGCCAACGTTATCCAATTTTACGGCGATCGGACCAAATAATGCCGCGGGTACAAGCACAGATTATGGTTACGGTATGCGGTGGCGGAGAGGCACCAAATTCATTTTAGCCAATTCCATCGTAATGGGTAGTCAGCGCGTCGGGTTGGATATTGACGACGATTCTACGGCTTCCTTCTATAAATCCGGAACGAGCAGTTTCTACAACAGCTTTTTAAATGCATATGGCAAGCCATATCAGGTGGACAAGCTGGTTTCCAATCCAAAAATTCTGGACTCGGCCCAGCTGGCATCCATTACCCAAACAACAAACCTAAGTGTTTACTATACAGATGCTTCTGCGATACAACTGACAGATCCTTTCAACGATGCATCACCCAATCTGAAGCCTAAAGCAGGTTCACCGGCATTGACAACGACGGGTAAATTTGACAAGGGTTTACTAACCGATGCTTTCTTTGATAAAACGAATTATATAGGCGCCCTGGATGCCACGAACGACTGGACTTCCGGTTGGGCTGTCTGGGGTAAATAACAAAGACTGTTTATTTTTAATTTGATCCAAGCGGGGCCTTTCAAGGCCTTGCTTTTTTTATGCCTATATTTACCTGAAACCTAAATATTTTACCTGTGGCACC
>Ga0206961_1120_pt1 | contig 17811 bp, 16 predicted proteins | sample Alteio_BWOrgHeat_30_FD_153238 | JGI IMG/M metagenome (GOLD analysis project Ga0206961, IMG submission 153238) | Enriched cells from forest soil in Barre Woods Harvard Forest LTER site, Petersham, Massachusetts, United States -... | ecosystem: Environmental > Terrestrial > Soil > Temperate forest >...
TGCAAAGCCTTTTCTATCTAACGCTTCATCAGTCAGCGATTCAATAAACGCAATACTGGATTCCCTCACCAGAGAATATTCGCGCATAATATCCTCCTTTTCTCTTTCATTTGCACCGGCATGTTGGGCAAACAGACTTTCTTCAAATCCTGGTAATGGCGTTTCATCCCCTCGCGAAAAACGCAAGGCCCTATAAATAAAAATTCTTTCCGTATCGCACATATGAAGCATCATATCTTTTATGGTCCATTTCCCGGATGCATAACGGTGATTCATTTTTTCATCCGAAAGTGGAATTATGATTTCTTCGGTCTCCGAAAAAATATCCTCCAGATGTATCAGCAGATTTCCATCATCAGGAACCAGCTGAATATACCTTTCCATATAGGGCGCGCCTTGTTCCGTAGGTTTATAAATCTTTTTCAAATCAAATCTTTTCGTAAGCAAATTTAAGATCTCCTCTCCGATCACGGCGACTATTTATCTGGAATTTAAACAACCCTAGCCAATAAATTCATCTTTCAGTTTTTCATACAATTGTTGAAATTTCAGAAACCCTTTCTTGTACACAACATGTGCGGAAGAATTCGGGTGATACGTTTTACCGATTGGTGTTTTCGGCGGCGCTTGTAAACCTAAAGCCATCATACCGCATTTTGCTGCACCCCATGCAGAATTTTCGATCGTATCACAAACCAATACGGGAAGATTAAAAACATCCGCCATAATTTGTAAGCCCAATTCATTTCGTGCAAAGCCCCCTGTGGCAACGATTTGTAGAATGTCTGATTGTTCTAAAATGGCCTGGCTGACAGCAAAAATACAATAAACAATTCCTTCCAGGGAAGCCCGGATCATAGTCGCCTGTGAATGGCCTATCTGGACTCCGAATAAAATTCCCTTCGCATTTTCATCCCATATGGGCGCGCGTTCTCCCAGTAAATAGGGTAAAAATATCAATCCGTCTGAACCCGGTCTAACCAAAGCGGCCTGGGCTAAAAACTGCGTAACCGTTTTATCCGATTTGAAAAAATCCTCCTGCAACCATTGCAAAACAATTCCTCCATTATTGCTTGCGCCACCAATAAGCCATTGATTATTATTTATAAAATAACAGAAAGTCCGCATACGTGGGTCAATCCATGGCTTATTTAAAATGATCCTGGCTGCACTGCTGGTGCCGACGGTAATCACGAGCGAACGCGCCTCTTCTGTAGATCCCAGATTGGCCATTGCACCATCGCTCCCTCCTATTACAAAAGGAATTTGTTCTAACGATGGAAATAAAAGGGCGCCATAAAATACTTTATCGATGGAAACGATTTCTGCAAGTCTTTCTTTGGTTATCCCAAGCATTCCGAGTATCTGTGGCTCCCATTCGAGCGTACGTGCGTTCAGTAATCCTGTGGCGGAAGCAACGGAAACATCGATGGCAAATATCCCAAACAGCCTATAAAAAATATATTCTTTTATGCCGATGAACTTATGCGCTTTTTTGAAAATCTCTTCCTGATTTTCTTTCAGCCAGATTAATTTGCAAAAAGGTGACATCGCGTGAACAGGTAACCCGGTAAGTTGGTAAAATTCTTCTGCCCGGTTTTCTTTGTGTATCCTGGCTGAAATGCCGGACGCCCGGTTGTCGGCCCAGATGATAGAGGGTGAAATGGCCAATCCCTGCTGGTCTACCGCGATCAGACTATGCATGGCCGAACTAAAACTGCACAATTTCGGAAGTGCAGGTGCGCAATCCTGGAGAATTTTTTCTACAGTTTGAATAACTGCACTGACAATTTCCTCAGGATCCTGTTCGCTCCAGTCCGGAAAAGGATGATCGATTCCATAGGATACTGAAAAAGATGAAAGCATTATGCCTTCTTTGGAAAACGCAATTGTTTTTACGGAAGTAGTCCCGATATCAATACCCAGCAAATAATCCATATTGACATTAAGACCCAAATATAATTACTTATATGCCTGCTAATTCAGCACAAAAGAATAGTACTGAAAATGCAATCCGTTAACTGGTGGCACAGTGGGAACCGGATCAGTGACCGGAGGAATGGGTGTAGGCTCAACCGGTGGCCATTCCGGACCGGGACCCGTAGAAAGGACCATTTGCTTTGACAGATGAAAAACGAAATAAGAGTTTGTATTGGCTGACATCGTATTATCTTTATAATTAAGATTACATACTTCATGCCATGCTTGCCGGCTGTCATGATCATCTTCAGCGTTTATGAATTTTAACAACAAAACCGTACTGATCACCGGAGCAACCAGAGGCATTGGAAAATCAATTGCATTAAAGCTTGCCCAGGCAGGTGCAAACATTGTGATCGCGGCGAAATCGACATCAGAAGATGAAAGACTGGGTGGAACTATTTTTTCAGCGGCTGCAGAAATTGAAGCTGCCGGTGGAAAATCACTGGCTATTTATTGTGATATCAGGGATGAAAACCTGATCGGGGAAGTGATCCAAAAGACCATGGCAAAATTTGGCGGCCTGGATATATTGATCAACAATGCATCCGCCATCAATATCAGTAATACGGAAAGGACCGAACCCAAGCGTTTTGATTTAATGTTCGACATCAATGTCAGGGGAACATTCATGGTGACTAAACTCGCCCTGCCATTATTGAAAAAATCCCCCAACCCACATATTCTTACACTTTCTCCTCCATTAAATTTTGATATGAAATGGTTCAAACCCCATGTTGCATATACCATCAGCAAATACAATATGAGCCTGATGGCAGCCGCCTGGGCTGAAGAATTTAAAAAAGATGGCATTGCATCCAACAGCCTTTGGCCTGCGACACTGATCGCCACTGCCGCCGTAAAAAACATGCTAGGTGGAGAAAAAATATTCCAGGTAAGCCGAAAACCGGAAATCATGGCGGATGCTGCCTTCTTTATTTTAAGCAGGGACGCCAAAACAAATAGCGGCAAACACTTTATAGATGAACAAGTTTTATATGAAGAGGGCATTCTGGACCTGGACCCATATTCTTTTACACCTGGCGCTGTTTTACAACGTGACCTTTTCCTTTAGTCTTCGTTTCATGTTTTGTAAATATTCTGTGCGTGATGGGGCTTGAAAGAATAATGGAAGTGGTGGTTTCTCCATATTCCATCATATGCGCCAGTAATTCCTGGAGATGACCCGAATTCGCGACTACCACTTTAAGAAAAATGCAATGATTGCCCGTTACGCGGTGGCACTCTAAAACTTCATCCAGCTTTCCGATATAATTAAGAAAAGGAATTAATTTTCCCGAATGCGCCGTGAACGCAATAAAGGCTTTTAATGCGTACCCGGTTTTTTCATAATCTACTTCAATCCGATATCCCTGAATAATACCTGCCTCTTCCAATTTAATCATACGCTCTGCGACAGCTGGCGCAGACAGGCCGACTTCCCTCCCAATGTCAGCAAAGGAAGCTCTTGCATTTTCCTGCAGGCAGGCAAGAATCGACCAGCTTGTTTTATCAATTTCCATATCAAAAGCATTTTAGATAATTACCTTTTTTTCGAAGGCATAACTTAATAAATACATCGATTTCATAGGTGAAATTAGTAAATTTCCTTTTAACTTTGATTACGTTTCAGTCATTAGTCTAAAAATAAGCAGATGAGCAATTCCATTTCAAAGGCACCGGGAACCGTACAGGTGCTGTTGGCATACTTAACGGTTTACCTAGTCTGGGGTTCAACTTATTTTTTTATCAGCAGGGCATTACAAGGTTTTCCACCATTTCTATTGGGCGGAATTCGTTTCATCATTGCTGCTTTACTCATGATGATTTGGGCCTTATGGAAAAAAGAAAACCTGCTGGATAAGGAAGCCATCAAATTGGCGGCTGTCAGTGGCTTTCTCGTACTGTTCATAGGTAACGGAATCGTAATTTTCGTGGAACAGTATGTTGGAAGTGCCTGGGTAGCTATTATTATATCTGCAGCTCCTCTTTGGTATGTGGTTTATGACAAACCTCATTGGAGGGAAAATTTTGCAAGCAGGTCGATACTCACCGGTTTATTCCTTGGCTTGATTGGCATATTCCTTTTATTTCTACCCAATATTTCTTCAGCTTATAAAACGGATCGAAATCCTTATGAGAAAGTTGCATTATTTGCTTTGATTGTCGGTTCTATGTCCTGGGTAATTGGTTCTCTTTTTGCAAAGTATAAAAAAACAGATTCGCCTGCGACCGTCAATACCAGCTGGCAGATGTTTTTTGCAGGAATTTATTTTATTACTGGTGCTGCTTTCACCGGTGAATTAAAAACATTTCAATTATCTGCGGTCCCATTACAGGCCTGGTATGCGATCTGGTATCTGATCATATTTGGATCCATACTCGCTTATAGTTGTTTTGTATGGCTGATGGAAGTTAGATCCCCGGCTCAGGTGAGTACTTATGCTTATGTAAATCCGGTCGTGGCTGTATTGTTGGGCGTATTTCTTGCTTCTGAAAAAGTAAACGGGTTACAAATTGCAGGACTGATCGTAATACTGTTAAGCGTATTGCTTATAAATCTGAACAAATATTTGAAAAAACCCAAACTCGCCTAATAATTTACAACCAGGTGAAAGGCTTCCGCAATTAGCTCAAATGACCTGATTCTGTCTTTTTGTGAATGAGTCATAGTCGTTATCATGATTTCATCTATACCCATGTCAGACGAAATAGTTATAAGCTGATCCCTGACCTGGTCCGGTGTTCCGGAAACGATACGCCCTTTGTTGTACTGAATTCTCTCAAGTTCTGAATCTGAAAAAACATAGTCTTTGATTTCTTCGTAGCTACGCATGGAACTGAAATTACCTTTTTCAAATTGAAGCAGTGTATAATCAGCCAGTTTCCTGAGTTGATTTGCTTTCCCTTCCGTTTCAGCACATAAAACGGATATGGCCAGAAGCGTTCGGGGCAACTCCATTTCTCTGGAAGGCTTAAAATTTTTCTTGTAAACATCCACTATTTCACGACCTGCAAAACCATTGATAAACCGGGCTACTGCCAGTCCCATACCGAACTGAGCAGCTATGGATGCACTTCCCCCGCTTGAACTGAGAATCCAGGGCTCCGGAACTGAATCAGATTGTGGCACCGCGAGCAAAGGCCCGTATGGTGATGATGCTTCGTCATGAAAAAAAGCCTGAAGGTGTTCCAGTTGCTGCAAATAAGAAGCTTCCGAAAAATTGTTGGAGGGATTCAACAGGCTGGCCGTAATCCGATCCCCACCCGGAGCCCGGCCCATGCCCAGATCGATTCTTCCCGGATACATGGTTTCAAGCAATCTAAAATTCTCTGCCACTTTCAATGCACTGTGGTTCGGAAGCATAATGCCACCTGACCCGATACGAATCGTACTGGTTTCTCCGGCCAGTCGCACCATCAACATTTCGGGTGAAGATCCCGCAATCATGGTTGAATTATGATGTTCTGAAACCCAAAAACGGTGATAACCCAAAACTTCAGCCATTTTAACCAGATGAACGGTATTGGCAATTGCCGCAGAAGCAGAAGAACCTTTGGGAACAATGGATTGATCTAAAATACTAAACCGGAGCATGCCTTTTCTTTTTTTCATTAACATACCGAATGCATCTTTGTTCTAAATACAGAACTCATTTCATATTTGAAACCGTAATTTTATGATCAAGTTTTTTTATGACAAATCAACAAATCGCTGATATTTTCGGAAAAGATAATGAAGATCTTTTTTTGCATGTATGCAAAAAAGTGCCGAAGGATTCATTGAAAATTCCATCCCCCGGTTTTATAGAGGATGTATTTTCTTTGTCAAACCGAAATTTACAAACGCTCCGAAGTTTAAAACAATTATATGGAAATGGCCGCCTGGCTGGCACCGGCTATCTTTCCATCCTCCCCGTAGATCAGGGAGTAGAACACAGCGCGGGCGCGTCTTTTGCAAAAAATCCGCTTTATTTTGATCCTGAAAATATTGTTCGTCTGGCAGTGGAAGGAGGATGCAATGCGGTCGCCAGCACCTTCGGCGTGCTGGGAATGGTTGCCCGAAAATATGCACACAGAATTCCCTTCATCGTTAAAATAAATCACAACGAACTGCTTACATATCCGGATAAATATGATCAGATTATGTTTGGAACGGTTCGCGATGCATGGAATATGGGCGCTGTGGCAGTCGGTGCAACCGTCTATTTTGGTTCCGAACAATCAGATCGTCAGATTACCGCGGTGGCGCAGGCTTTTGATGAAGCGCACCAGTTGGGAATGGCAACCGTATTGTGGTGCTACCTTCGAAACAATGCCTTTGTCAGAGATGGAAAAGACTATCATGTATCCGCAGACCTCACCGGCCAGGCAAATCACCTGGGCGTAACCATACAAGCCGATATTGTTAAACAGAAATTACCCGAACTAAATGGTGGATATCAGGCTTTGAATATGGGCAACGGTCATTACGGTAAAATGGATGAAAAAATGTACACGGATCTGTGTACTGATCATCCCATTGATCTATGCAGGTATCAGGTGTTGAATGGATATGCAGGCAGAATCGGTCTTATCAACTCAGGTGGCGCTTCTGAAGGTGAAAAGGATTTACAGGAAGCATTGCGAACTGCGATTGTCAACAAGAGAGCAGGGGGATCTGGTATGATTTCCGGACGGAAAGCATTTCAACGTCCTTTTGCTGACGGTATTCATTTATTAAACAGTATCCAGGACGTATACCTGGACAAACTCATTACCATTGCATGAAAAAATCAGACACAGCGCCCACCACGATTTTTACTGACATCGGGGGCGTGCTTTTAACAAACGGATGGGACCGGGAGGCCAGAAAAAATGCAATTCAGCTTTTTAAACTGGATCCTGTAGAAACAGAAGAAAGGCATCACCTGTCTTTCGACACCTATGAATCGGGGAAAATATCTCTCACTGAATACTTAAAACGACTTGTTTTTTATTCTAAGAGAGATTTTTCAGAAGAAGATTTCCGGGCTTTCATGTTTGAACAATCGCAACCTTTTCCCGAAATGCTTCAACTCATTCGGGGCATCAAGAAAAAATATGGAATCAAGATAGCGGTCGTTAATAATGAAGGAAGAGAATTAAATAATCACCGGATTCATAAATTCAGAATGGGTGAGTTTGTCGATTTTTTTATCAGCTCCTGTTTCGTTCATTTTCGAAAACCCGATGCCGACATCTTTAAAATTGCGTTGGATATCGCTCAGGTCAGCCCTGAGAAGGTAATCTACCTCGAAGACCGGCCTTTATTTGTGCAGGTAGCAGATACACTGGGCATTCGTGGGATTATTCATCACGATTTCAATACGACAAGGAAACAATTGGCTGATTTTGGGTGGTCGATTTAACACCTGTCAGAGACTTGATCAAATCAATTTCTGCCTGGCTATATGGCGATCCATCGGGTCGGAAAATATCATGAAACCAGATTTTTGGTTCCGCCCCGTCGGGCATGGGAGTGTCCCAGGCATATTTGGTATTTGTTTTTCCGCTTACCAGCCCCCAATTGATGGCACCTACATTTTCTTTTTTCAGCAGCGGCATAATATTAAAAAATGTGCTGTTGCGAAGTCTGGCCATATACTCGGTACATATCAACGGTCTTCCGTATTTTTTTAAAGAGTCAATTGCCAAAAGATGAGCGGTCTCATTTTCATAATTGTGATACGTAATCACATCAGAATTTAAAAGCTGATACGCTGTGAGGTCTGTCAGGTCCTTATTCCAAACACCTGCTGTTAATGGTTGAGAAGGATTCACTTCTCTTGCCCATTGAAAAGCTTTTTTCAATAGTACCATACTTTTATTCTGATAATTTGAATTCCCTGGTTCATTGTATAAATCCCAAAGCAGTATTCGCTTATCATTTTTAAATTATTGCAGTATATCCTTTTCGTAGGTTTCCAAGGCACTCATCAGCGTTGAATCCTGATAAAGCAATTTTCCGGGATCTCTTAACCAGCCGGAATTATGAATTCCCGGTTTAGGTGCCGGCTGTTTTCCGGATACGTATGATTCATTCCAGCAGTCATCAAAAAAAACAAAAATAGTTTTTATGTTTTTGCTGCTGGCAATGGCGAGATATTGTTCCATCCGGTATTTAAACCCGCCGGGCGCCTGCTGCCAGGCCAGGTGATGCAAAAATACACGCATGCAATTCAGTCCGATGGACTGAGCATAGCCCAGTTCCTTCTCTATGGTTACCGGATCAAAAGTATCAGCCTGCCACATCTCCAGCTGATTTACAGCAGTACTTGGAATAAAATCGCATCCACGGACCCAACCCTGTTGACTATACCACCGGATCGCCGTGTATTTTGACCAGACAGCACGGGCAGTCTGGGCCTCTATCACGGAAAAGAAACAAATGCAAATGATAAAAATGAGTGCCTTTTTCAATTTTCTAATGTTTGAACTTGTAATTCGCCAACAGGCCGGGCGAATTTACAAAATCTCTCATGAAATCTTGTATCATCCGTGTACACCGCCTGTATCAATTGCGAACAGATGTTCTATTTTTGTGCGTATATCTGAATGATTAACAATTATTTATATAGTGGCATAGGGTATGAACCCATTAAAAGACAATTCTTATTATGTTCAAAAATTATTGCAAAACAGCTTTTCGGAATCTGGTACGAAATAAGAAATTCAGCCTGATCAATGTGTCTGGGCTGGCCATCGGAATCGCCTCTTCCCTGTTGATATTTATAGTCGTTCATTATGAATTGAGTTATGACCGGTTTCAGAAAGAATATGATCATATTTATCAGGTAGCCATTGAAGATAAATATCCGGATGGTACAAGCTATACGCCCGGAACCCCATATCCTGCATTGGAAGCACTGAGAGCAAAATTCCCACGAACAACGGTCGGCGTATTGTACTCCAACTACAGCGCCCAGCTTACGGTTGTCGGCCCTGACGGAAGTCCATCGATAGAAAAACGATTTATTGAGGAGACAGGTGTTTTTTTTGCCGATAAACAATACTTCGACGTTTTTAAAACCGGATGGCTCGCCGGTTCTTCTGATGTTCTTGATCAGCCAAATAAAATCGTTCTTTCAAAAAAAACAGCAGAAAAATATTTTGGACAATGGCAGGAGGCAGAAGGAAAATATATCCGGCTGGACAACCTGAATACGCTTCAGGTAGCCGGTATCATTCAGGATGCGCCCGGTAATTCAGATTTTCAATATAAAGCCGTAGCGTCCTATCCGGTTTTTAAGAGCTCGGCGTTTTATCCTTACAGCAAAGAGTGGAATTCCACCAATAGCAGTGAGCAATTGTATATGCTGTTGCCCGCCGGTCAATCAAGCACTGCAATCAATAACCAGCTGGCCCGGTTCAGCAATGAACGATTTAATAAAGGAAACAGGATTTCAACGCGCACCCTTTTTCTACGGCCACTCAGCATATTGCATTTTGATTCCAGAATGGAAAATATGGGCGATCATGTTACCAACAAATCCACACTCTGGACATTGTCACTGATAGCCATTTTTATTCTTATCATGGCTTGTATAAATTTTGTGAATTTGTCAACTGTACAGGCAGTAAACCGTTCGAAAGAAATTGGTGTTCGAAAAGTGATGGGCAGCAGTCGAGGGAATTTGCTTTGGCAGATTCTGGGCGAAACATCGCTCCTGGTTCTGGTATCGATATTATTGGCTATTGCGTTAGCTGAATTGTGCCTGCCCTTTATAAAACATGTTTCTTCCATCACTGAATCGGTCAGTTTGTTCGGCTGGCAAACAATCATTTTTTTGACTTGCTTATTCATCGGCGTCACACTCATGGCTGGTTTGTATCCGGCACTTGTTGTTTCCGGATTCAGTCCTATACTGGCACTGAAAAATAAAATAAATTCTGCCAGCGTCGGTGGAATTTCACTCAGAAGATCGCTCGTCGTTTTGCAGTTCGCAATTTCTCAGGTTTTGATAGTGGGTACCCTGATTGCTATTTCCCAGATGAATTTTATACAAAATGCAGATCTGGGTTTGAACAAAGAAGGGATACTGGTTGTGAGGGGTAACGGCGACAGCACCCAGCTTTCCCGAATGGATATTTTTAAATCTGAGCTAAAGAAAAATAATTCGGTAGTGGAAGTTTCAGAATGTGCCGATGTTCCATCGTCCGACAATGGATGGGGTACAAATTTCGCTTTTGATCACAAGCCTGACGAAAAGTATACACTTTTTCTAAAATATGGTGACGCCGATTATTTTAAAACCTTTGGTCTGCGATTCGCTGCCGGCACTTCCTATGCAAAGGCTGATACGGTGAATCAGGTAGTAATAAACCAAACACTTGTTTCTAAACTCGGATTAAAATCTCCGCAGGATGCCATTGGAAAAGATATTCAGCTGAATGGTAACTGGGTTAAAATTTCGGGTGTATTGAAGGACTTCAGACAAAATTCCCTACGTGAAGAAACCAAACCCATATTAATTGCAAACAGCAAAAAATATTACTCCTACACTGCCCTGAAGCTCCGCGGATCAAATTTGGGAGTTATAAAGGAACAGGTGCAGCAATTATGGGACAAGTACTTTCCGGAGTATGCAAACCAAACCTATTTTATGGATGAAAAAATAGAAAATTTTTATGAACAGGAGCATCAGCTGGCCTTGCTATATAAAATATTTGCCAGCATAGCGGTACTCATCTCCTGCCTGGGTTTATATGGCCTGGTATCCTTCATGGCAGTGCAACGTAAAAAAGAAGTAGGCATCAGAAAAGTCCTTGGAGCAAGTATATCTCAAATCATTTATTTGTTTTCGAAAGAATTCACTATCCTTATCCTGATAGCATTTGCGATCGCCGCACCGGTGGCCTGGTATATGATGAGCAACTGGCTGCACAGATTTGTCTACCGGATTCCAATACGCCCGACACTGTTTTTATTTGCAGTTGGTATTTCAGTCGGTATTGCCTGGATCACCGTTGGATACAAATCGTTCCGGGCTGCTTTGATTAATCCCGCCCGGAGTTTGAAATCTGAATAACGGATTTCAAGTTGGCTGTCATTTATGGTTTTACTGAAAACCGGTAAATGGTAGTCTCATGAAAAGTCTGGCCAGGTGATAAAATCGTGTTTGGAAACTGAGGCTGATTGGGAGAGTCGGGGAAATGCTGTGTTTCCAAACATAAAGCGCCATGCTGAACGATCTTTTTTCCATTTCTGCCGGTCAGGGTTCCGTCCAGAAAGTTACCCGTATAAAATTGTATGCCCGGCTGCGTAGTCAGAACTTCCATCACTCTGCCAGAAGGAGGATCGAAAACGCGGGCCGCAGGACGCATGTTGCGGCCTGAATCCCCGGTTTCTCTGAGTATAAAATTGTGATCATAACCTCCTTTGACCTCTGGCAAATCTCTTCCAATTTTTTTTGGCGTTTCAAAGTCCATGGGAGTATGGAAAACGGCAGCTATAACACCTGTCGGAATGAGCGAATCATTTACAGGAGTGTATTGTTTTGCGTAAATCAATAACTCTTGATTTAAAATAGTTGAATCTCTTCCGGCCGACAAATTAAAGTAAGCATGATTGGTAAGATTTATCGGCGTTGGCTTATCACTCATCGCCGTATAGTCAATGACCAGTTCATTTTTTTCCGTCACCGTATAAATTACTTTAACGTTCAAATTGCCCGGATATCCTTCTTCACCGTCACGACTGAGATAAGATAATGCCAGACTGGAATCATTTACCGAATTAACTGTCCAGATTACTTTATCGAATCCCCTGACGCCTCCATGTAAAGCATTACCGTGATCATTCAGAGCTACAGTATATTGTTTACCATCTAACGAAAAGTTACCATGCCGGATGCGGTTCGCATAACGGCCTACAATCGCTCCGAAATAAGGATTGGATTTTTGAAGATACCCGGATAAAGAATCGTACCCCAAAACCACGTTTCCCGAAACCCCGGATTTGTCCGTGGTCCACAATTCAAGCAAAGTGGCACCATAATTTGAAAGCACGGCTTTGATCCCCTTTTTGTTTTTAATTGTGTAAGCATATACGGTGTCCTTATCTGTGGTACCGAAATAACTTTTATTTCCGTTTTCCTTTACTACAATTTCGGTGCTTTTATCTGTCACAGAATGGCAGCCGGCCAACAGCAGAATCATTGATAATGTCAATGAAATATAAAATAAATGTAGAATTTTCATGATGGTTTTAAATCATTCAGGAGGTGTTGCGTAAATGTAAAGGTTTCTCTATTTGAAATATAAAATCTTTTCTACTTATTTATATTTGCAGCCTTTGTTCTTCTTCTCACCACAAAAATCTCCCGGGTAATGTCCGGTTGATTATCACCGAGTAAAAAACCAAATGGTTGTAAAGGACCAATCCGGTCAAATATAACTTTTACGATGGCTGTAATCGGAATAGACAGGAACATACCGGGTACACCCCAAAGCGCGTTGCCTACCAGCACCACAATGATAGATACCAGCGCATTAATCTTTACTTTAGAGGCTACAATTTTAGGCACAAAAAGATTGTTGTCAATAAATTGAACGATCAGGTAGGCAATCAAAACATAAAGGGCATCGATCGGTTGCCTGGAAGCCAGTGCAAGCAACATAGGGAGTGCCACTGCCACTACCCCGCCGATATATGGTATTACATTTAATAAAGCACCAATCACGCCGAGAAGGATGGCGTATTGAATACCAAGAATCATAAGTGCAATGGAATTCAATGCCGCCACAAGAGCTGCTTCCACCAGAAGACCGAACAGATAACTCTGAATCAATCGCTTTGTTTCCGTTAAGATTTCAACTACTACAACATGCAGATTTTTTGGAAATAGCCGGGCTATGAACTCCAGTAAAAGAGGCTTGTAATAAATAATCATGAATACGTAAACCGGCATAATGATAAAAGTCATCAGCACGCCACTGAGGGTGGAAACCGTACTCGTAATTACAACCGTACCGTTATTATCCATTCCCTCCTGTCTGGTTTTTGTCACCCAGGCATCCACTTTCCATTTGGAAACATTAAAAGTTCTGGAAATCCAACGTTCTCCATCATTAAATAACCCAAGAAATTTTTGTTTAAACAACGGAAAGGACTCACTGAAAAGCGAAATTTGAGTAATAAAAAAATAAAAAATGGCACTGATCAGAAACATCGTCACAACCAAAGAAAAAAGAATGGCCAGTACCCTGGGGACTTTCATCCGACATAAAAATAAGATAACCGGATTGAGAAGTATGGCTATCATGATGGCAAACACGAGCGGGATGATAATATCCTGCCCGATATACAAAATGAAAAAGAAAACAGCAATGCCCATAAAAATCTGGGAGATTTTCAAATAAACGGGAAGTTTAAGGGAGGCATTGTCCATGGGTTCAGTTTAAGCTCTAAAATAGTCTATCTTGATAAGCAAAACCGATACCATGCATTAGCGAATGATCTGGCTGGCCATTCTCCTGTCCTGTTTTAAGTCCGTTCAGGCACAGAAAACCTATGAAGAACCATTCAGGCCACAAATCCATTTCTCACCCAAATCAGGCTGGATGAACGACCCAAACGGTCTGGTATATTTAGAGAGATCCTATCATTTATTTTATCAGTATTACCCGGACAGTACCGTTTGGGGACCCATGCACTGGGGGCATGCAGTAAGCACGGATCTGATTCACTGGAAAGAGATCGGAATAGCACTTTATCCGGACAGTCTTGGTTATATATTTTCAGGAAGCGCCGTGGTAGATATAGACAATACAAGCGGATTTGGAAAGAAAGAAAGTACATCTTTAGTAGCTATTTACACCCAGCACGATCCATTGGGAGAAAAAGCCGGTAATAACCATTTTCAAAATCAGGGCATTGCTTACAGTCTGGACAAGGGCAATCACTGGACAAAATATTCAGGTAATCCGGTATTGCGTACACCAGGCCTTAAAGATTTCCGGGATCCCAAAGTGAGTTGGTATCCGGAACAAAAAAAATGGATCATGATTTTGGCAGCGGGCGACCGTGTGATGTTTTATTCATCCAAAAATTTAAAAACATGGGAAAAGGAATCCGAGTTTGGCGTTACAACAGGGGCCCATGGAGGTGTTTGGGAATGTCCCGACCTGATTCATTACGATATGGACGGAAAAAAAATATGGTTGCTGACAGTCAACATAAATCCCGGAAGTGTGCAGGGCGGATCGGGAATTCAGTACTTCACCGGCGAATTCGACGGGCATGAATTTATATCGTTCGATACCATCACACCGCTTTGCGGCTATTCATTATGCACCGCGCATCGCGCAGGGCAACGATTCCAGAATAACAATAATTCTGGATAATTCGTCGCTCGAATTTTTTGCGGATCAGGGCTTGACTTCCATAACCGATATTTTTTTTCCGGGCCAGGCCTTTAATTCGGTGCAACAGACAGTCAATAGAAAACCGTTGGATAGAATAAAAATTAGTACGCTGTCATCCATCTGGAAATAAGATGATGATCCTTTAAGACTTCCTTGTATTCAATAAAACATCGCGTTAATTTACTTCCAAAGCGTCTTTTCCTGGAAGCACAGGAAAAATGACATGCGGTTCTGTCTGATACCAGAAAACCGTTGAGGCGATATCATCTTCTAATGAAAGGTACCTGCCCTCAGAACGCCAACCGAGAGCCTGTATAGTGACCCGCAGATTCTTTTCAAACCGTATCGGATCGGTGATATGCCAGCGGTATAAACCGAAACGCTGGGAAACATTATAGTGCCCGTCTCCCCGGATTACCTGAGCCAGGCCGGAATAAGGGCTGGTAAATTCAGTATAATTGGATTCTTCCACGCCTGTTGCATTTTTTTTCCTGGTGTCGAAGTCATAAGAACCACAAAAATAGTCTTCCGTTCCAGTTCCACAGATCGTGGGGAAATCACTGTCTCCATCCATATAAAATTTTATCTCCCCTTCACCCCACCATCCATTATTGTGAACACCCCAGGCCAGATAAGTACCTACGTATTGCCCGCGTCCCTGTATGCCATCCAAAAGAACAAATACCGATTTCGAAGGCAATGGATTGACTCGCCTGAATTGCGCGTGAAAGTAAGCAGCGTCTGCTGGTACATCGGTAAGTATGTAATCAACTTGATAATACAGCATCATGGGATCATTGTCTATATTTTCCATGGTAATCCGGCATTTTTTTCTGAAAGGCATGGGCCAGTAACAATTAAAAGCAGAGCCGGGATTGACACATACCGCCAGCGAACGAAGTGGTGCGTATTGATTCCAACCCATTCCAAAAAAATCACCAACGGGCACTTCTACGGAAGGCGTTTTCTCGTCGTCCCAATAAAAACGAATAATTGAATTCCGCCAGATACCCGTAGGCGTCATCCAGATATGCTGAATGGATCCAGAGCCATTGATTTCTGCAATCGTAAATATCGTGTGCGCTTTAATTTGAACGGAAGGGCTTAGTTTCCATCCTTTTCCCAACTCCCTGGCAGCCGACTCTCCGGTACCTTTTTCGGCCATCCCACCTTTTCCTTTCTCGCCGTTAAAATTCTCCGGGCTGATTGACCGGCTCTTTGCATCGGACAGTCTGAATATATTTGAGAGATTTGCCTCCATTCCGCTGTATTTCTCCTGTGCAAACCCGGTTGCGTAGCTGATTAAACAAAAGGACAGGTAATAAAAGCATCTGTTTTTCATAACAAGCATTTAAGAAATGAATATAAGTCAAAATATAAAACACCGAATCTCAATCCTTAACATTATGAATGAAGAATAGATTCTTTCTATGCTAAAATCAGAATTACCTTTGTACCGTTTATAATAATTTAGAATGTATAAAGTTACTTTCAATAACAGGGACAATTCATTTCACCAGGATGTAAAATCATCTGTTGAAAAGTATTTTTCTACCCAACGCGTTAATAAAACCGGTAACTGGAAATTATACATCAAGGCACTCATTCTTGTTCCCGTTGCTGTTTCCCTGTATCTCACTCTATTATTTGTTCACATTAATATCATTCCGGGCATTCTGATTTCCGGAATATTTGGCTTTGTTTTAGCCAGTATAGGATTCAACATTATGCACGATGCCTGTCATGGCGCCTATTCCGCAAAACCCTGGGTGAACAATATCATGGGACTGAGTCTGAACCTGCTGGGTGGAAATGCTTTCATCTGGAAATTCAAACACAATATTATCCATCACACATACACCAATATCGACGGCATCGATGATGATATTGCCAAGAGTCCGGTCATGCGTCAGTGTGAATCACAGAAATGGGTGAAAGCACATCGCTACCAGCATATTTATGTAGTCATCCTGTATGCCGTCTCTTCCTTTGCCTGGGTTACTATGATGGATTTTGTAAAATATTTCAAGAGAAAAGTGCACAATACCAACCTTCAGAAAATGGATCTTCACGAGCATACTATTTTCTGGCTCAGCAAAATACTGTATGTGGTTTTTTATGTTACCATACCTGTACATTTCGTTGGTTGGTCAGCCTGGGCCATCGGATTTGCCAGTATGCATATTGTGATGGGCCTTACACTGGCTTTGGTATTTCAACTGGCACATGTAGTGGAAGATGCCGCATTTGTATTTGCACCCGGGATTGAACCTCAGAAAATTGAAGCAGAATGGGCCATTCATCAGGTACGCACAACCGCTAATTTTGCTCCACGTAATAAACTAATCGGTTGGTTTGTGGGCGGGTTGAATTACCAGATTGAACATCATCTGTTTCCCAAAGTGAGCCATGTACATTATCCTGCCATATCCGGCATAATCAGAAAGGCATGCGATGATCATCAGATACATTACAATGAATTCAGAACCATGAATGCAGCCATCGCTTCGCATTTCCGGATGATGAAAAGCCTGGGAAGAAAACCAGTAACAGAACGAATGGTAAACGGTTAACAACAACGGAACAGTCAGACTTATCCGGTTACCTCATCCGCTGCTTTCAAAGTTAACCGGATGGTTTCCCCCTGCAACTCGGCTACACCGGAAGTCACCAGATTTTTTAAACGCCAGATAAGGAACGATTCATTTATTTTCTCAGGAGATTTCGAAAGAAACTGCTGAATTGTACGATGTATTTTCTGGAACGCAGGCTGGATAAAATGCAAAAGTGATTTATCATAATAATCGTCAGACCGCTGAACGATTTTTTTCCCTCCTTCCAACAGGCGTAAATTCATATTTTCCGCTGCCAGTCGATACCACTCATCCGGATCTGTTTCAAATTCCGCGGCGCTCACGGGGCGTGCCAGTTTTCTTGCTTTCACGAATTCACGTGCCGGAATTTCTGCCAGGGAAGTCGGATAAAACACATGACCTTTTTCGCTGATAAAGGGAAGATTATTTAAGCTGAGCAGATAAATTCTCCCCAAAAATTCTTTCAGTTGCACAATCAGCCAATAATATCCGCTCACATCCTTTACATTCGGTGCCATCCATATCCATATCTGATCAAACTCTTCTTCTTTCATTCTCTGCACAATTTTTTGAAGAAGGTCAGAATCCGGTTCATCACTCACGGCCTTTTTTTCATTCTCACTGATTTCATCCCACCAGATCTTCCTTGCAGAAAGTCCTTCTTCCGAAAAAATATCATGAATGGGACCAAGTGAATAATCATCCCGGAAATGAACGACCTCTCCATCGAGGGATTCATCCAGATCCATCGCGGCATTTATTAATTCCGCACCACGGGCATCAAATACAATGTGAAACATCCGACTTTTTTTTAAATCTGTTTACGCTTCCATATACTTAAACTCTTAAA
>Ga0206961_1121_pt1 | contig 17757 bp, 20 predicted proteins | sample Alteio_BWOrgHeat_30_FD_153238 | JGI IMG/M metagenome (GOLD analysis project Ga0206961, IMG submission 153238) | Enriched cells from forest soil in Barre Woods Harvard Forest LTER site, Petersham, Massachusetts, United States -... | ecosystem: Environmental > Terrestrial > Soil > Temperate forest >...
GGCCAAAATCCAAGACCTTCACCTGGCTGCGCTGGGTTACGAAGATGTTGGCGGGCTTGATGTCGCGATGGATGATGCCTTTGGCATGTGCCGCGTCGAGCGCGTCCGCCAATTGGATACTCACGTCGAGGAGGCGGTCGAGCGCCAACAGGCCGCTTTCAAGTTTGGCATCGAGACTCTGGCCTTCGAGCAACTCCATGGCGATGAAAGACTGGCCGGCGTCGTTTTCGACGGCGTAGATGGTGCAGATGTTGGGGTGATTCAGGGCCGAGGCGGCCCGGGCTTCGATCAGGAAACGGTCAAGAGCAGAAGTATCCTGGGCAAGTTGGGGAGGAAGAAACTTGAGCGCGACGCGGCGGCCGAGGGTGAGGTCCTGAGCCTCATAGACGACGCCCATGCCTCCGCTGCCTAAGCGTCCGGTGATGCGGTAGTGCGAGATGGTTTGACCGATCATTTTCTGGCGTTTGGAAGCTGGAGTTTCATCTTAGGTTGGACGTATGGGACAGTCAAACGTATGGGGGCTTCAAGTTGTCTCTTACGGTCTGCGTCCTTTAGGGACACGCCCCCGGGCCAGCGGAATGCGCGCAGAATGGCGGCTGTTTAGGCCAAATAGGAAATTCCGGCGGAGATGCCCAAATATGATGAGCTGCTAAAAGAGTGCGAGGCATATGCAGGCTCCGCTGATGGGATCCAGCCTCTGATGCAGCACGTCGCCCAGCGGCTACATGAAGGCATGGCGCGCTACAACTGGGTCGGCTTTTGTCTGATGGAACTCTCTCCTTCGAAAGCTCTGGTGCTGGGGCCCTACGCTGGCAGCTTTGTGCCTACGCTGCGTATCCCACTCGACAAAGGGTGTACGGTGGTGGTCAACAATATTGTGTCGGATCCTCGCTACATTGGATCGGACATCGTGAAAATCGAATATTGTGGTGCCGATCTTCTTGAAGAAACAGGTGGTGGCAGAACTGGATGTCGAAAGCCACTTTGCGGGCACCTTCACTGCGCCATGGCAGAACTTCATCGAGTCCTGCGCCGCCCTAGTCGGGCGGTGCATGGAAGTAGGAGGGGCCTGGGATTGATCCTCGCTACCGACAACTGATGTAGCACACAGCAATTTCTCAGCGAGTGTAGTGGCCTGTTTGCAGCAGCTAATGTCAGGGGGAGGATCCTGACGCGTTATGGAGCAATAGCGGTCGCGTTCGTCGCAACTGGACAATCCAGAAAATCAGCAAGAGAGCGCCGACAACCGGTGGCAGGCAAAACAGCAACCCGGCCAATACGTCAAACCAGCCAAACCGAAATTTCGAATAGACGGCGTTGATTGGCTGTAGATTCGGTTCGATACCGAGTTCTAGCGCGCTGTGGCGCAGTGCGTCGTAGTTTTGGAACTGTCTTCGTTTGCCCTGCTGTGTGTCTAACAGGAAGTAGGCATCGACTTGATTCGTGTCCTGACCCAAGTGCTCGAAGGCTTTAGTGTCCGTCGCTCCAAGGATGTAGCGGCCCGCGACCTGTACATTTCGCACTCCCGCCACGGCGTCCTCTTGCTCTCCAACGCCAGAACCTGGCTGTGTCTTTGGGTTATAAACCCAGCCTTGGTCGGTAACGTCGATCATCATGATCTGGTAGCCGTTCGGAAGTGGAGCATGCCAGGTATCGCCCAGCCCTAAATCGCGATGCAATAACCCCTCGTTTACAAATGCCTGAAACACGAAAATAACTCCACCCCAGCCCAAGCAGACCACCGGGAACAAAATCGCTGCGATTATGACCTTACGACGACCGTTCGCAACGCCCCGCGTGAGTAGTGCAGCGGCGCCCCCAAATGCCGCTGCGCCGATCGCTGCAAAAACGGTTCCGACGATGGCCCAAATTAAGAGAACAAAGCCCAAGCCCATGACATGTGCAATTTAGCAGGCACCGTTTCCTGTAGCAATGACAGTCTGCGAGTAGCTGTCGTAACATCGCCATTACACCAAGACGAAGTCGGGCTATCGCCCGTGTCATTGATGAGGCGGAGAATTCGGCGTATTTGCGCACACGGCCTTGAACTCTGAGTAGCTGCCCCAGTCCAGGGTCACCGATGCGTGTTCGATTTTCAGACCGGAGCGGAATATGCTTCCGGGTTCACCGCGATCCTCCATGAGAAGCTCCGGGCCGTGCCAGCGGCCATAAAGGTTGAAGAAACCGCGCCGTTGGCCTACATCGAAAATCTTTGGCTCGAGCAAGCGGAAACTCATCAGGCTGCCCTCGGTGCTCCGCCAGCCACCAAAAATCGTGCCGCTGATCTTCAGTCGTTGCATCACGCCCGGCGAGGTGCACAGCCAGCCAGAACCCCTTACCCCGCCGGTGGGGCGCAGGCCGTCCAGGTGAAGGCGGGAAAAACGCGAATAGGGGAAGAAAGACACGTAGAGAGGATAGGTTCCGCCCTTCGTCAGTAGCTTGCCGGATCCCGACCAGTACAACAGCGGTGTCCAGCGCCCACCGATATGAAAGGCCCAGGGGCTAGTCAGGGCAGCCACTCCATAGACGACGGCTGCGCAAAGGACAAGGAGCCCGAATAGATTCGCGAGACATCCATGCCGCCGTACCGACATGCGCCGAGTATATCCCGCCAAGAGTGGCTCTGCGCCGAAACGAGACATCCTGCACGAAAACCACTTTGTGCCGCTTGCTTTATCCGAAAGCGGTAATCCTCAGTTTGAAATTTCATAGAGTAGATCGGCGGCTCGGCGTGTGGATCCTCGGTTCGTGGCCAAACCCTTCCGAAGCTAGGAAAGCGCGGGCCTTACAAAAAGAAGTAGCTCCCGGCGGTTGTTTTCTGAGTTCGACTATATGGGATTGATTTCAAGGGGTATCGATAAACTCCCAACGTTGGCAAAGTTTATTCTTATGATCTTCGTAATCATTGGGAGTGTGTATGGCATCGCCCACGAAGGCTTCTTCTATTTCCTATTGCGTCGCTCAGGAAGATTATTGGCGTCATCTCGATTTCACTCATTGACCGGCTTGTGCGTGTAAACGGACCGGGTTACGGCAGTTATCCGGCGCCCGGGATGGAGTTTGCCGTTCAGGGTTGACTGCAGCCCCATGCCATTGACTGACGAACGGAGGGATAATCGACTCCCTTCGGGAGGGCACTATGAAGCAATTTCCACGGCCCCGCGTTACTTCCGAATTGTCTGCAGCAATGAATCGCAATCTCACTCTTTACGCTCTTGTGGCCAGCTCCGCCGGAGTTGGGCTCTTGGCCTTAGCGCCGGCAGCCGAGGCCAAGATTATTTACACACCGGTCCACTTTGTTCTCAATCATGGTTCCCTGCCGCTTGACCTGAACAACGACGGCATAGTCGATTTTGCTCTCCGGGACAAGTACCGTCGCAACGGTCAGACCACGAACAGCTTTTGGCCCTATGTGAATCCGGAGCAAAAGAGCAACGCGGCTGCGGGAAGCAAAGGGACATATTTCAGGAGCGCGTCGGCCTTTAATCGCGGGAGCCTGATCGGTCCCAAAGACCGTTTCAACGGCAACCTCATGGCGTTTGCATGCTCTTTCGCGAGCACCACCGACTGCCGCGTCGGCAAATGGTTCGACGTCCACGATCGATATCTTGGGTTGCGGTTCATGATAAATGGGGAGATCTACTACGGTTGGGCGCGCCTGAATGTCAGCTTCGAGGTCAACCAGGTACCGCATGGCACACTGAAGGCCACGCTGACCGGCTACGCTTATGAAACCGTTCCGAATAAGGCGATTGTCGCGGGCAAGATACAGGGGCCGGATGTCGTCACCCTCCAACCGCGGCGTCTCGGCCATTTAGCCCAGGGCGCATCCGCGATTCCGGCATGGCGCGCTTATCAGATCGAAGTGGATGCTCACTAAGTCTGGGCGCCGTTCCTCGATCCCAGAAATTGCCCCACTTTCTTTCTCCGTGGGCTTCCCGCGCCCAAATCGCTTTGCTAGGATTCAGCTTCATGAATTCACCGCGACAGCGATATCGAGACTCGGCGGCGATCCGGCTACGGACGATTCTTGCGGCGGAGTTTGCCCGGCGGCGCACAAGAAACCCTCGCTATTCCTTGCGTGCGTTCGCGCGGTCGGTCGAGGTTGAGCACTCCACCCTGTCGCAGCTATTACGGGGGGAACGGGCTGTGACCTGGAAGTCGATCGAGCGTCTCGCGCGAAGCCTGCGTTGGATGGGGACGTCTTTGCTTCCTCTTTCTGAAGAAAAACGCTTCGATTCGCGTGAGTTCGCTCGTCAACTCGGCGTTTCCGTGGACGAAGTGAACGTTGCATTGACCGACCTGTGCCTGTTTGGCCTGATCGAACTTAAAGGAGAATAAATTCATGGGTGCGCCCGTCACGCAATGGCAGATCATCACGCGAGAGCCGGAGAAGCATGCGGCGTTCTACAAAGCCGTGTTCGGATGGAAGATTAACGCTGACAATCCGTTGGGGTATCGCCTGGCTGAAACGGGCTCGGAGCGCGGAATTGGGGGTGGGTTTTGGCCGGCGCCGCCGGAGGCCTCGGCATTTGTACAGCTTTTCATGGAAGTGACCGACATGGATGGCGCGATTGATAGCGTGGCGAAAAATGGTGGCAGTGTTCTCATCCCACCGCAAACGCTGCCCAGTGGGGAACGGATGGCGATTTTGCGCGATCCGCTGGGGGTGACGTTTGGAGTGGTGACGGCGAAGAAAGGCTAGATGTTGGGGGGCCTACACCTCACGGTTTATTTCTTGGGTGCATCAGCCGGCGCTGTGACTGCGATGTTTTCCAGATAGGCGCCGTCGGTGGCGACTACGATCTCTCCTTTGATTTGGTTTCCCGGTGCAATTTTATCGAGCAGGCTTGCGTCCTTTACGGCGTAAGGCATTTGCATTGCCCCCATGAAGCCCGAAATTTCATTGCCGTCGATGGTGATGGATTGGTTTGGCTTGTCCACTGAGACCACGCGGCCGGTTAGGGTGTAGCGCTTGGCAGATTGGGATGCTGATTCTTTGGGAGGCTGGGACCGGTTGCAAGCGGTTAGCAGAAGTGCGCTGGTCAGTAGTGCGGCGTGAATGATTATGCGTTTCATCATTGTAATAGTTTTCTCCTCACAGTTGTTCTGGCCAAATTCCCAACCCTAAGGTCGAAAAGTACGACGTTAGGATGGGGCACCGTCACAGTTGCTCAAAAGTGGAAGCGGTAGCGGACCTCCACATAGATTTCTCTGGGGTTATTCCAATGAAAGCCACCGAAGGTGACGCTATTGTCCGTCAATAAATGACGATTGGCTAGGTTCAGCGCATTTACGGATGCTGCGAAACGCTCGCCGAAGTCTTTGCCGAGCGAAAGATCAAAAGTCGTATGTTGCGGCAGGTGATCCGGCGGCGGATCGCCGTTGGTGAAGCCCGAGGCGTAAGATACATTGGTGGAGGCGTAACTTCGCCCGGGCAGATCAATATCAGCCCCGACGTTCAGGGTGTGGCGCTGGTCGTGGTCCAGAAGGAAAAGGCCGGCGGGCGGAGAAAAGTCGGTGAGGCCTCCGTTGATAGCGCCTTGCGCCTGTGCAATTTGGTTCGAGTAGGCCAGATGGACCTGGGCGCGGTGGGCAATGCGAGGGCTGCGCAGAGTCAGTTCCCAACCGCGAATGACGGCTTCGTCAATGGTGAGTGGGAAAAAAATGTTGGAATTAGCCACGTTATTGTGATCGAAGAAATTGTGGGCCAGGGTCTTGAAGTTGTCGGCATCAATGCTCCATCCGCGGAACGGGATAGATACGCCGAATTGATGTTCCTCGTCACGCTCGCCATGCAGCGGAATGAATCCCAGACTCTGACTGGAAACGAACTGTAGCAGCGGCCCCGAAGCCGTGATCAGGGGCGGGGCTTGATAGTAGTGTCCGTAGAAAGCGCGAAAAACCCAGTGCAGCCGAGGAACAGTCAAGGCTGCACCGAACCTGGGGCTGATGGCGTTCTCCGAGATGCTGCTGGAAAAATACGTGGGGCGAATTCCCGCCATCAAGGTCAGCCAGTGAGTGAGTTTGAATTTGTCGTCGAGGAAAAACGATTGCAGGCTGCCGGAAACCAGCTCACGATCACGAAAATTAGGATTGCTCTGATCGTTGAACACAAGCCCGAAGAGTTGATTGTCATGCTGAGCGAATCCATAGATGCCAGCTTGCAGATTGTTACGGCCGAAAGTTGCATTCAGGTTGACCTGGCCACCAGCGTAGTTCGAGGCATGATCGTCGATCGTGCTGATGGGAGAGTCGTTGGGGCCGCCGTCAAACTTGGCGCGGTTGTAGTGGTAGAAGGGTGAGACCGTCAACAGAGCTTTGGAATTGAAGGTGTGGACCCAGGAGAAATTTACAAAGGCATCGGCCTCGTGCTCCCCGTCACTGATATCGGCAGCTTGCTGCTCGGGAGTGTTGGGGACCTGGTAGAAATCGCGGCGCAATGAGCTCACCAGCCGCAATTGGTTGGAGGGATTCGCATTGAAGATGAGTGAGCCGAAGCCTCCATAGCCGCTCTCAGCGTCGTGGATGACCTGCGCGACGGGTGTTTCCAGGCCGAGATTGCTGCGGTTGGCATTCACGCTGGCATAGTACGCGAAGCGCTGAGTGTGGCTGCCCAGGCTTAACTGGTCGTTGGTTTGATAGAAGTTTCCCAGGCTGGCCACGAGTTCTGCTTCATTGTTGCGCTCGAAACCGGTGCGAGGGACGACGTTGAAGACTCCGTAAGTGCGGTCGCCGTAATCGGCATCGTAACTGCCGCGCTGAATCTCCATGTAGTCAATGTCTTTGGGATCGAACTGCGGGCCAACGTTGGAAGCGATGTTGGTGTTGGGCACGGGGACGCCGTCCACCAGCCAGCTGACCTGATGGCCGCCGCGCACGTGAAGCTGATCGTGCGTGAGATAAGCACCGGGAACGTAGTTGGTGATAATGGCCAAGCTGTTGGTGCGAGCAGCACCAGGAGTACGGGCGACGTCGGCGCGATTGACCAATGTGATGGGTGTGGCGGAATCACTGGGCGCGACATTGGTGGCTGCGGCGGAGACGTTCACTGTTTCATCGGTGACCGCAACACTCAACTGGAAATGCAGGACTGGTTGAGTCCCGGACTGCACGACGACACTTTGGATCACCTGATTGAAACCGGGATTAGCGACGACCGCCGAATATTCTCCCAGAGCAACGGCGTTGAAATTGAATTCACCGTTGGCGTCGGTGTAAGTATTCGCGGACCAGTCCGATGACTTTGCTTTCAACATCACCATGGCACCCTGCACAGGGCGGTGTTGCGGGTCATGAATGATGCCGCGGACCGAGCCGAAGATGGTAGCGCTCAGGGTTGCGGCACAGAACAGCACAAACGAGAAAATTCGGCGCATATATTCTCCAACAGAACCGGCTGAAATGTGGTGGGTTCACGTGGAAGCTTGGCTCGACGAGCGAGAACGCCTTCACTCCATATACTCCACGTGGTCAGACTAGGTTGTGGAGAATTGCGGAGGGGCGCGGCCCGAGTGGGCGCCGTCTGAGGAAGAAGCAATTCTTGTGGTCTGGGTTGCAGAAAGCAACTTCGCCACTAACGTAGCGGTATGGACGGCGGCGTTTGGAGTCAGCTGCGCCCACTGGGCAACCATGATCGGACGGCAGCAGTCATGCTGACAGCAAGTGGGAGGAGCGTGAAATTCGGGATTGTGCGAGGTCTGGCTGCGCATCGGCTTGCGCAGGCAGCAGGCGTGCGGAACCGGCGCGGAGATGGCCAGCGCAACCGGGGCGAATACGCCAACCAGCAGCAATACCAGCAACAATCTCGCAGTTAGCCGATGCATCAGTCGCTTACTCGTATCCTAAGTAGATAGTTAAGCATAGGGTACAGTCCAACACTGACGCAAGCTAGCTTTTCCAAAAAACGGCAGTGATGCAGTTTGAGACTGCATCACTACCGAAAGTAAGGAACAGTCGTGGAGAGGGCGAAGGGCCCGTCCAGAGGAATAACTGAAAAAGGGCGGAAATATTCCGGAGGGCCTTTGCATATGTCGAGGGTCCGGCGTGTCCGGTAGTGTCCTAAGTTGATTTTTTCACCACAGAGACACAGAGAAAGCAACCGCATGACAAACCCATGTCCCTCTGGGTTTTTACAGGCCCGAGGGTCTCTGTGACTCTGTGCCTCTGTGATGAAAAGGCGAATCAGGACACCCCCGCGTGTCCGCCCCACACTACAGACCGCAGTGGGTTGTGGTAGCATCCTAGGTTTTGGGCGGGAGGAGTGGACCCTTGAGAGTCTATGAAGGCGCAAACATACGGAATGTAGCGGTGGTGGGGCACGGGCATGCGGGAAAAACGTCCCTGGTTTCGGCCATGCTGTACACCTCGGGAGCGACCCAGCGGTTCGGGCGGGTGGATGACGGCACGGCAACAACGGATTACGACGATGAAGAGATCGCCCGGAAAATGTCGTTGGCGGCCGGGCTGGCGTACGTCGAGTGGGGCAAAACGAAGATCAACATTGTAGATACTCCCGGCTTCAACATGTTTGTGCACGAAGCCAAGATGGTGCTGCCGGTGGTGGATGCAGCTGTCGTGGTTGTGGATGGCGTGGCGGGAGTTGAGGTGGTCACGCAGCGGGTGTGGAACTACTGCGAGGAATTTAAGACACCGCGTCTGATTGTGGCCAGCCGCATGGATCGCGAGCGGGCCGACGCGGAGCGCGTGCTGGACTCGCTGATCAATGCGTTCGGGCGCTCGGTGATTCCTTTGGAGCTGCCAATCGGCAAAGAAAAGAACTTTACCGGCGTCGTGGACCTGGTGCAGATGAAGGCATACACCTACGAACTGGGTGGAAACGGCAAAGGCAAGGAAACCGAAATTCCCGCCAACTTGAAAGATCAGGCTCAAGAAGCGCACGAGAAATTGGTCGAACTGGTAGCTGAAGGCGACGACAAACTGATGGAGGAGTTCTTTGAGAAAGGAACTATCCCGGTCGAAGATCTGATTCCGGCGCTGCATAACGCCATTCGCGAAGACAAGATTTTCCCCGTTATTTTTGGCTCGGGTCTGGGCAACGTAGGCGCTGACCGGGTGATGGATTTCATTGTGGACTATACGCCCGCGCCCTCGGAGCATGAGTGGGTGCAGGGGGAACCGGCTGCGTCGGGAAATGGCGATGCACCGAAGCGGCACGAGACTGACGCGGAACCGGTGTCGTTGTACGTATTCAAGACTGTTTCGGACGCGTTTGCTGGGAGAATTTCTTTCTTTAAGGTATTTTCCGGGGTGTTGAAGAACGATGCTACGCTGCAGAACTTCTCACGCGGCTCATCAGAGAAGCTGGCGCATATTTCCGTCATGCAAGGCAAGACGGCGGTGCCGGCCCAGGAATTGCACGCAGGAGATATCGGCGCGGTCTCAAAGCTGAAAGATGCGCTCACCGGCGACACGCTGGGCGATAAGAACGCTCCGATCCAGTATCCGAGGGTGAAGCTGCCGGAGCCGGCGATTACCTTTGCTATCGAGCCCAAGAGTCGCGCCGACGAAGACAAGTTGGGGCCGGGCATCCACAAGCTGATGGAAGAAGATGCCATGCTGCGCTTCTTCCGCGATGCGCAGACGAAAGAATTTCTGATTGCGGGTACTGGGCAGCAGCATATTGAAGTAGTGGTATCGAAGATGAAAAAGCGATACCACACGGAAGTGATTCTTAAGGCGCCGAAGGTACCGTACCGGGAGACGATTCGGGGCAAAGCCGATGTGCAAGGCAAACACAAGAAGCAGACTGGCGGGCACGGGCAGTATGGCGATTGCAAAATTAAGATGGAGCCTCTGCCACGAGGTGGCGAGTTTGAGTTTGTGAACGATATTTTCGGTGGCTCAATTCCGAAGAATTACATTCCCGCCATCGAAAAGGGAATCAAGGACGCGGCTGCGCGCGGGTATTTGGCTGGATTTCCCGTGGTGGATTTTCGAGTGATCCTCTATGACGGGTCGTATCACGACGTGGACTCGAACGACATGTCGTTCCAGATGGCGGGCCGGATTGCATTCCGCAAAGCCATGGAAGTGGCGAAGCCGACGCTGCTCGAGCCGGTAATGATGGCGGAGATCACGATTCCGGATGAGTTTGCCGGCTCGATCATGGGCGATTTGAACAGCCGGCGTGGACGCATTCAGGGCATGGACAACAAAGGCGGCAACACGGTCGTAAAGGCTGAAGTACCCATGTCCGAGATGCTGACTTACGGTGTTGACTTGACGTCAATGACTCAGGGCCGCGGCAGCTTCAACATGGAAATGCATCATTACGATGCTGTGCCGGGGCTGCTGCAAGAGAAGATTGTGGAAAAGGCGAAGGCGGCGCGCGGGGATGTGAAAGAAGAGGAAGAGTAAACCCCTTAACCACTGAGGGCACTGGGTATCACAGAGGACTTCTTCGACTGAGCCACCACCGCTAAAACGGGAGGCAATAATGAAATTAATCCTGATTCTTATCTGCGCGGCTTTTGTTCTGTCGCTGTTGGCGCATGCTGCGACAGAAGCACAAGTTTTCCCGACTTCGGCGGGGCCTGTCAAGATCACGCCGCTGCATCACGCCAGCACATTGATCGAAGCTGGCGGGAAGACTATCTACCTGGATCCAGCAAAGCCCGTGAAGTTCTCGGGACTGCCGAAGGCCGACCTCATTCTGATTACCGACATTCACGGGGACCACATGGATCCTGATGCGATCAAGGATGCCAGCAAGGCGGGAACAGAAATTATGGCGCCGCCAGCGGTGGTCCAAACCGTCACTACTGCCAAGCCCATTGCCAACGCGGAAACGAAAACCTGGCAGGGTTGGAGCATTGAGGCTATCCCCGCGTACAACCTGAAGCGCGGCCCGGAGCCGGGGAAACTCTTTCACGACAAGGGACGCGGCAATGGCTATGTACTCACTTACGGCGGCAAGCGGTTCTATTTCTCGGGTGATACTGAAGGTGTCCCTGAAATGCGGGCCCTTAAGAACATCGACGTGGCCTTCGTGTGCATGAATCTGCCCTACACCATGCCGCCCGATGAGGCTGCGGATGCGGTCAAAGCATTTCATCCGAAAGTTGTCATCCCCTATCACTACCGCGGGTCTGATCTCGCTGTGTTTCAAAAGGGATTGGAAGGCACCGGCATTGAGGTGCGGTTGCTGGAGTGGTACCCGAAGGAATAAAGCAAGCAGCTCTTTCATCACAAGTGAAACCCCATGCCTGCTCGCAGCTTCTGGCGTCCTCCGCTCTGGAAATGGTTTTTCGTGGTGGCACTGCTTGTCGCGTCGGCCGCGCTGATTCGCTGGAAACCGGCGGCCCCTCAGGCCCGTCCGGCAAGAATCGAATTCTTGCCGATTGCCGATTTCTCCCCTCCGTGGGACGGATCTTATCCCGCAGTCGTGATCTCCCTGAGTTCTGAGTCCGGCCAAGTCAGCTTCAAGAGTTCGATTACGCTGATCAAGCCCACAGTCCGGCATGATGCGCCTGTCAATCAGTTTGAGGTCGCATTAGATTCAGGGATGTTCAAACTTCGGCAGACCGACATCTTCGTCGCCGACGTCATGCCTCTGTCGCTGACGCGGACCTATCGTGTTTGGGACGAATACAGCCGAGCGTTCGGCGTGGGCGGGAATCATCCGTACGACATATGCCCGACGGGAACCAGATATCCGTACACCTATATGAACCTGAATCTGGAGGATGGCCGCGAGATTTATCTACCCCGAATTTCAAAGGGGACTCGGTATGAAGATGCTGTCTTCAGAAACGGCAATGCCGGATCTGAATTTTACGACGCCCGGATCGGTTGGAACGACAATGGGTGGACGATGAATTTCCGCGATGGACGGCAGTTTCTATTTCCCGAGGCGTATGACGCGAAGAGTTTTGCGCAGGGAGCTCCTATCGAGATGCGCGATGAACACGAGAACCGAATTCAGCTGAAACGCGATAGTGTACGCAACTTGCAGCAACTGGTCTCGCCGTCCGGCCACATTATTGCTTTCAAGTATGACGGTGCTAACCAGGTCGTGGAGGCGCAGAGTGACACGGGGACGATCCGGAAGTACACCTACGACTTCAGCGGTCATATTCGAATTGTGCAGGACGCAACCCACGTCTTGTACCGCTTCGATTACGAACGCTTGCGCGCGAAGCAGCCGGGCTATGGTCCCTTCCTCCTGACCACCGTTGTGGATGGGGAGGGCAAGATATTGCTAGAGAATTTCTACCGCGATGGGAGCCGGGTATCGGCACAGAAGTTGGCGAACGGTGAGGTTTATCATTACGACTACATCTTCGACTCGAAGCACCAGGTAATCGCAACCATCGTGACTTTGCCTTCTGGTAAGGTGAGACGGTTCTTTTTTCACGATGGAATTGCGGCAGCTGAGAAGTAATCGCTCTTCGCCAGTCAAGCCAGGTCAATATCGGTCAAGCTGAAGTCTTCACCCTTGGCCAGCAGAGGTTCACCGGAGAATTTGGCGAGGGCGTAAGAGAAGCAGTCTCCGAAGTTGAGGGCCGCCGCATGCCGGCCCTTTCCATATTTGCGCCAGACGGAGCGAGCTACTTCGATTTGTTCCGCATCCACGGGGACCACTTCAAGGCCCGCGCGAACTACAAAGAGATCAAACTCACGTCCGGCCGCTTCGCCCTTGCTGGCTTCCAGCACAATTCCAGTTTCAAGCACTGTGGCTGCTGAGATGCGACGTGTATCCGCTTGAGTAATTCGTTGCAAAAATGAGGTTCGTTCCGGCTCGGCAAGGAAAATTGCGAGTAGTGCGGATGTGTCGATGACCATCAGCGCGGCAGCCCGTGCTCGTCGTAGCCAAGAATCTCATCGGGCGGGCGGGAGTCGAGCACGGGGAGGGCGTCTACGCGGCGCAAGAGGTCTTCGAGTTGGCCGGCCAGGACGCGGCTGCGGCGCTGGGTTTTGAGTCGCGCCCACCGTTCTTCAAGGGATCTTTGGATAGCCTGAGTTATGGATTCGCCAGTCTCGTCCGCAACCTGGCGGGCGAGACGCTCGGCTTCAGCGTTCTTAATGCTGAGGGGCATAGGCAGTATTATATACTCTTTGGATTAATTCTATACTACAATAAATGCTTCTAATATCAACTGATTACATTACCGTCTTGGCGTTGTGCCACCAAGGGTTGCATTTTTCCAGACTAATTTATGAAACAACCCCTGGCGACATTTCATCTTCCGCCCTTGCGCCATGGGCTGCATTCTTGCGCCGCTAGGCGGCTGAATAAACTGCCGGTTTCTAGGTATTCGTTCGGTCACAAAGCCTGCCAGCTGGAGTATGCCAGTGCTGCCATTTAGTCGGCAATTATCCTGACAGGCTTCGTGCTACTATCGCGCCAGTGGCCACTCTTAGAAATATTCCTTTGATTCCTGGGGACCGCGAGCGGATTGTTTCGGCGGCGGCGGTGGAGGACGATTCCTCGTTTGAGCTGAAGCTGCGGCCGCAGCGTCTGGGAGAGTTTATTGGGCAGGCCAAGGTCAAAGAAAATCTGGCCGTGGCGATTGAGGCGGCGCGGTCGCGGGGCGAGGCGTTGGATCATGTATTGCTCTATGGCCCGCCAGGGCTGGGCAAGACTACTCTAGCGACCATCATTGCGAATGAGTTGGCAGTGCCTTTTCAGCAGACTTCAGGACCGATTCTGCAAATCAAAGGTGATCTGACTGCCATCCTGACCAACGTTCGTGACAAGCAGGTGCTGTTCATTGATGAAGTGCACCGTCTGCAACCGGCGCTGGAGGAGATCCTGTACTCGGCGCTGGAGGATTACAAGCTAGATATCATGATTGGGCAGGGGCCGGCGGCGCGCACCCACACCATGGACGTGAGGCCGTTCACGTTTATCGGGGCAACTACGCGAGCAGGGTTACTGTCATCGCCACTGCGGTCGCGTTTTGGGATTGTGCTGCGACTCGAGTTTTACAGTCACGAGGATTTGCAGGTGATTGTTGAACGCTCGGCGGAGATTCTAGGCGTTGAAGTGGATAAGGCCGGGGCGCTGGAGATTGCCAGCCGTTCGCGGGGAACGCCGAGAATCGCGAATCGGCTGTTGCGGCGGGTGCGGGACTACGCCCAAGTACGGAGCGCGGGAAAGATTGATTTGCCTACGGCTCAGGCTGCACTGAAGATGCTGGAAGTGGACCGCTACGGCTTCGACGAGGTGGACCGCAAGCTCCTCTTGACGATCATTGAAAAATATCAGGGCGGACCGGTGGGAGTGAATACGCTGGCGGCAGCGCTAGCGGAAGAGCCGGATGCGATTGAAGAGATCTATGAGCCGTTTCTGATTCAGATTGGTTTCTTGAATCGGACTCCGCGAGGACGTGTGGCCACTCAATTGGCCTATGAGCATTTTGGGATTGTGCCCAACCGCAAGCAGAGTTCGCTGTTCTAGGAGTACAAGAAATCACTCCGACATCCGAGTCCATCTTGCATTGATGCCGTTACTTACATTCAGGGCGGGTCTCGCCATGGACAGAACGGACGCTAAAATTTGATTGGACAGAATGGGTGATTTGGGTTGGGACTGTCACTGTGCTTCCGAACAGAATCGAGGGATTATTGGGCGAATAACCCTCTGGAATTGTGAGCGTGCCGAGCGTCTTGGTCTTTGCAAGCGATGATGTGGCGTCCACGCCCTGGCCTCCCTTAATAGTCGAAAAATGAACGGCAAGGCCATCCTTTAGATTTGTACCGTGAATTGTGAGGGATTGTGGCGATTGGTGAGTTTCATCCCCAACCGTACTATCAACCGTTCCGTCAAAGGAAGTAATGCCAACGTCGTCACGTCCGAATCCACGGATAGATGTCAGTTCATCGGGGTCAACGCCGGGAAGGAGTGTGGCGATTTGCTGCTCGGACTCTTCCCGGCCTTCGCCTTCCGAAGATTTTGCTTTGGTGTCTCTGGAATTCGGTCCAGGCGGGGCGACATAGCCGACGCTATTTAGCGGAACCGCCAGCGAGATGCTCTCCTTTCCATTGGATCCAACTACTGCAACTTCAAATTGTTCACTCGACGAGGTACTGTGCAAGCCCGGAGGAATGGTGATGGTTTGAACGCCGGCATGAAGATCGCCGACTGGAATATTCTTGATTTCTCGATCGTCTTCCGAATAAATGGCGTTGGCAGCTTTGAGATCATCGGCGCTTCCGTGGGCGTCGATGACCAGACGTATGGGCTCCGTAGAATTACCGGAGTCATCAACCTGGAATATTTCCGGAATGACTTGCTGAATCTGGATAAAGGCCGCGTTGCCAGCGGGTTTCGGCTGGCGACTCACGGAGCGGGAACACCCGGCCGTGACCGTCAGCAGAAGAGCAATCGCGAAACGAGTTCCGGAATTCATCAAGGGTGGTATTTGGTCAGAAGCATCAACGCCCTGATGACTTAGCAGCAGGGCATTGCGCTAGCGTAGCACGGGAATTCGAACAACCTGGGGCCAGATGGTAACGAGGAATCCACTCTCATACGTGTCTTCTCAACAAGCTTTGCTTCTCTTACGACTACAATCTCAGCATGATTGCACATCTGCGCGGACGGCTTCTCGCGAAGCATCCCAACCAAGCCGTCGTGGAAGCTGGCGGAGTAGGCTATGACGTTACCATCAGCGTGCCGACTTTTTCTGACCTTCCCAGCGCTGGCAGCGAAGTCGCGTTACATATTCATACCCATGTGCGCGAAGATCTGATTGCGCTGTACGGATTTCTGCGGCCAGCGGAGAAGCTGCTCTTTGAAAAATTGATCACCGTGAGCGGGATTGGCCCGAAGCTGGCGATTACGATTCTTAGCGGCATGGCGGCGGACGAGATGGTGGGTGCGATCCGCGGCAATGATGTGGCGCGGCTGACACGGATTCCAGGAATCGGGAAGAAAACGGCGGAGCGCATGGTGCTGGAATTACGTGACAAGCTGTCGGCGCCTGTTGCGGGCGAAGCTCCTGCTGTGCCCACGCTGAGCGCTATGGAAGAAGACGTGCTTTCGGCGCTGGTCAACCTGGGCTACCAGCGCGCTCAGGCCGAGCGAGCGCTAGAGAAGGTGGCCAAGGATGGATCGTTTGAAGTGATGTTTCGGAATGCGCTGGCAGTGCTGGCGAAATAATGCAAATTTGGCGGCTTCGCCCCTGGACAGCCCCCTTCGACTTCGCCCCAGGGCAGGCTCGGCGGCCGTCCTAACATGAGCCTAACGGAATGTATAGATCACCCCGAAGTCGGCAACTGCACTTATATGATGCGAGGGACTGGTCTGGTTGGGATTGCGATAAGCATAGATGCCGACTCGTTCGCGGAAGTAGAAATGTTTGTGTAGGTGCATACGCATGTCGAAGAGCGGGCCAGTCAGGCTGTAGTCGGTGCCGGTAGGAATCAAGAACTGGGTGTTGAGTCGGAACCAATCCTTCTCAAACATGGCCCCCAGCGTGGGCCAGATGGAGTGGTTGTCGTACTTCGACGTGAATAGCTCGCTGAAGTGAACGCCTCCTCCGAAGCGCCACACACCCTTGCCTTTGATCATGACCAGACCGTGGCCGCGAAACGTAGTGCCATTTGTGAGCATGTTGGGATTGGCGGTATCCACGCCGCCTTCGGCCTCGAAGAAGATCGGCTTGAGATTACCCCAGTCAACGCCGCCGTCCATGTTGTAGTAGGGTGATTGAAAGCTGAGGCCGTTCCAGCCGATTCCGCCGCCCGCGTAGGGGATCGTTTGCGCGCTACAGGCTGCGCCAAAGAGGAGCACGGTTACAGCGAACTTCGGGAAGGCTCTCATCTTGGCTTTTGGCACCCTGCAAGCGCAGTTCGAATTCTTCCGCAGCCTAGGCCAGTTTACTGATTTGGCTGTCCCCGGCTATTTACCAATGCAGAACGTGCTGAATATGAGGTTCAGGATGTCGTCGGTGGTGGTAGCACCGGTGATCTCATCCAGTGGGCGCAGTGCGCCATAGAGATCGAGTAGAAGCATTTCGTGGGGGACTTTGTTTTCGACGGCGGAGCTGGCGGCGGCGAGTCCGGCCAGGGATTCGCGGACACGATCCTGGTGACGCAGGTTGGTGAGGAATCCACTTTCGGATTGAGGGCCGGCTTGTCCGCCAATGTGGCGGAGAATTTCGTCACGCAGCTGGGGGATGCCTTCGCCGGTAATGGCGGAGGTGCAGACGCGACCGGTTCTATTTTTGGCCGTCCCCACGTGGTTCAGGTCGCACTTGTTTTCGACCACGATAGTCGGGCGTTGTTCGGATTGGCGCAGGAGTTCATGATCTTCTACCGCGTTCGCAAAACCAGTGCACCCTACGAATTCGCGCCTATGTCGTCGCGCGAGCGCCGCATCGTGCACCTGGCCCTGCGTGACCAAGCCGATCTCCATACAGAAAGCCAGGGAGAAGGGGGTCGCCGCTGCCTGGTTGTGTATCCGAAGGACTACAAATTTAAGACCTCAAGAACACAATAACCAACCAAATGTGGCGAGGGCGACCCCGCCCGCGAAATCTCGGCGTTCTCAGCGGGACCTCAGCGATCTCTGCGATCAAAAGCTTTCTCTATTCCACACCCGCTACAATCTTCCCGTGAACCTCGACGACACCATTGTCGCCATTGCCACTGCCCCCGGACGCGGCGGCATCGGTGTAGTCCGACTCGCCGGCCCCGGCGCTAAGAAGATCGCTCTCCCGATGCTGCGCCTGAAGCACGAACTAGAACCCTCGCGCGCAGTCCTTGGAGAGTTGGTTGAACCATGTG
>Ga0206961_1122_pt1 | contig 17614 bp, 19 predicted proteins | sample Alteio_BWOrgHeat_30_FD_153238 | JGI IMG/M metagenome (GOLD analysis project Ga0206961, IMG submission 153238) | Enriched cells from forest soil in Barre Woods Harvard Forest LTER site, Petersham, Massachusetts, United States -... | ecosystem: Environmental > Terrestrial > Soil > Temperate forest >...
ATACGATACATCTGCCGACAGGGCCAAAGCGCTGGAGCTTGGCGTAGATGGTTTTATTGGCAAGCCTTTTACCCGGGATATAATATATCAAACTGTTGAACAAGTAACCGGTTAATATTCCCGTTTGTAGAGCATTCTCCCCATTTTATTTTTTTATAGTTATTTTTTTGCATTGGTCATAGCCTGAAACTATTGCTGAGTAATGATTTTTAGAAAATCAGATAATTGGCAAAGTTTTTACAGTGTATCCTGTACACATTTATCATTATCATTTAAACCTTAAAACTTATTTTATGGGAAATCTACTTTATGTAATAGCAGTAATTTTAATAATAGCCTGGGCTATTGGTTTTTTAGGCTATCATGCCGGCGGCGTGATCCATATTTTGTTGATAATTGCGATCATCGCGATATTATTAAGAGTTATACGCGGTGGAACAGTTTAATTCTTCAATCTAAAAAAATCAACGAATGGAAACCTGGAAATTAAAATTAAACGGTACCTGGAATGACACCAAGGGCAAGATCAAAAAACAATATGCCCAACTTACAGAAGATGACCTTTTGTATGAAGAAGGTGATGACGATCAGTTGCTAGGCAAATTGCAAAAAAAATTAGGAAAAACAAAACAAGAAGTAAAGGATTGGATTGAAAGTTTATAATTTCAATAAGAATAATTAATTTACACTTATGCCCTTCATCAACAGGTGAAGGGCATTTTTCTAAAAAGACAATATGAACAATCAATTACCCTATTATTTGCGCCTGTGTGTAAAATTATTATTACTTTTTTTAATAGGCTGGATAGCCTATCTGGGCGAAAGTATCATTGTGCCGATATACTTTTCAATATTACTGGCCATTTTATTATTACCATTAGCCAATGCGCTTGAAAAACTAAGGCTGCCAAAAGCTTTGGCAGATATAACGTCTGTGTTATCAGCTGTCGTAGTGATTGTTTTATTATTTTATTTCTTATCTACGCAGATATCATCTTTTATGAGTGATATGCCGTCTATCCGGAAGCATTTATCTGAACATTATTATGCAATAAGAGATTGGGTGAATCAAAAATTCAATATCAGCTATACGCAGCAAACCGTATTCATCAGGAATACAACAAAACAAATAACCAGTTCCGGTGGTTCATACGTTGGGCATACCTTTTCTTCTTTAACCGAAACATTTCTATCCTTGGTGATAATAACGATCTATACTTTTCTGATCTTATTTTACAGGCATTTAATAAGGAAATTTTTATTGGCTGTTTTTAGAAAAGAGCACCTTATTAAAGTAGAAGAAGTATTGGTTGAATCAAAAAGTATGGTTAAGAATTACATGCTGGGCCTTTTAATAGAGATGTCTATTATTGCCATTATTAATTCAATTATTTTACTTTGCCTTGGAATTAAATATGCCATTTTCTTAGGTGTTTTTATCGCTATTTTAAATCTTGTTCCTTATATAGGAATTATAACGGGTATAGTATTTACAATATTAGTTACATTGACCACCTCATCAAACATGAATGATATTGTGTGGATAATTATTTCCATAGGACTTGTTCACGTAGTTGATAGTAACTTTTTAATGCCCAGGATCGTAGGGTCAAAAGTAAAAATAAATCCATTGATGGCTATCACAGGAGTGTTGTTTGGTGGCACTTTGATGGGGATCGCAGGTGTCTTTTTGGCGTTGCCAACTTTGGCAATCTTAAAGATAATATTTGACAGGGTAGATGGTTTAGAACCTTGGGGTATATTGCTTGGAGATGAATCTCACAATGGGAAAAAAGGCAAGATCCGGAAAGTTAAAAATACCGATGAGCCAACGCAGAATACAGAATCAGCAAATTAATTTTTTGAAGGATTTACAAAATCAAACTTAATAGTAAAAGTACTTCCTTGTCCGGGTTTGCTATCCACAGTAATTGTACCTTTATGATTTACAATGATGTTTTGTGTATTGGCCAATCCCAATCCATTACCTTTTGTTTTGGTTGTGAAGTAAGGTTCAAATAGTTTGCTGATAGTAATTAAATCCATCCCAATTCCATTATCGTGTATCTCAACAACACATTTACCGTTTTCATCTCTTGAAGATACCGTCAGTACGCCTTTCTCAGGTTCCATTGCTTCTATTGCATTTACAATGATATTCAGAAAAGCAATTTTTATTTTTTCCTGATCTACGGCAATATCACACATGTGATCGCTATACCTTTTTTGAATCTGGATATGATTTAGTTCAATCCTGTCTTTTGCAAGCTCTAACGCTTCATCTAACATAAGATTGATTGACACATTTTCGAAACTTAGGTCTAAAAACCTTGTCGTATTTAATAACTCTGTAATTAATTGGTTGATGCGTTTGCTATTTCGATTGATCATATCGAATAACATCGTTGTATTTTCATCAGGATCATTAATATCTGTTTTTAATTGACTAACGGCAAGGTCTATATTAGTTAAAGGATTGCGCACTTCATGTGCGATAGTTCGTGCTATTCTTCCCGTTGCGGCAAATTTTTCCGTGTGCCTCATTAGTATCAATTCTTTATTCGCAATACCGAGCTCTTCAATACGTGTCCGTAACTCATCCTGGTATTCGGTAACTTTTTTATCGGCAGTTTTACGGGCTTTATTTTCTCGTATATATGTTATGAATCCGAAAATGGCAAATAAGAATGCCAATATTAAAGAAGTAACAATGATCACGTTCATTGTTACGTAGCTTGCTCGTAACTCTGTGTCTCGTGCAACAAATAATTCCTGTTCTTTCGTTTTCATCAAGCCGATCACTTGCCTGATACTATCCATTAAAATTTTTCCCTGCAGGTCATTTTCAAATACGGTTTCATTGTTAAGATCAACCTTATTATTTTTCACCAGGTTTATACCAGCCTCCAACCTGTCATATTTCTGATCGATCAAACTTTTTGTGGTATATAATAATATTTGCTGAGAAGTATTATCCTTTGTATCGGCTTCTAATAAATAAAAAGTATTGTTTACATTTTTTCTGCTTTCATAAAAAGGGATCAGATAATTTTCATCTTTGATTATTATGTATCCTCTCACACTTGTCTCTGCATCTTTTACATACGAGCCGAGATCTTCCATATGCGTTATAGTTGTATTGCTGCTTGTAACCAATTTAGACTGAGAGATCAGGTCCTGATTCGCATACCAGGTAAGTAAATATGAAACAAGCAATAGTAAAAAAGCCGCGCCATAGCCAACTTTAAGGCGATAGTCCAGTCTCAATTGCTTTAAAATATTGATCATATTGTACTAGTGTCGTTTTTAGTTTGGGGAATTAAATTCTCAAAATTTTCAACTGTGTTACTATAATGTATAAAAAATCAAGCCAATTTTAAATGGTATAGATATTGTCTTCCACAATAGGAAAGATAAACTATTTAAAGAATTGAATTTCAAATATAATAAGGTTGGAAAAATAATGAAAAAGCCTGGTTATGAATCGTTTTAACCAGGAAAGTAAAAAATAAAAAATACTATGGAGACTGCAATAAAAGATCTTACGATAGCTGACGAGAAAATAGTCTCAAAATCTGCTATAGGCAATTATTTAAAGGAAGCGTTTAAAAGTGTTGGAGAGATCACAATATTTGGGGGTCGCTTTTTTAAAGAGCTTTTTCTACCGCCTTATGAATTCAAAGCATTCTTTATACAATCTTATAAAATAGGAAATAAATCATTGCCACTGGTAGCAATAACCGGTTTTATTATGGGGCTGGTACTTACCCTGCAAGCAAGGCCAACCTTAGCGGAATTTGGTGCTGAATCATGGTTACCGGGTATGGTCGCTTTATCATTGATAAGAGAAATTGCTCCGGTAATAACGGCACTGATCTCTGCAGGAAAGATTGGTTCAGGCATTGGGGCTGAGTTGGGTTCAATGAAAGTAACCGAACAAATTGATGCCATGGAAGTATCTGCTATCAATCCTTTCAAATATTTAGTAGTGACAAGGATTTTGGCCACTACACTGATGATCCCTTTGTTAGTATTTTTTGCAGACGGCGTGGGAATGTTTGGCGCTTTTGTAGGCGTTAATATCCATAACCATGTTACACTGATCAGGTTCTTTCATCAAGCCATTTCAAAAATTGCTTTTATAGATATTATTCCTGCAACGATCAAATCGGTATTCTTCGGCTTTTTTATTGGCCTTATCGGTTGCTATAATGGATATACTGCTGATAACGGAACAGAGAGCGTGGGCAAAGCAGCCAATACAGCTGTAGTAATGGCGTCATTAACAATATTTATCATCGATATGCTGGCAGTACAAATTATTGATCTTTTATAATAACAATTATGCAAGTAGAAGAATTACCTATAACAATAAAGACGGATCAGACTAAAAATGTTATTCAGATTAAAAACCTGCATAAAACATTTACTGATCGTGAACATGAAGTATTACGAGGTGTTAACCTAACAATTAAAGAAGGAGAAAATGTAGTGGTGCTGGGAAAGTCTGGCACAGGTAAATCAGTGCTTATCAAATGTATAGTGGGTTTAGTAGCTGCAGATGAAGGGGAGATAAATGTATTTGGTAAAGACATTCATGATCTGCCGGAAAAAGAATTAAATAAAATGCGCATTAAAATGGGCTTTCTTTTTCAAAGCGCAGCTTTATATGATTCTATGACCGTAAGAGAAAACCTGGCGTTTCCTTTACAACGATCACAAAAGAATCTTTCGGCAAAAGAAAGAGAAGCAATGATTGTTGAACAATTGCATAATGTGGGCTTAGAAGCTGCGATTGATAAAATGCCTTCAGAATTATCCGGTGGTATGCGTAAAAGAATAGGGTTGGCAAGAACACTGATATTGAAACCCGAAATAATGTTATACGATGAACCAACAACCGGTCTTGATACAATTACATCAAAAGAAATAAGCGAATTAATATTATCAGTTCAGAAAAAAAACAAAACAACTTCTATCATTATTACACATGATATGGAATGCGCAAAATTAACTGCCGATAGGGTCGTCATCTTAAAAGACGGGGTGATCGTAGCCGAAGGAACATATTCATCATTAGAAAACAGCCAGGACGAATGGGTTAGATCATTCTTTAACAAATAAATAAACAGCATGAAAAAAGAGATACACTATAAATGGAAATTAGGAATGTTTGTAACAATTGGTCTATTGATCTTTATTATTACCATCTATTTAATAGGAAAACAAAAAAATATTTTCGGTTCTACATTTAAACTGAAAACGGTTTTTAAAAGCGTAAGCGGATTGCAACAAGGAAATAATGTTCGCTTTGATGGAATCAATGTTGGAACTGTTGATAATATTCAGATCATGTCCGACACCGCTGTTGAAGTAGATATTGTTTTGCAAAAAGACGTACAGCGGTTCATCAAAAAAGATGCTATGGCTTCAATTGGGTCTGATGGATTAATGGGAGATAAGGTGTTGGTAATTGGGCCAGGCAGTTCTCCTCAGCCGGTAGAAGATAATGCCGTTTTAAATTCTGAAGATCCGATCAATATGGAAGAAATTATGGGCAGTTTGAGTGGAACGGCAACAAATGCGAAATTGATCACAGATCAACTGGCGCTTTTTACCTATAAGATGAATAATAATAATGGCATATTGCATAAACTAATGGGCGACCAGGATTTTGCTAACGACCTAAAAAGCACCATGTCTAACCTTCAGGCAAGTTCTAATAATTTTGCAAAGTTTACAGACAAGATAAATAGCGGCCAGGGTGCGATAGGAAAATTGACTGATCCAAAATTTGCCAATAAATTAGATTCAACCCTAACAAATTTACAAATAGGTACCAAAGGGCTTAGTGATAATATGGAAGCGGCCAAGCATAATGTTTTACTCAGGGGTTATTTCAAGAAAAAGAAAAAGGAAGATGCCAAAAGAAATCAGCAGATACAAGATTCAATAAAAGCCGCGCAACAAAGTATGCCTAAAACGCAACAAGATTCGCAACCGAAGGGGAAGCCTGATTCTTCAAAAACGGTAATAAAAGATTCGACTGTTAAGAAGTAGTAATTTGAGATATTAACTTCTCATTTGGGGAAAACCTTACACGAATTAAACGGTATAAGGCCTGTTAATACTGGATTTCAGGAGAAAAATCAGATTGGCAGCCTTTTAGATATATACATAGCATAACAACATTGTTAAACAAGTAAAATTATAATTATGAAATCTCAAAAAGTTATTGCCGGTTTATTAATTGGCGCTGCTGCTGGTGCAGCAATAGGTCTTCTATTCGCTCCGTATAAAGGTTCAAGAACAAGAAAGAAACTAGCGCACGCAGGCGCTGATCTAAAGGATTCTTTGAAAGAAAAGATCGAGGATTTTGTTGAAACGATCACTGATCAATTTCAGGCGACTAAAAAAGATCTAATGGAAAGCGGCAAAGAAAAATTAGCAAGCATTAAAGCAAATGCGAAACATTCTTTGTCTTAGTTTTTTATTAATCAATAAAAAATAAAAATCACAACGATGGAAAAGCAACTAAACCCTATAGGTTCTTTATTTGAAAAAGCCGAAGATTATCTTGAAACAAGAATGGATCTGTACAGGTTACGGGCCATTGATAAATCATCAGATGTACTATCGTCAATTGCGGCAAGATTAGTTATCGCTCTTTTTATTGCTTCATTTTTTTTAATGTTGAACATAGGGTTAGCATTATTGATCGGTCGTAGCATGGGAGAGGTCTATTACGGATTTTTTATTGTTGCAGGTTTCTATTTGGTTGTTATAGTCATATTGTACTCTTTGCGGGATAAATGGCTAAAAGCACCGATCAGTAATCTTATTATCAAAAGCATTTTAAATTAATTATTATGCAAATCAATAACAGTAATAATCTTAAAGCTGCAATACTTCAGTTAGAACAAAAACAATTTATTCAGAAGGAAGCATTGGTTCAACAGTTTAACGAAACATATGAAAGCTTTAAACCCGTTAATCTTATTAAAAATGAATTTAAAAAGATGACAGGAGCTATGAGCGGTCCTTCTGAAACCAAAAACACTATCCTTAAAACTGTACTAGGTTTGGGTGTAGGATTTCTTACCAAAAAGCTATTTTTCATTGGTGGCTCAGGTGGAATAATAAAAAAATTGTTCGGCACAGCGGTAGAAGTGGGTGTTGCAAAATTAGTTGCAGGGAATGCAGACAAGATCGTGGAAAAAGGACTAGAGCTTAAAGAAAAAGGATTAGAACTTTTACGTGGATCTTCAAATGGAAGAGTTCTATAAAAATCAAATTATTAATAATTTATAAATCAGGATCATGAAAAAGACTTTATTAGGAATAATAGTTATGCTCACAGCAGTGGTAACTATTTCGAGTGGTTGTTATGAGGATAGGTATTATCACGAACATCACCGCCATACAGATGGGTATTATCATCGCCATCATGAAGATCCGCCAGCGGATATTCGTGTCGACGTTAGATAATTTATCTACCAATCAAATTAATTAAGGAGCCGGCAATTGTCGGCTCCTTTTATTTTAACATTAAATCTTTCATAAATAAAATCTGTAGATGTTATTGGCATGTTTTTGCATCTTACTAATGGTAATAAATATTCACTTATAAAAACAACAATCATGAAAAACGAAAATAATTTTCAAACAGAAACTATTGAAAAAACTCCTTTTTATGCTACAGCCAGAGAATCTGATCCTATCGTTAATGGGGATGACGATGACGATCTAAATGAAGAGGATATCACACCTGAAGATATCGCTCTACTGGATGCAACAGATTACGACAGCGCTGAAGATAATGATGATGAAAACCTGGACAATGCAGGATTAGATGACACTGACGAAGACGGCGAAGAGTTGAACGAAAAAAGTTCAACAAATAACTATTCCGGTAAGGACCTGGACGTGCCCGGCGCTGATGAAGATGATGAAGATGAATTCATCGGCGAAGAAGATGAAGAGAACAATGAGTATAGCGAAGCCGATACTGAATAATTAATCTTTAAATTATGCAATATGATAAGGAAATTAAAATCAGGCGGGTATAGAATTTATTCTATACACAAAGACCCAAAAACAAATAAGAGAAAAAATTTAGGAACTTTTGATTCAATGGAGAAGGCAAAGAAACACGAACAGGAGATACAATATTTTAAACGGCATTAATATCATTATTAATATCATTCAAATAAAAACCGGCTAATTAATTTTAGCCGGTTTTTTAATGTTTTAATGTCTTTATGTATTCATGTATGATAGTTTATGAGAACCTGTATGTTTTAGAATAGTCATTTGCCGGCCAGAACAGCTGACTTAAGATATTCATTATTTTTCCATTCAAAGGTGTTGTAAATTTCTTCTCAAAATACTCCGCCTGCATAATGGTTAGTTTTACTAACACTACATTTTGTTTTAATGAGGGATTAATAAATTCGTTATCGCTTTTAACGATGGATGCTTTTCCTCCAATTCGTAAACGGCACTCGCTCCCTTTTTGATAATATTCAAGGTATGCATAGAACTGTTCATTAATATTTTTTGCATAATCATCATTAGTGCATGATGTGAAGAACCAAATGTTTCCATGATCATCGGTTTTGATTGTTGAAATAATGTTGTTGGGTAATGTTAAAACAGAGTCTATCTCCGCTTTAAACATGGCTATTTTTATCTCTTGGATCTTGTTACGAAGAAAACCAAGGTTTTTATCTTTTGTTATCATAATTGAAATGTTTTTGATTACGTAATATGTAATTCAAATGGTGTACCACTTAATAATGGGTACTTTAAAGCCTTCATTGGCGTGGTTTTGTAGAGTCTGTTCCTCATTGTTGTAGAAAAATAATACGTATACGGGATATCCCTAATAACAAAAAAGCAGATCCGGATATAACCCAAATCTGCTTATAAATAAGTGTACAATTAGTACAACTTTTATTACTTAAGAAGCATATTCCCTATCGAATTCTTCTTTTACTGTAGCTACTTTTTGTTTACCGTATTCCTTAGCATTTTCTTTCATTGCTTCGTAATTGTTGGTAACAGCTTCTGCTACTTTACTGTAGCCTTCTTTGATGGCGTCAGTTAATTCACTGCTTTTTTGAGCAATTTTAGCTCTTGTTTCAGATCCCTTATCCGGCGCAAATAGAACACCTAAAATGGCACCCGCAGCAGCGCCGGCTAATATTCCTGTAATTAATTTACCTGTTGACATGATTGTAGTTTTAAGATTAACAATTGTTTCCTTTCATGATCCCAATATGCAGCCAAACTTTTAATGCATAATTGAACTGGCTGTAATTGTTTGTAGTAAAGGATTTTGTGATTATATGATGTATTAAACCCTTATTATTTTGTGTATTGTTTTCTACCATCTGAGGAATTTTACCAACGTGGGTTATTGCTGATCCTTTTATATTATTTTATTTACAACCTTTAATGTGGCATGATTATGTCACTACATAACTGATTGGATCATAACAAATATTTTAACCTTAAACAGCGTATATGAAAAAGTCACTATTATTTTTATCAGTTATTCTAACCCTCTTAATCACAACCTTATCCGGCTGCCAGATTATCGGAGGTATTTTTAAAGCAGGGGTATGGAGCGGGATAATCATCGTTGTTGCTGTTATAGCATTAATAGCATTTTTATTGACCAGAGGCGGTAAGGATAGCTAATATCCACAAGGTGTTGACATATTTCCCCATTTCAACAGCCTGTTTATTAGATTTTAAGCAAAAAATATTGGCAGGATATTTACGGTTATTAACTGATATATAACCCTTGATAGACAAGGTTGTAAAGCGAAAATTAACTTTTATGAAAAACAGAATTTTAGTTATTGATGACGATGTAGATATGTGTATACTTTTAAGCCGTTTTTTGGACAGAAACGGATATGAAGTTGATATGTCTTATTCGGGTGAAGATGGCATTGAAAAATTTAAGCAAGGTAAATTTGATATAGTGATCTGTGATTATCGTTTAGGTGATCTGGAAGGCAAAGATGTATTAACAGAAATAAAAGCACATAATCCTACTACTATTGTTTTAATTATAACCGGTTATTCAGATATAAAGATCGCATTGGATATTATTAAGCTCGGTGCTTACGATTATATAACCAAGCCATTAATACCAACAGAAGTTTTAAACGTTTTAAAATCGGCTTTAAGCAAAGACGCATCATTAAAAGTTGATAATGCCGGCGTTTTAAAGAAAGATAATAACACGATTATTATTGAAGATGGCGAGTTCTTAATCGGAAAATCAAAAGCTTCCGTAGAATTATTCCGCCAGATAGAAATTGTGGCCAATACTGATTATAGTTTGATCCTTTACGGAGAAAGCGGTACCGGCAAAAAAGTAACAGCTAAAGAGATCCATAACAAAAGCAGAAGAAAGAAGAACACATTTATAACGATCGACTGTGGTAATCTTTCAAAAAAATTATCTGAACAAGATCTTTTCAAATATATTGAAATGGCAAATGGTGGAACTTTATTTTTAGATGAAGTGTCCGGCCTGCCGGCTGATCTGCAATTGTCCTTATTAAAAGTTATCAAGGACAGAAAATATAAAAAGCCCGGGGCTTCAGTAGATACTTCGATAGATATTAGATTCATTGTATCATCACATGAAAATTTGCAGGAAGTTTATCAGCAAGGAAAATTCCTGGAAGAATTATACCATATATTCAATGAGTTCTCTGTTCATATTCCTTCTTTAAGAGATAGAAAAGAAGACATTGTTTTGTTTTCTAATTTCTTTTTACAAAAGACCAGTACTGAACTGGGTAAAAAAGTTACGGGTTTCGAAAAAGGAATACAGGAAATGTTTTACAACTATATATGGCCCGGTAATTTAAGGGAATTAAGAAATGTAGTAAGGCGCGCGGTTTTATTATGTGTAGATAATGTAGTAACTATTGAGACATTACCGCAGGAAATTGTTTTTATGAATGAACAATTGCAATCGTATGAATTATCAGGCGAACATAAAAAGATGGAAGCACAGGTTCCATTAAGTAAAGATTTTAATTTAAAAGAAATGACAGCAAAAGCAGAATATGATGCTATCATGAAGGTTTTAAGAGACGTTAATTTCAATAAAACAAAGGCAGCGGAAATATTAAATGTAGACCGTAAAACTTTATATAACAAGATCAGGACATACCAAAATACAATAACAGGAATTGAATAGTGCCGTTATTCTATGAAATGATAAAGGGCTTTAGCTAAATACTAAAACCCTTTATTTTTTATGAGCACCAAAAAAGTTTATTGGAATATAATATTTCCTTCAACACCATCATTTATTGCAGCTTCAGCAAATACATTAGTGAGTATCCTGAATAGGCTCACCATTTTATTATGTTTTGTATCCCAGTAATGGGCCTTAAGCGGCTTAACCTTGATAATAGTTAATTCAGCATCGTTTGCACCATCTTTAAACCAGGCCCTGGCAATTGGCGTCCACAAGCGTTGTGCCTGCTCTTTGTCAACGATGATCGATGCTTGTCCGAAAATGCTTAAATATTCAGCGCTACTTTTATTTGAATGGAATAGTTGTACTTTATTGTTGTATAGAATGTCTTTATTCTTTTCGCTGTTACAATTACTAAAGAACAAGATATGCCCTGCATCATCTACATCTAAAGTGCCCATTGGCCTTGTTTGTAGAGGAATCTTATTTAGATCAGTTGTGAACATGCAGGTTTCTGCAGACATAATGATATCTTTTATTTTTGCTACCGCTTCTTTGTTTGATAGATCTTTATGATTTCCCATACTGTTATTTTTAAATAGATAAAAGAAAAAAGCTGTTCATTAATTAATGAACAGCTTTTTTCTTCAATAAGTTTTATTAATACAATTTAACACCTAAAGAGATACTTACCGTACGATATTTATCTTTATCATTCTTTTCATTATCTCCTTCTTCAGAGTTTATTTTTGTTAGTCCAAGGCCATATTGCGCTTTTAATAACACCGGTCCAAAGTCGATACCACCGCCCATGTTGACACCAAAATCCCATAGCTTTAATTTGTCATAAGCCGCATTTTCCTGATCAGATGTAAACGGATCTTCGTTATCAAATTTTATAGTATTTGTTTGTGTTGAGCCATCAATAGAATTGGTTGTCTTTGATTCTCCTGCAACACCGATAGCTGCATAAGGACCGGCGAATAAGAAGATGTTTGCTTTAGTAATTTTAGGATCTCCCAAAGGAAATTTAACAACCGCGTTCAAAGGAACCTGAACATAATAAGGCCTTAAAGTGGTTGTTACATCATTTCCCGCAAAACTAGTTACAGATTTTGCTCCCTGTCCGGTAAATAATGCACCTGTTTCCAGATCAAAGAAATCTGAAATACCAAACCTGCCCATAAAGCCGGCGTTAAATGAAGCTATTGCATTACTTCTTTGTGTTTGTCCATCATTTGAAGTGCTGATGTTAGCGATGTTTAATCCGCCTTGCAGATAGACCTGTGCATTTGTTGTAGCAACACCAATAAAAGTAGTTGCTAATAATACTGTTAGTATCTTTTTCATTGTAGTTTTTTTTAAAGTTTTAGTTTGATCAATAAGTCATACCTCTTCATTGAAATATGTCCATCACAAAATCTATTAAAACAAAAAGCCTGCCACTGGAAATCAGTAGCAGGCTCATATAATTTGCGTAGAATACTGTCTACGTTAGTCTACATAGTGGGGTAATTTACTCATACACTAGTGTTTTTACTTCATGCGCTTCACTATCGTTGATCAGTTTAAACGTGTTGCTGTCTTGCTCAATACCATTGATAGAAATTTTTGTTGTAGTAATATCATTCGTTTTCGTTTGAACCAATTCGATATGATATGTTGTTTCTAAATAATTGTAATCGATTTTTACAGAGCCCCATTCTGCAGGAATGCAAGGATTAAAGTGAAGCATATTGCCTTCGCGTTTTAAACCGATGAATGATTCGATGATCATCTGGTACATCCATCCTGCGGAGCCTGTATACCATGTCCAGCCACCACGGCCTTTATGCAGTGGTTGAGCGTACACATCGGCAGCAATTACATACGGCTCTACTTTATATTCCTTAATAGAAGCTGTATCATTGCCATGATTGATCGGATTGATCATTTGCAAGAGTTCCCATGTTTGTTCCCTGTCACCTATTTCTGCAAAGGCCATTATTAACCAGACCGCAGCATGCGTGTATTGTCCGCCGTTTTCTCTTACCCCAGGAACATAGCCTTTAATATAACCGGGGTTTAAAGTTCCTTTATCAAACGGAGGCGTAAAGAGTTGAATTATCTTATCTTCCTTCTTTACTAAATATTTACTTGCAGATTGCATTGCCTGCAAAGATCTTTTTGCATCGCCGCCTTTTGATAACACAGACCAGCTTTGTGCGATAGAATCTATTTTGCATTCATCATTTTCTTTAGAGCCTAATGGTGTGCCATCATCAAAATAAGCACGGCGGAACCATTCTCCATCCCAGGCGTGCTCATTAATATTTGCACGTAGTTTTTCTGCTTCATCTTTACATTTCTCTGCAAAGGCAGCATCTTTTTTTATATTTGCAACTGTGATAAATTTTGTTAATATCTCATATAAGAAAAAGGCCAACCAAACACTTTCGCCTTTCCCATGATTACCAACCCTGTCCATACCATCGTTCCAGTCGCCCGTTCCGATAAATGGTAATCCATGTTCACCGAATTTTAATCCATGTTCAATAGCTGTTACACAGTGCGTATACAAGCTGGCAGTCATGTTTGATTTTAATGGAAGATCATAATAAGATTCTTCACCTTCATTCAATAAACGGCCTTCTAAAAAATGGACCGATTCTTCGAGTATACTTACATCGTCGGTTACCGTAATGTATTTACTCAATACAAAAGGCAACCATAAATAATCATCTGAACAAGTTGTACGAACGCCTCTGCCCATTGGTGGATGCCACCAGTGTTGAGCATCGCCTTCCTTAAATTGTCTTGATGCGGATAAAATAATTTGTTCGCGCACTAATGCCGGGTCGTTATGTAGCAATGATAATACATCCTGTAACTGGTCCCTGAATCCAAAGGCGCCACCGGATTGATAGAAACCACTGCGTCCCCAAATACGGGAAGCAAGCGTTTGATAATTCAACCAGCCATTAGCCATAATATTTACGGCAGCATCAGGTGTTTCAATTTGAACAGTGCCTAAAGTTTTTTGCCAATATTTAGTAACGTTTGCTAATGCAGTTTTTGCAATGGCACGACCTTTAAATTTATTGATCGTAGCCACAGCCTCACTCATATTAATTCCTGCACCCAATCTGAAAACTATTTCGCGTTCGCCTTGTTCAGGTAAATCGAATGCAGTTTGCAATGCAGTACATGGATCAAGCGCAGCGCCTAATTTCCCCGAAAATTTTGCCCTGCTCATTCCATCGGGATTAGCTGTTGTTCCGTTGCGGCCAAGAAATTCAGTTCTGTCTGTTGTATAAGTTTTGCTTGCATCGTCAACATCAAAAAATGCAACGCGGCCTTCGAATTCTGTATTGTAGGCATTACTGGCAATGATAGCGCCACTTTCAGTATCCATCTCTGTGATCACATGCATCAATGACTTTGCACGCAGATCACTCAATACCCATTCAATATATCCCGTTGCAGAGATACGGCGATCCCTGTTTGAATTATTTTTTAATTTAAGCACGATGAATTTTACCGGTGCTTCAATATCTACAAACACGGTCATTTCAGAATCGATGCCATCTTCGCTGTGTTCAAAAATGCTATAGCCAAATCCATGTCTGGTAACGTAAGGGGATTGACTATGACAAGGGAGTGGAGCAGGTGACCAAAACTTTCCGCTTTCTTCATCTCTTAAATAAAACGCTTCGCCTTTTAGATCAATAATAGAATCATTGTTCCATGGCGTTAAACGGAATTCATGAGCATTCTCTAACCAGGTATAAGATGATCCACTTTCAGAAATGATCGTTCCGAAATTAGGATTCGCTAATACATTGCACCAGGGCGCAGGTGTTGGTTGCGTCGGTGTTGTTGTAATAACATATTCTTTTCCGTCTTTTGAAAATCCTCCGATGCCATTAAAAAATTGCAGGTCTGTTTTTGGTACAACAGATGTTGTAATGGATGCATGAAATTTGGTAGGACTGAAATATGGAATGGTAGATTTTAATTTATTCCTTCTGTTCATCTGATCTTCCAGTGAACCGAATCTATCGGCAATAACAATATGCGCTACTGTTTGAAATAATATTCTATCCTCATTCGATATCTGATCCGCAGAGCGAATATAAATTCCACCTTGCTGATCTTTTGCATCAACAGTTCCGGGTGCAACCAAACTTATAATATCATTATGTAAAACCTGTCTGTATCCTCCATGATCTTCGTTCCAGATCACCAGGTCAACTAATAATCCTTTTAATCGCCAGTACGCATGTGCCTGTACCATTTGCTTCACCAATTCAATATTCGATGCATCTTCAATTTGTAATAATATAATGGGGAGATCACCTGAAATTGAATAACTCCACAGAGCAGATTGTCCACGGCGGTTTTTTACAATGATCGATGTATCCGTTCTTAAAGATGCATTGGCAAATATGACAGAGCTGGCAAGTCTTGCATATAACTGCGCATCAGCTTCAGTTGCATTAATTTGTCTTAAAATCACCTGACTATGTGTCCACGCTAATTCAAGGATACGATTGGTGAGGTGTCTATCCTGGTATTTTTCTATAAGGCTATTACAAACTTCTCTCGTATCACCCATACCATAGATCATATCTACAATGACAGTCTCGTGCGGTTCAATAACTATTCTGTATTGTATAGAAACGATCGGGTCAAGAACAGCGCCTTCATTTCCTGAAAGTTCGTCTTCCTGTTTCATCACTTTCGGACTGTTCATCGTATTACCTCTACCGATGAATTGTAGTCTGTCTGTTTCGTAAGAAATGTTTTTTATCTCCGCATCATGTACTTTCATCAAATGAAACATGAAGGGCGTAGCTTCTTCCGCACGCGGGCGACGCGAGCAGATGATTGCATGGCGTTGTTTGTTCACTTCCGTCTGCACAAATAAATTACTAAAAGCAGGATGTGCTTCATCTGCTGCCGCAGGCGCTAATACAACCTCTGCATAACTGGTAATTTCGATCGTTCTTTTTTTACGGGAGCGATTGGTGATATGCATTCTTCTTAATTCAATATCATCTTCGGGTGACACAACAATTTCTGTATGCGTTTCCAAAGACAGGTCTCTGCGGCGGAACTCTGCACGGCCCTGGGAAAACACGGCTTCATAATTTTCACCTTGTTGCAATGTTGGCTGATAAGCAGATGACCAGAATATATTGTTATCCAGGTCACGGATGTAACAGAACGTACCAAAATTATCGCAGGTAGCATCTTCGCGCCAGCGGGTTACTGCAATATTTTTCCATTTGCTGTAACCACCCCCTGCATTGGTTACCATTGAGTGATACCTGCCGTTGGATAATAATTGCACTTCAGGTGTGGTTGTATGCGGCGTACTAATGACACGCATAGAAGTATCAGAACCTGCAGGTACTAAATTAATATCGGATGCATGAACACTTGGTGAGTAGAATGTTGTAATTCTTGGAACACGTTCCTGTAATAATAATAAAGCAGATTTTACCTGTACTTCAGATTCAAATCTTTTTTGCATTGGTTGATTATGCACCAGATAGCTGATCGATAAAAAACTCATGCCCTGATGATGCGCCATGAATGAGCGAACCACGGAACTTGTTTGTCTTCTTAATAAACGTGCTGCGGTATAATCGATCGCTTCATAAAAGCCGTATTTACTTTCAAAGCCGGCTTCTTTTAATACCTGTAAATTTTTGTAAGCATCTTCGGGTGCAACCATCAACGCCATTACAGAAGCATAAGGTGCAATAACCGTATCCTCACCAAGGCCTCGTTTAAAACCTAAACCCGGAACGCCAAATGCTTTGTACTGATAATTTAATTGCGCATCAACCATGTTGTAGCCCGACTCTGAAATACCCCAGGGCACACCACGTTTTTTTGCATATTCAATTTGTTTTTGAACAACAGCTATATTGGTTTGTTCTAATAAAGTATTATTGTAAGTTGGCATTACCAGGTTAGGCATCAGGTACTCAAACATAGAACCGCTCCAGGAAAGAAGAATTGGGGTTGTACCTAAATTGGTTAATTGTCTGCCTAATGCAAACCAGCTTTCTTGCGGCAACTTGCCTTGTGCTATTGCAACGAATGTTGTGAGCCTTGCTTCTGAAGCTAAAAGGTCATAATAGCTGTTATCTTTCCTTTGTTCATCAACATTGAAACCGATCGTTAATAAATGTTGAGACCTGTCATAAAGAAAATCATAATCGATATTAGACAGTTCAGTACATTTTATTACCAGCTGATCTAAGATCAATATCATTTCTTTCGCGCGCCGGCCGGATTCGGTGATACTTTCCCTTAAGTTTGTTAACCAATCATTTTCTTCAACAGTATTCTCTGAAGAATAGCACTGAATTATTTTATGTAATAATA
>Ga0206961_1123_pt1 | contig 17182 bp, 18 predicted proteins | sample Alteio_BWOrgHeat_30_FD_153238 | JGI IMG/M metagenome (GOLD analysis project Ga0206961, IMG submission 153238) | Enriched cells from forest soil in Barre Woods Harvard Forest LTER site, Petersham, Massachusetts, United States -... | ecosystem: Environmental > Terrestrial > Soil > Temperate forest >...
CGCATGGCCTAAATCCACACCACCCTGAACATCGCGGAAACTTTTCGAAGAACGCGAAACAAGAGCATTGTTGTGCATTGAGTAGAATCCATTGCCGGCTTTGACAAAATCGTTTACGGCCTGCCCCTGATCTTCCGTCATCCAGTGTTCTGGGCTCTCAGGTGGAAACTCTCCCGGATTCTCCAAACCATCCTGTGGTTGACGTGCGCCTTCCTCCGCGGAGCCCGATGAATATCCACCCGACCAAATCATTTCGTCACGGAACGCAATGAAAAGCTGGTACGGATGCAGCAGTTGAGCGGATAAATCGTAGTAATTTGTCGTGTAGTCGACCGGCAAACCGAGCTCTTTGAAGAGCCGATTGAGGCTCACGCGAATGTAATCCTGGTTGTGATACCGGTCGCACATAAGGACGAGGGTGCGAGGAACAGCAGATGTCGAATTCTGTGACTGCGTACGGGATGGACTCGAACCGAACATCCTTCTTCATTCCGAAAACCTAGACGGCCTAATCAGCTATGAAACTGGTTATCCGCAGAACGGACGCGGTGGGGCAACCGCACGGAGTACACCCACCGGAGCGACGGACAGCACGCCGCAGTCTCTCGGAACGAGTTCAATTAGCGCTTGGGCACACGAATTCGGTAAAGGACGCGTTGTCTTCACAGCCATGGGCCATAGCAATGATGCGATGTGGCAGCCCGAGTATTTCAAATTACAGAAGAATGCTGTTCGCTGGCTCTTGAAGATGTCCTAGTGAAGACCAGCGAGCGGCGATACGCGGCAAGCGCGTTGTTGCGCGCATGAATCTTTGGGGAGAGGTCAAGAACGAATGTTCATTCTTTACGTCGACTTGTTTGTCAAACCCAACATGAACGAAGCGCTTGAGAGGGCTTATGGCAGCGTCTTCCTTCAGGCGATTTCACAGCAATCCGGTTTTTCACAGACGCGACTCTTGCGACCGATTGCCGGTGAGGGGAACACCTACTGCCTTGTGATCGCGTTTGTAAATGAGAAGTCTCAGAAGGCATGGGTGGCGACAGATCTTCACCAGGAAGTTTGGCCGCAAGTCGAAGCGTTGATTGATCGGTATTCGGTTCACTCCTTTGAAGCGGTTGGATAGAGCGCATGCGCGATAAGCGAGCGGCGAACAATCCCACTGGAAGTGGCGGACCTAGTGATTTGCCCGATTACGTAAGGTCTGCAGTTCCTGTCCCGTTTGCCAAACGAGCCCCCTGGTATCGAGACACGTTCCCCACATATTTCGGGATCTTCCTTTGGGTGGGATTCTATTTGGATCTCGCAGCCCCGACGATCGGTTACGCGAGCGTCAGCACTTGCTTGTGGGGATTGCTTTTGGCCGGCTTTCTTTGCTTTGCCTTGTACTACTACGTGCCCGCCATGTTGGGCATGCAAACAGGCTATTCACTCTATGTGGTTGGAACCTCCACCTTTGGAACCACAGGCGGCTACCTCGTGCCTGGTTTGCTTATGGGCGTGCTGCAGGTGGGATGGGTCGCGGTAATTGCTTCCGTAGCCACGACGTTTATCACCGAGGGTATCGGGCGGACGTCGCGCGTGCTTTTCGTCCTAATCGTCGTCGCGTGGATCTATACCTTCGGTTGGATTGCCATCAAAGGCATTCACTACGTCGGGAAGGCGGCGAAGTTTGCAAGCTGGATTCCTCTCATGATGATGGTCATCGTGTTTTGGACCAATAGGGGCGGCATATCGCGCTACGAACCACCTCATCATGATTCCCTCACCGCTCTGCTGAATATCATCACGATCGTCATAGGATTTTTCGCCACGGCGGGCGCCGCGGGCGCTGATTTTGGCATGAACAATCGCAACGCGTCGGACGTCACTCTTGGGGGAGTTGGCATCATCACGGGCGTTGTCATCGGCGGAGGACTAGCGATCTCGGCTGTTGCCGGATACATCGGACGTGGAGCGGGACCGCTCGCCTACCAATATACGGCTCCTATCTCGAGCGTAGGAGCATTAGCTCCAATTATGTTCTTTTTGTTCGCTGTCGCCTCGATCATTCCGACTTGTTTCTCCTCTTTTATCGCTTCAAACAGCTTTGGCACCATGTTGCCTCATGTGCCTCGAAGCATCTCGGCTTTCGTCGCCTTGACCGCAAGCGCGGTTCTGGCTGGAACGGGCGCAGCCGGCAATTTGGTTGGATTTTTTTCAATCGTTGGGGTGTCGTTTGGACCGATATGCGGTGCCATGGCGGCCGACTATCTGATTTCAGGAAGAGAATGGTCGGGACCTCGACGCGGAATCAATTGGGCTGGCTATCTCGCGTGGGCGGTCGGTTTCTTTGTCGGCGTGGCCGATCATCTGCCGTGGTTCCCGGCGAAATGGAAACAGGCTGATAACCCGTCCGTTCTCTACTCTTTTGTGGTCGGGTTTATCGCTTACTTGGCGTTTGCGATGTTGGGAATTCGGTCTGCCCTGGTGAAGGCGGACAGTAAGGGAATTAGTACTGGGCTCTTTCGGGACCACGCTGTTGATCGCGTCGCCACTCGGGAGTCATCAAGAGATACATCGTCCATTTGAGGAGAATCGAATGACTAACAAAATAAGAGTGGTCGACGCACATGCACACCTCGGTGGCTGCTGCGTCTTTGGCGTTACATCAACCGAAGAAGATCTCGTTCGTCGGATAGAAGAGAGCGAAATCGACGTCACGATTGTTCAGCCTTATCCAGGAAATAAGCAGCCCCAAAAAGCCCACGATCAAATTGCAGAATTGTGCGCCAAGTACCCGGGCCGCTTTCTAGGCCTCGCAAGCCTTAGCCCTCACGGGGATCACGACGCTTACACGCGAGAGGTCGAACGCTGCGTCAGCGACTTAAAATTTGTCGGACTAAAATTGCATACCATCGGTCATGCCGTAAATCCGATGAGTGAGGATGGAGATTTCGTCTTCGCGACTGGTCATCAGTTGGGGATTCCCGTGATGGTTCATACCGGGCCGGGTATCCCGTTCGCCCTTCCGGCACTTTGCATACCAGCTGCCCAAAAATATCCCGGCTTGAAGATTATCTTGGCCCACGCTGGATGGGGGATTGTTTCTGCCGAAGCGCAAGTAGCGGCATCTGTGTGCGGCAATCTATATCTTGAAACGTCGTGGTGCCTCGGAGAAGACATTCGGTGGATGATTTCTTCGATCGGGGCGAACCGAGTCATGATGGGAGCGGATTTGCCTAGCAACGTACCGGTCGAGATCGCAAAATACAAGGCGCTCGACCTCGATTCCATGACATACCAGCAAGTCATGAGCGGAACTGCTAGCCAGGTCTTCAATCTCGCTGCGGTCGCCGATCACGTTCGCGTCGCGCTTTAACGCGCTGACCGTCCAACATTCCGACAGAACATTTGCGTGCAGCTTTTGCATGGCAGCCAATCCACGCGAGCGTGTAGGTGTGCCCGGATACTGCTTTTAAACAACTGGCTTGCCATGTAGCGAGAATTCCAAGTCGATTTGCCGACACAGGGAGATCCGGTGAATTCTGATCGAGCACTGATTTTTATTGGTCCTCCCGGAGCGGGAAAGGGCACGCAAGCTAGACTTCTGTCCTCGCGCCACGGCTTTCGACACATTTCGACAGGGAATTTGCTCTGTGAAGCGGTGGCGAAAGGGACTCCATTGGGTCGCATGGCGGAACCGTTGATGGCGCACGGTGACCTTATTCCAGACACCATCGTGAATGGTCTTGTTGAAGAGAAATTGGACACCTATTCGGGCATACGGCTATGCGTGTTTGATGGCTTTCCTCGGACCGTTCCGCAAGCAATCGCTCTAGACAAGATGGTTGAGGACCGCGGATTGTCACGGCCAATCGCCATAGAGTTCCAGGTCGAATCCGAAAGATTGTTCCTTCGACTTTCAGGGCGTTGGACTTGCAGTGTGAACGGTGAGTCCTACAACCTGCTGCAGAATCCACCCAAAATCCCGGGCATTTGTGATTGCGACGGTGGGAGGCTGGTTCAGCGCACGGATGATCAACCTGAAGTAGTTCGCCGGAGAATCGCCAACTATGAACGGGAAACCCGTCCCGTCTGTGAATACTACCGTCGCACGCGTTCTCTTAGAACCTTGGACGCCTCCAAACGTCCGGAAGAAGTTTCTGCTGCACTAGAACGTGTCATTCGAAGTGTGGGCAGGGCGCCCATCAACTCTGTGCTGAACGGAGTTAGGGAGGACAAAGAATGAACGGACGACTGGCAGGGAAAACCGTGCTTGTCACTGCTGCTGGTCAAGGGATTGGTCGTGCGACAGCAATCGCCTTCGCAGAGGCTGGTGCAACCGTCTGGGCCACCGACATAAATGAGGCGGCGTTGACAACGCTTGTCGAACGCGATCCCCGTATCAGGCCACAACAATTGGATGTGCTTGACCCGGAAGCAATCCAAAGACTACCGGCGCAAGTGGGAACTGTGAATGTTCTATTCAATTGTGCCGGTTTTGTTCACCAAGGGACCATTCTGGAGTGCTCTGACGACGATTGGAGCCGTTCATTCGATCTAAACGTGAGGTCGATGTTCCGACTAACGCGAGTTTTCCTGCCACGGATGTTGGAAGCCAAGGCGGGAAGCATCATTAACATGGCTTCCGCAGCCTCAAGCATCAAGGGCGCACCGAATAGGTTTGTATATGGAGCCACCAAAGCAGCAGTCATTGGACTTACGAAAGCGATAGCAATCGACTATATCGGAAGAGGAATCAGATGCAATGCGATCTGCCCCGGCACTGTCGAATCCCCTTCACTTGAGCAGCGGATCGCTTCCCTGGGAGATGTCGATAAAGCGCGCGCCCAATTTATTTCCCGGCAGCCGATGGGTCGTTTGGGCCGCCCGGAGGAAATCGCAATGTTGGCCCTGTATCTTGCGTCTGATGAATCGAGTTTTACTACGGGACAAACTTTCGTAATTGACGGCGGATGGACGTTGTAGTTATGGAGCCGGGATGAAATTGCTGCGGTATGGACCTGCGGGGCAGGAAAAACCAGGCGTGTTGTTGCCAGACGGGTCGGTTGGTGATCTGTCCGGCGTAGTTTCTGATATTGCGCGGGAAACGCTGTTGCCTGAGTCGCTGGAGAAATTGAGGGCCATTGACTTTGCGAAATTACCCCGATTGCAGAAGCCATTTCGCGTGGGTCCGTGCGTGGCTGGTGTCGGCAAGTTTATATGCATCGGGCTAAATTATTCCGACCACGCTGCTGAATCAGGGATGCCAGCTCCTCGTGAGCCGATAATCTTTATGAAGGCGACTTCGGCAATCTGCGGCCCAAACGACGACATCATTATTCCGCCAGGCTCAGAAAAGACAGGCTGGGAAGTTGAATTGGGTGTGGTGATAGGTAGGCGAGCCAAGTACGTAAGTCAGGCGGACGCGCTTTCTCATGTGGCTGGATATTGCGTGATAAACGATCTTTCCGAACGCGGGCTGCAACTGGAGGGTACAGGCCAATGGGTGAAGGGAAAAAGCTCCGATACTTTCGGACCAATTGGTGCCTGGCTCGTGACGTCCGATGACGTTCCGAATCCTGAAGAACTCTCTGTCTGGCTCGATGTAGACGACGAACGGCGGCAAACGGGTTCGACCCGCACAATGATTTTCGGCGTCGCCTATCTGGTGAGCTATGTGAGCCGGTTCATGAGCTTGCAGCCCGGCGACATCATCTCAACTGGTACACCGCCGGGAGTGGGTCTCGGTCGTAAATCGCCGGTTTATTTGCGAGCGGGCAATGTAGCGAGACTCGGCATCGGCGACTTAGGCGAACAACGGCAAAATGTAGTCGCTTATCGCCCGAAGAGTTGAAATCCCCTCGGCAATCTGCAGACGCGACAGAGTCCCGTTAACGAGTCTGCGTGAAATTGATGGCCTGTGGGTGCTTACGGTTACAACGAAGGTTTTATTCGCCAGGAACACCTTCAAAACGGTATGACAAATTGAGCCTTATCGATCAACTTAGGTCGATCGTTGGTCCTCGCCATGTACTTACGAAGCCCAACAACACGCTTCGTTATCGGACCGGCTTCCGATTTGGTAGCGGTCCGCTCCTGGCGGTCGTCCGGCCACGCACTCTGGTCGAGCAGTGGAGAGTCGCCAGCGCCTGCATCGCCTCAAACAAGATCGTCATAATGCAAGCTGCAAATACGGGACTCACGGGCGGTTCGACGCCCTGCGGCAGCGATTACGATCGCGATATCGTTCTTGTGAGTACGCTGCGGATTGATCGGATACGACTGATTAACGGCGGGAGTCAAGCAATCTGTCATTCAGGTTCCACGCTCTTTCATCTTGAGAGGCTTCTGAAACCCCTTGATAGGGAGCCACACTCGGTGATCGGATCTTCCTGTATCGGGGCCTCAGTGGTCGGCGGTATTTGCAACAATTCGGGTGGCTCGCTGATACGCCGTGGACCGGCATTTACGGAACTCGCCCTTTTTGCCCGTGTCGACGGCAACGGCGTACTTCAACTCGTCAACCACCTGGGAATCACTCTCGGCGATGACCCCGAAACAACACTGCACAAGCTTGACACCGATGAATACACCGAATCGGACATCGCCTACGATTCAGACCGCCTCGCCTCCGATCGAGAGTATGCAAAGCATGTACGCGACGTCGCTTCTGATAAGGCCGCGCGCTTCAATGCGGATCCAAGGCGGCTTTACGAGGCTTCCGGCAGCGCAGGAAAGCTTGTGATTTTTGCCGTTCGCGTTGACACGTTTCCTAAAGAGGAGAGAACGAAAGTCTTCTACATCGGCACAAACGATCCAGGTGAACTGACTCGGATTCGCTTTCAAATCCTTTCGGATTTCAAAGAATTGCCCATTTCCGCTGAGTATATCCACCGGGGTGCGTTCGATATCGCCAAGGCCTATGGCAAGGACATCTTTCTGGCGATTAAATATCTGGGGACGGATTGGCTTCCCAGATTATTTGCCCTCAAGGCGTGGGTCGACACCGTGAGCTCCCGTTTCACCCTTGTTCCAAGTCATCTGAGCGACAAAATCATGTACGCGATCAGTCGGGCTTTTCCGGAGCATCTTCCCAAAAGGTTCAGAGAATATCGCGACCAGTATGAACACTACCTCGTCCTGAAAATGTCCGGAACCGGTATAGACGAAGCTCGACATTTGCTGGGTTCTCTCTATCCCTCGCGCAGTGGAGACTTTTTCGAATGCACCGATGAGGAAGGCGAAAAGGCATTCTTGCACCGGTTTGCGGTTGCGGGCGCTGGCGTTCGTTTTCGAGGGGTCTACGACGGGGAGATCGAGGATATTGTGGCGCTCGACATCGCCCTCAAGCGCAATGAACAAAACTGGTTCGAGAGGTTACCGATTGAAATCGAAGGTCCGATTCTTCACAAGCTCTACTATGGACACTTTTTCTGCAACGTTTTCCATCAGGACTATCTCGTGCGGAAGGGGCACGACACGGTCGAACTCGAACACAAGATGTTGTGTTTACTGGAAGCGCGTGGCGCTGAGTTCCCGGCGGAACACAGCTTCGGTCATGTCTACCAGGCTAAACCGCCACTCGTCGCACACTACAGAAACCTTGATCCGTGTAATTGCTTGAACCCCGGAGTTGGCGTGACCTCCAGGCGCGCGCGGTGGGCTGACTTGCCTTCGTAACATTTGTCGTGTCCGTTGCGTATGCTAGATTGACAGCGCATGGATACTCCCGCCATTTCGACGGAAAATTTGACGCGTCGATTCGGCGAATTCGTCGCGGTTGATAACGTCAACTTGCGCGTCACGCCGGGGCAATTCTTCGGCTTTCTCGGGCCAAATGGCGCCGGGAAGTCTACCACGATAAAAATGCTCACGGGCCTGCTCGCCCCCTCTGCCGGCCGCATACAAATCCTGGGGCTCGATTTGAATCGAGATCCGATTGAGGTGAAGCGCAACATCGGCGTCGTGCCCGAGGGAATGGCGCTTTTCGGGCGCCTCACCGGTCCCGAGTATCTGAATTTCGCAGGACGGATGTACGGACTCGATCGTGATACGTCGGCGAAACGCGCAACCGAACTGCTCGAATTCATGCAGCTTGATAGGGAACCCAAAAAACTCATCACCGATTATTCGCATGGCATGCAAAAGAAGCTCGCCCTTGCAGCAGCCGTCATTCATGGTCCCAAAATTCTCTTTCTGGACGAACCGTTCGAAGGCGTCGACGCGATCGCGTCGGGCACTCTTAAGGCGATGTTGCAGCGGATGATCGTGCGCGGGGCCACGATCTTTCTCACTTCGCACGTTTTGGAAATCGTCGAGCGGTTATGCAGCCATCTCGCCATCATTCATCAAGGCAAGCTTGTCGCGCAGGGCTCGCTCGAAGAGTTGCGCAGCGGCGTGCAAGCCATTGCCGGCGCAGAAGGGGCCGGCGGGGCAAATGAAAAGCTCACGCTCGAAGAGATTTTCCTGCGTACCGTGGGTGGTTCGCGCACGGACGATCAGGAGCTCTCGTGGCTGACTTGACGCCTGCCGGCGCCTCGCCGCTCGCTCCCAACACGCGCGAACAGCTCAGTGCCATCGCGAATATTCGCTGGTCGATCTTCAAGAGTTCTCTCCGCACCATGCGCGGGCGAATGGAGTTTGTCTCCTGGATATTCATCGCGTTCTGGTTCGCCATTCTCGGCTTGGGCGGTTCGGTCAGCTTGGCGGCCGGCACATGGTTCGTGATTTCGCACGGACGTACGGAGTGGCTTCCCGCGCTCTTTTGGCCGATTTTCGCGTACTGGATTTTCTTTCCCGTCATAGCCACTGCGTTTACGGAAACGTTTGACTCAGCGAACCTGCTGCGGTACCCGCTACGATACTCGACCTTCTTCCTCGTCAACTTGATTTACGGATCGCTCGATGTAAGTACCGTCGTCGGAACGATGTGGTTGCTTGGGGCGCTTGTCGGGGCCGCCGTCGCGGCACCTGCATACGCACCTTGGTCGCTATTGGCGATTCTGGCTTTTGGCGCGGCGAACCTATTGCTCGTCCGCGCAATCTTCGCCTGGATCGACCGCTGGCTCGCGCAGCGCCGGACACGCGAAATCATGGGCATCCTCTTTTTCGTGGCGATGATCGGTTTCCAGATGATCGGTCCGTTGATGGCACGGTTCGGCCGCCGCCATGTGCAATTGCCCGCCTATCTTACGCAGGCAATCTCGATCCAGAGGTTCTTGCCCGCAGGTCTCTCCGCGGAGGCGATCGCACGCGCGTTGCACGGTGAATGGCTTTTTGCCGCCGGGGCACTGGCTTTGCTGGCGGCTTATGCAGTCCTGTTTCTTTTCGTGCTCAATGCAAGAATGCGTGCGCAATATGCGGGCGAAAATTTGGGCGAAGCCGCTCCGCGTCAGCAGCAATCCGCAGCCGGTGCGGCGCCGTTCAGCGGCTGGCGCTTGCCCGGAATTTCAGGGCCCGTTGCTGCGATGGTAGAGAAGGAAGCGCGCTATCTGATGCGCAGCGGGCAAACCCTCTTTACGCTTGTCATGCCCGCGGTGATTCTCGTCATCTTCCGCATCAGCGCGAACCCAGGGCGCCCTCATGGTGGCGGCATCGGTCCCACGTTTGCATTCCCATTTGGCGCGGGTTATATGCTGCTTTTGCTCTCAAACTTGATCTACAACAATTTTGCGGACGACAGTGTTGGGATTCAGTTTTACTTTCTCGCGCCGGTGCGAATTCAGGACGTACTGCTCGCGAAGAACATCGTTCACGGTGCGATTCTGGTGCTTGAGATCGTGCTCATTTGGGTCGCCACTCGTGTTTTATACCAACCGCCTGACGCAGCGCTGGTTGCGGTAACGATCGCAGCGATACTTTGTGCGGCACCGCTGGATTTCTGTGTGGGAAATATTCTTTCGATTTATTCGCCGAAAAAACACGACTTTGGCAAATTCGGGCGCCAGCGCGCGTCGGGAACGACAGTTCTGGTGAGCCTCGGCGTACTTATCGTGATTGCTGGTGTGGTCGCAGCGACAATCTTTCTTTCCCGTCTCCTCGGCGGGCTGTGGGTCGCGACGGCGATATTCCTTGTTCTCTCGATCGTTTTATTCACGCTGTATCGAATGTTGCTGGGTCGCGCGGGCGAATTCGCTCTCCGCCGCCGCGAAGAGCTGATCGCCGAGATCGCGAAAGCCAGTTGAGCCGCCTTCCATCGACCGAGTGGCGAGCATGCTTTGTTATAATCGCTCGCGATGCCCGGTCCCGCGTTTCGAGCGCCACGCTACATTGCTATTGAAGGCCCCATTCGCGTGGGCAAATCGACCTTGGCGCGAATTCTAGCCGAGCAGTTGCATGCCCGCCGCATTTTCGATAGCGACGACAATCCCTTCCTTGCAGACTTTTACGATGAAAAGCCGGGTGCGGCGTTCCGCGCGCAGATGCATTTTCTCTATGAGCGCCATCGTCGCCTCGCGGAAATCAATATGGACGGTGGCGCGCCCATCCTGAGCGATTTTCTGTTCGAGAAGGACAAGATTTTCGCCTACATCAACCTGGATAACGACGAATTGCGTCTTTACGAGCGGTATTTCGATATGCTGGCGCCGTCTTTGCCCGTTCCGGACCTGGTCATTTACCTTCAGGCGAAGCCGGAGATTTTGCGCAAGCGGGTTTCAAAAAAAGGCGATCCGGCGGAAACGGAAATCTCTCCGGAATATGTGGAAGCCGTTGCGCGCGCGTACGAACACTTTTTCTTCCGCTATTCGGCGTCAAACCTTCTCGTTGTGGATACGACGGAGATCGATTTCGTTGAACGCAATCAGGACCTACAGGAGTTGCTGCGGCGGTTGCGGCACCCGGTGAAGGGCACCCAGTACTTCCTCCCGCTCGGCCAAAGCTAAGAGGAGCGCAAAAAAGAAGCGCGCCGGATCGCGGTTCGCTCGCAAATCCGGCGCGGCCAGGGTTGATCTGTTTAAGCAGCCTTCGAAGGACCTGTCATCTTGTGGCGCCAAATCCCGAACTTCCGATTCAGCGGGTGACCGCGATCGAGGAACGAGAAGACAGGATCGCGGCGCGTACCGATTTTTTCCAGCGCGCGACGAATCCGGAAGTCGCGTCCTGCCGAAATCATCCCCTTTTCCAGCGTCTGGATCGCGTCGGGGGTGCGGCCGGCCTGCACGTATACCTCGGCGAGGTTCAGATAGAGCTGAGCATGATTGTGGCGCATCCCGAGAGCTTCACGGCAAAGGGACTCGGCATCGTTGAAGCGGCGTTCCGCGACGGCCGCGAGGAGCCCGGTATAAGAGAGATAAAAAGGATTCTTGGGAGCCGTTCCGAGCGCGCGCCGCGCGTGAAGAAGAGCCTCACCGGGACTTCCGTCTCGAAGAAGTTTCAGGCATTCCTTAAAGTCCGTCATGCCGGCATCTACAGGTGATGCCGTTCCTATCCAATGGGACATATTCACCTTCCTTCCCAGAGCGCGTTTACTGAACGCCGGGCTAGTCGCGTGGGATGAAGACTAATTGCCGGGTTGCCTGCGGGAAATAGGACGTGCGAACAGATTTCGGGCGGGTACGAATTCCTGTCCATACTGACAGGCGAACAATAGGTGGGGGATGATTTTTGCGAGTCTAGTGAACAAGATCCGAAGCAAAGACAAGCTGGAGGCCGCGTTTCCTCAAGCCGGGCAGCGTTTCGCGCAGTGCCGTGACGGTTTCCGTGTGGGGATGACCGATGGCAATGGCATCGCCGTCGCGGTCCGCGTCGCGCGCGGCAAGTTCGATCTGATCGCGGATCGCTTTTGCGTCTAGGGAATCATCGAGAAAGACTTTGCGGGAAGCGGTTGGGACGCCGTAATGGCGGGCGGCGTCAAACGCCACCGTAGAAGCCGTCGTTCGGCTATCAATGAAGAAGAGGTTATCGCCGCGGAGGGCAGGCATAAGCGCGTCCATCAGCGCAGGATCGGCGGTGGCTTTGGACCCCTCGTGATTGTTCACACCGGACACATGGGGGATGGTTTCGAGCATGCCGGCAAAGATGGATTGGACTTCTTTTGCGGACATACCGACGCGAAGCTCGACCGATTCGGAGGGTGTGGTTGTCGACTCGGATTCCATCGGGAGGTGGAGCATGACTTCGTCGCCGCGGCTGGAGGCTTCATTGGCGATTTCCGAGGAGAGTGGATGGTGAGGAAGGATCGAGACGGTTAGCGGGAAAGGGAGCGCGAGGACGGGATCGTCTTCGGCCTGATTGTTGCCCATGTCATCGATGATGATGGCGAGGCGAGGGCCAGAGTGAGTGGCCGGTGGATGATGCGCGGGATGCGGGGGCGGGACTTCTTTTCGGGTTTCGCGTTTTTCGTGGGAGGTTTTTTCGCAGCCCCAAAAGGCGACGGCACCGATTGCGCCGGCGAATAGAAAGAGAAGAGAAATCCTAGAGAGCGTAGAACGTTTACGCCGCCCCACGCGCGATCAGGCGGCCTTTTGATTTGGCGCAACTTTGCCATTCAGAACGTCCAGCGCCTTTTTCACCGTTGGATCATCGGGTGAAGAAGAGGCCGGAGGCGGGGGCAAAATGGCGCCGGTGGCAGGATCGGTTCCGGGCGCGATTTCAACGGTCGCCGGAACGCCTTCGGTCGGAATTTCCTTGTTGTTGGGCGTGTAGTAATTCGCGACGGTGAGGATGAGCGCCGAGCCGTCGTCCATCGGGATCAGCTTTTGCATCGAGGCGTTTCCGAAAGTGCGGTCACCCACGGTTTCGCCGCGCTTGTTGTCCGCAATCGCGGCAGCGAGGATTTCAGCGGGGCCAGCCGTCGCGTTGCCGATGAGCACGCTGACCGGACCATTCCAGACGACCTTCGAAGAATCGGCGGAGGAAACCGACGGGGAAACCGTCTGACCCTTCAAAGTTGCAATCGTGCCGGACGACAGGAAGAACTGGGCCGTGGCGATGCCTTCGCTATCGTCGCCGAGCGAGCAATTGCGCAAGTCGAGGATGAGCTTTTGCGCGCCCTGATGACTTAGCTGCACGAGGTCGTCATGAATCTGTTTGCTCGTGCCCGCTTCAAATTCGGGAACTGCGAGATAGGCCACGTCGCCCTGGATCTTGTCTTCGATCAGCTTTACGGGTGGCAGTTTCGCGAGCGTGAGAGTCAGATCCTGGGGTTCCTGCTTGCTCCGCTGGATCACCGAAAGCTTCACCGTGGATCCCGGTTCGCCGCTGAGCAGGAGATTGGCCTGTTCGATGGCCATCTGTTCGGTTGTGAAATCGCCGATTTTTTCGATCAGGTCGCCGAATTGAAGTCCGAGCTTTTCAGCCGGGCTTCCGGGCAGAACGGAGAGAACGCTGATGTATCCGGCGCGGGTCTTTGTGAGCGCAATGCCTATGGTGGCTTTTTCCTTCGAAGCGCTCTTCTCTTTGTAGTCCTTATATTCCAGCGGACTCATGTAGCTGGATTCGGTATCGAGGGAATCGAGCAGGCCGTGCAGAGCTCCCGAAGTCACCTGATGGATATTGGGTTCGTCAACGTAGTCGCGCTGGACGCGGTCGAGAACTTCGCTATAGACCGTGAGCGCCTGGTAGGCCTTGTCGTCGGTCGCGTGGGCCATGACGTAGCCGACGCCGACATACGCAAAAACGACGATCGAGAGAACGATGACGATCTTTTTCGAGAGCGAACTCATAGGAGTAGTCCTTTACGCGCCCCGCTGCTTCTTGAGCCGCCCCCGAAGGAAGGCTTGAAGCGAGCCCTTATTATATCAGGTGTGCGGCTGGCGATGGCAGGCATTGGTGTTGGACGGTGACGAGTTGGTTTTGGCAGCAGGCGCCCTCTGTCGAACTTCACTCTCGACTAGAAATGGTGTTTTTGTTGGGAGTATTGGAGTTAGGCGTGATTTCGAATCGGGTCACTTTCGATTCGAAACGGTGATTGGTCGGTGGTCGACCTCGGGCGAAGTTGACAACGCTCGCTCGTGGCTATCTGCGGGAGCGAGCGCGGTGTGATTCACGCTGAAAAATGTATCGATTATCGACCCGCAATACTTGAATACTTTGAATGGCGAATTGGCGGTGTATTTGCCACAGGCCCAGTTCGGACTTGGGCGACACGAAGCCGAAAATTGAAGAGAACCCGGCACGGGGTATGAAGCATCCCCCTCAATCCGCCTCCCAATCGCCCAATCGAATCTCCGGGATCGTCACTGTTCGATTGAAATGGTCGACCGGCTCGTATAGTCGAATTACGACTCTCGATTCGGCCAGCTGCGATCCATCCACCGGATACTTTGCCAATCCCGTGGCATCCCGAAAAGGAATATTCGCAGCGTACCGTGCGATCACGTCGGGCAACGGAGGCCGTGAGAGGCCATAATTCGAACTGCAGATCGAGCGGGGGGGATTCTGGACTCCGGTCGAGGCGTTTTCCAGAAACAGCGTTGCGCAGATCGGAGCTCTGCTCAACTGCATGCAATGCAACTCCACGGCGGTTTCCGCTTCATTTGTTTGTGTCTGGCACCAGCCCAGTCCAGGCATCCGTTCCGACCCATTCAGCGCGGGTAACGAATAAGACTTGGCAAGCCCAAATAAAGTCAGCGAGTAGTCCGCTCGAACCGTCACGGATCTCTCCTTTGCCCCCGCGTAAAACGACATTGGCAGTTCGATTTCTTGGTACGCGGGTTTCTCGGGAGAATTCGTTCCGGTGCGATCAATTTGCGCACTTTCGCCAGCGCCATGATAGAGCGGGCGCCCCTCACTCAAGACATAGAAGTCGACTCGGTCGGAAATGACAATCGAATCGCCAGGAATGCCACTGGTTCTCAAGGGCAGGAAGACATCGGCGGGCTGATCGCCGCGGTTGGGCTGGAAATTCTTTAAAGATCGGGCCACGCCGGAAGGCGATTTGAATTTTCCCAAACGAGCATCGAATGCGAATTCTACTGCGGCCGCTGCATTCGGCTGCGCCGAGAAGTACCTCTCGATCGCGAATGCCGGTTTCCATGGCAATAACTGCACAGCCAGGATCACAACGCCGAATCCGGCGATTACAAAACGTCCCGCCGTCGTCCTTCTATGGAAATATTGAAGCCAAAGAACCAGGCTGGCGCCGACGGCCACCAGCGTAAGCTCCAGTGTCACCGGAATCCAGCTGATACCGCTGTTCGCAGCAGTGACGATCGTCCCGTGGGCGAAATCATTCATATCGTTGGCGGAGCTCAAAATCGCGGTTCCAACTGCTGCGCATGCGGACCCGAAAATAAAAGCCCCCGTCATGTTCTCGGTCACCGAACCCAGCGCGAAAAACGGTAAAATGAATAGACAAGCAAAGATGACAGCGCCTTCTGTAGCTGCGTCCAGCACCTCTCGCACCGCAAATCCGTTTGCCACGCCCTGAAAGATGTTGGCCGCAAAAATCGGCCCGACCACCAAAACCAATGCGAACAGGAGCTTCTCAAGCAACAATTTTCCCCTCGGGATCGGCCGCACCAGCCAGTCCTGCCTCACTCCGGGAACAGCATCCAAGTGCGCGATTGCCACGACTAAAAACATCGTTGCGAAAACCGCCGTAAAAGGAAGCAAGGCGAGAGAGAGATTTGCGAGCACTGGATTCTCACCGAACAGGCCGAGGCGGAAGAGAATCACAACCTCGATCCACCACAAGATCGCCACAGCGATCACGAACGGCCATAACAACCTCAGGTCCTTTTTGAAGATGTGCCAGATCGTCATTGCCCCTCCTTCCAGCGCGTCCCGTTGTCTCGCGAGGCCCTCGCCAGCGTCGTAAAAATCGATCGCAAAGCCATCGGCTTCGAGTCAATTCCCCTGACCCCGCTAATACGCGACCGCACTGCTTCGCCCAATCCGTTCTCCTCAAATCGCGCGTCCACAAACGTCAGCACATTCCCTATCGCGCGCACCTGCATCCAGTCTTTGGGAATTTGTGCCGGCCGCACCGCTTCGATTTCGAGCGTTACCTGCACCTCGCGGAACCGTCCCGTCAACTCATTCATCGATTCCTGAAAGAGCAGTCTGCCTTCGTCAAGAAACGCTACATGCGTTGCCACTCCGTCGATCTCTCCCAACTCATGCGACGAAATTAGAATCGTCATCTCGCCCGCCTGCTCAAGCAGCCCTTCCATGAATTCGTCGCGCACCAGCGGATCGAGCCCGCTGAACGGCTCATCCAGAATCAAGAGCTTTGGCCGGTAGGGCAGCGCGCACAGCAACGCCATTTTCAAGCGCATCCCGTGCGAGAGGTCGCCGATCTTCCGCTCCAGCGGCAATCGCAATTGCCGCGCGATCGAACCCTCCAGTTGCCGGTCCCAGGTTGGGTAAAACGGCCGGAGATAGTCCACGTATTCGCCTACTGTGAGCCGCGTTGGCATATCCTGGTTTTCCGAGACGTACCCAATCTGCGCCAGTTCTCGGGGAGAGATCGTTCGCGAATCGACTCCGAGCACCGTTGCGCTTCCGCGCGACGGCTCGAGGATGTTCATCAGTACCTTGATCGTCGTCGTTTTCCCCGCACCGTTTGCTCCGATCATCGCGAACGCGCTTCCCTCCGGCACGTCAAAGGTCAATCCTCGGAGAGCATCAAAGCGCTCGAATCCCATCACGACACCTCTAAGGCCTCTTTGCTTCTTGGGGTCAGCGCCTCATACCTTTCATCCGTATTTATCTCTGTTCATCCATGGTTAGAGATTTTGCCTTTACGCCTCTTCCAATTTCACGATCCTCGAAATCGCCGACGAAAGCCGCCCCCAGTTATCCGCTTCCTTCTCAAGCTGTCTCCGTCCCGGCGGAGTCAACGAGTAGAATTTCGCCCGCCGGTTGTTCTCGGTCGTCTTCCACTCGGCCCTAATCCATCCTTCGTTTTCCAGCTTGTGCAGAGCGGGATAGAGCGAGCCGTCGCTCACCTGCAACACGTCGCCCGACACCTGCTTTAACCGCTGGCTGATCGCAAAACCGTTCAACGGCTCCAAAGCCAGAATTTTCAACAACAGCAAATCCAGTGTTCCCTGAACCAAATCGGAAGGCTTGCTCATCCACTCTCCTCGGTAACCGAGACAAAATACGCCTCACTCCCCTCGGTAATCAAGAGGAATCTTTCCAGCCTCCGCTGGCCATCACCCGCGCTGACACCACACGATTGACATTTATGTTTTCCATGTGTCACAGTAACCATGTGACACTATTCCGACTCACAATTCGACCCGGCGAATCG
>Ga0206961_1118_pt1 | contig 17029 bp, 17 predicted proteins | sample Alteio_BWOrgHeat_30_FD_153238 | JGI IMG/M metagenome (GOLD analysis project Ga0206961, IMG submission 153238) | Enriched cells from forest soil in Barre Woods Harvard Forest LTER site, Petersham, Massachusetts, United States -... | ecosystem: Environmental > Terrestrial > Soil > Temperate forest >...
AAAGGTTTTTATGTTGGTCTGCAGGTCTGAGAGAAAGAAAGTGGTTTCATTGCCTGCAGCATCATCCTGGTAATGCCCATGAATGTTCGTCAGGTGAATATTGCCCAGTTCAAATATCCACGGACTGTTTCCTTTTGAAACATTTTCTGGGCTGACATTTCCAGACGCAAACGCATTTATGATAAACGCATAATTAAAATCAGAGTCAGGGAGTCGTCTTTCCATGTTCACGGTCCAGTGGTCCAGGGTCAATCCATTCACCACGATCTTGTGATGAAGCAATCCCCAGAGATTTACATCCAGGTTCATATTGCCGGCGAAGAGCAGTGTATCCTTGTGAAGATCTTCCACATAAATATCTTTCAGCAGGATGTTCTTCGGAAAATCAACCGAGAGGTCACCGATGATCACTTTGGTATGCAGCTTCGACTGGAGATAAGCCTGTATACGCTGGCGACCAAAATTTTGTACAAAAGCCGTTTGTAAAAGGAACAGCGAAATAACCAGCAGCAATAGCAGGATGAGTATCACCCGAAGTGTGATCCGGAAGATGCGCCGGGCGACTGGTTTGTTCCTGGTTGGTGGGCTTTTATCCATAATTCGAATTCATTACCGCTGATGAGCGGTAAGCAGGTCAAAAAGGGCCCGATGGAGCTTGCATGAGTCGACCGGATAGCGCTATAAATTACGAAAAATGCATCCGAAACTGGCTGAAATAGTTGCTGGGGTTGTGTCACCCGTTTTTTTGATAATGAATGCATCTGTTCCAGACTGGAAATATCAATAGTAGTCCAACGATCATATTGAATCCGAAATATTTTATAAGCCAGGACGCTTCCCGAAAATAGTCTTTAAAGGTCCAGCCCCAGCTGATTGTGTCATTCAGGTTCCATTGGCTTTTGGGTTGCGAAAAATAAATAATAGCGATCCAGCCTGTTAGCTGAAGTACGGAAGTCACAATAAGTGAAAGCCTGATTTTTTCTGGTTTATCATTTTTGCAAAAATTGCTGTATATCATGATCCCACTGGTGAATCCGGTCATCAGAAGAGTGCATACAAATACAACGGCGCGGCTGAATTTGATTGATTTATTCACCGGATAAATTTACATCCATAAAAAGATGTACGATGACGGGGTGATCGGCGCCTTAAGCACGTGACAGCAAACTCACGTATCGCAGTTTCAATACGCATCTTTTTTGCTGAAGAGATTGAACTGATACGAAATACGAAATCCGATGGAGCTGATGGTATGTGCTGCACCGGCCAGATCGGCTTCGTATTTCAGACCGAAATTGATCTCGTGGCCGCGCTGACCCACTTCGAGACTATAACCGGCTTCCAGCGCTGCGGCTACACCGTCGCCATAGCTGGCCTGCGTCTGCCAGTCGCCCGGGTCACTGAATACCACACGGCAGTAACCGGCTGAAGGTTCCAGGTAAAATCCGGTTTTTGTTTCACTGAATACATGTTTATATCCGAGCTTGATCGAAAGATATCCAATGGGCACGGCCACCGAATCTACTTTTGTAGGGAAATAGCCGAAGTCCATCAGCTCAACACGCAGACTTTGATTCTGCGATTGAAAAAGCGGGAAATCATAAAAGGCAAAAACGCCCCAGCCAAGTTGCGACTCTTTGGAGTATTTGCCGATTATTTTGGAGACCATCACCTGACTTTTTGCGCAGCAGGCAACCACGAGCAGAAACGATACAAGCAATCCTTTTTTTAGCATGAAAAACTATTGTGCAATTTTAAAGTTGACCGGCTGGGTCATTGTCATTTTTGTTTTGACACCATAAATGGTGGCGGCCTGCCAGGGCGGCGATTCCCTGATCACCCGCATCGCCTCATTGGCGAGATGCGAATTCACTTCCGACTTGTTGGTCACAACAATGTTGGAAATACTTCCGTCTTCCGCAACATCAAAAGATAACTGAACCTGAACGGTAGCTTCTTTCTCTCCCTGGGGCATTTTGATATACTTCAATCCGATATTTCCATTCAGATTGGTCTGCAGATATTTCATCCATCCGGCACTTCCTCCCCGAAAACTGGCCTTATGTATCAGCGATTCCTCTGAAAGTTTTTTTTGAGGTATGGCCGGCAGATCAAACAGCTGATTGTCTACCGGCGTTTGGTCTACCCGGATGCAACTGTCGGTAACAGATGCCCACGGATAATCGGTTCTGCTGTACAACCACATACCGGTTCCAATGGCACGGATCAGCACATCCATGTTTTCGATTGTATTGTCTTTCTCAAATTCGGTATTGTACTGCAGCGAATCTGTATACAAGTACAGCACGGTGTTATTTTCTTTTTTTAATACAATGGACCTGCAGGCGTATCCCTGGATGGTGGTAGAGGAATCTGATTTTACAACACTGGCAACTTTTGAAGTATCGTCAGCATAATCACGATAAAACAGCGTGTCGATATTTCTGAATTTAAAATAAAGTCGTTTTGATTTGCCGATGTACCAGGCCTCGTATAAACCGAGGCTTTGTTTAATCATGCCGTTTTTGATGGCAGTCACCTGTTTGTCGCCATTGGCGGCATAAAGAAGTTTAAGGAATTTATAATCCGCATCTTTTTGATTCGAACCGACGGTCACTTTATACGTGAGCCGGCCTTCAAAATCTTTTTTTTGTGCATTTGCATATATGCACAAACAGGCCAGGGCCAATAGGGCGGGTATTTTTTTCATGTCAGTTTTGGGTGGGTAACAAATACGATCGTTAAGATAGAAACTATACTTTGAAATTGCCAATAACGGACGCTAAAGAAAACCCTTAGTAATTTCAAATGTGAACCATTTTGTTCACTATGTACTAAGAGTAAACCCTTAGTGCCATGATAATTTCTCAATCAGATTTCTGAAAATGATCTCCATCATGCCCTTAGTCGTTGGGTACAATCAGGGCATTCAGCACAAATAAATGCGAATCCGGATAAGAAGATTCGCCAGTCAGACGTTGTAATAATTAACCAACTCACGTGTTATGATTGTCTGGAAAGGTTATGGAATTTTAGTACTTGTCATTGCTGTTATCCTCGGCGCAATGACCGGCGGAATATTTGTTACGGCCGGATCCACGCAGGATTTGGGTGCAGCTATTGGCGTATTGATTTCCGCACCCGTCATCTGGTTCGTTGGCAAATACTTCAATGCTACGTCCAATGAAAGAACCCTGATTGATAAAAATACCGGGCAGCAATTTGTAGTGAAGCCCAATCATTCGCTCTTTTTTATCAAAATGCAATACTGGGCATTTATTGCCGGCGGCATCGGCGTCATCATGCTGGTTGATGTATTCATGCATGGAAAATCAGCCATGTGATTCACTTCTGTAACTGCTCTTTAATTTAAATCACATGTTTTCATTACTAAAGAAATTCCTTTACACAGGCCTGACAATTTTACTATTTTATGCCTGTTCCAAAAATGCAGACCCAAATCCGGTTACTCCGCCATCAGTAACAGACTCCATTCCGGTGATTGCGGCGGTGAAAGATTGTAGAATACTTTATGCGGTATCTGTTACAGCTACGGGCGACACGGGCGACAGACGCTATTTTCAATATGACGCAGCAGGTAAACTAACCCGTTTCATATTTCAGGGTGGATATGCGGACACCGTATATTTTTCATACAATGGTAATACGATTTACAGAAGTGTGGCAGCAGGTGTAAACTCTTCCGTGGATACCATAACTGTAAACAATGCAGGATTTATTACACACGATAAAGAAGTTGTTGGTTCCAGTATTTACATGACCAACTGGTACTACGATGCAAATATGCAACTGACGTCATTTACCCAGCAGCAGGACAACTATACACCGATAGGCGCAACGTATGTATTTACAAATGGAGATAATACTTTGTCCATGAGTGGTGCCTCACAGGATACGATGGTTTATGATACCTCCAAACTCGCCGTTCATGGCAATTTTGATGAATTATATCAGCTCCTGGATTTGGGAGCTATGTATATAAAGAATAAACATTTACTTATAATGGACCGCCATGGGCCTCTTTCTTTATACAGCTACACTTTTAATACAGAAGGAAACATAGCTTCTATAACGACCACCTTCAATAATAAAAATGCCGGAACGATCTACTACACTTATCAGTGCAAATAACCAATTGTACAAAAGTGAAAGACAAACATGGTGCTGGGAAGTAATTATTTAAACCAGCTGATTTTAGTGAACTTACCGGCTCGTAAAAGTTACATATTTGTCAATAATAATATTCACTACGGAATCAACCATCGAACCGTTTACATAGTGCCCAAATGATTGCAGTCCGGTAATTTTTTGATCCACATAAAATTCAGATGCATTGAATTTTGTCAGATAGGTACCCACGAAACTACCGCCGCTGTTGGCAGACGGTCCGACAGGTGTCGGAATCGCGAAGAATCTCGTATAATATTTATCTGAAACGGTATCATCAATCAGATATATTTCTAAAAACCCGTTCGGGCCTATGGCCCAGGATGTATCGGTGGCAGGTTGTCCGATCTCACACGCGTTCGTAACCTGTAAAACGCCATTTTGCAAAAACGAATAGGAGGATTGCTGAATACAGGCGGCCAGATTGTAAGTCGTGTCCAGCCTGAAAGAACTCCAAACGGTATGCATTTTCCCGGCCGAATCAAATGTGATAATGCTTGTCGTATCGATGGTAACGATGCGTGCCTGGGTTGGACTCCACTTATGTGAGATAAGCGTGTCGGAGGCCTGTACGTCTTTTTCCTTACAGGAATATATAACGGTTATTATCACTGCCGCCAGAAGGAATTGTTTCATTGATACCGAATACAACGGCATATTTTAACATCATAATGTGGCTCGCGAGGCTAAGGGTTTTCATCCGGAGAAAATTTCCTGAATAGCCTGTTATGCAAAATAATTTGCGTGTCAGTGTAATATCTTTACTATAATAATCGTAAATAAATATCTCCATGCCAACACTGAAAAAACTCTTCATCGCCGTCATATGCTCCCTCTGCATCTTCTCTTCTGCCTTTTCCCAGGTGCTAACCCAGCCACAGGTGGATTCACTGGTGCAGGCCACGCTAAAGGCCTTTGATGTTCCTGGCATTGCGGTGGCCGTAGTAAAAGACGGCAAGGTCGTTTTTGCAAAAGGATATGGAGTGGCCTCGCTGAATACAAAAAGGCCGGTGGATGAGAACACGCGCTTTGGTATCGCGTCGAACAGCAAAGCCTTTACCGCGGCCGCGCTGGCCATATTGGCCGACGAAGGCAAACTCAAACTGGACGATAAGGTGACCGACTATATCCCGGAATTTAAAATGTACGATCCCTACGTGAGCCAGGAGTTTACGATCCGCGACCTCCTCACACACCGCAGCGGACTGGGACTGGGTGCAGGCGACCTGATGATCTTTCCTGACTCCGGTGATTTCGGGGTGAAAGACATCATTCACAATGTGCGGTATCTGAAACCCGCGTCTTCCTTTCGATCCAAATACGATTACGATAATCTGATGTATGTCATTGCCGGGGAAATCATAGCCCGCGTATCGGGCATGAGCTGGGGAGATTTTATCGAAACGCGCATCATGCAGCCCCTGCAGATGAACAACAGTGCAGCTTCTTACCCGAGACTGAAAAACAAGGAGAATGTAATGGATCCCCACGCGGAGGTGGATGGAAAGGTGCGGGTGATCCCCCGCTATGTAAATGAAACCACCAATGCGGCCGGCGGCATCAACGCCAGTGTGGCCGATATGAGCAAATGGCTGATCATGCAGATGAACGATGGAAAATATGGCGAAGGATTGAATAAACAATTGTTCAGTGCGGCCATGCACCGCGAAATGTGGAGTCCGCAAACCGTTTTACAATCGCGTCCTGGTATCTATAATACCCATTTTGCCGCCTACGGTTTGGGATTTTTTCTCCGGGATGTAAAAGGATATTTTGAAGTATGGCACACGGGCGGTCTCGATGGCAACGTAACCGAAGTGACGATGGTGCCGGAATTGAAACTGGGCATCCTGGTGTTCACCAATCAGGAATCCGGCGCTGCCATGTACACCATCACCAATGAAATCCTCGACGGTTACCTGGGCTTACCACGCAGGGATCTGTTGAAACAGAATCTGGCAAGCACGGATGAATTCCACTCGGAATCTGAAAAGATCGTTGACTCGGTTTGGAAACAGGTGAAAGCCCAGCAGACAAACAAGGTTGTTATCAACGCAGATGTTTTCGGTGGCGTCTACCGCGACAACTGGCTGGGTGATGTGGAGATCAGCAAGGTAAATGGCGTGATCCGTTTCAAAGCAAAAAAATCCCCGAAACTAAGTGGCGAGGTCTTTCCATTAAACTCAAACACCTTTGTGGTGAAATGGGATATCCGCAGCATGCATGCCGATGCCTATCTGATCTTCAGCCTGGATGAATACGGCAAACCCGTCGGCCTCAAAATGAAACCCATCTCTCCTGAAACAGATTTCAGTTATGATTTTCAGGATCTTGATTTTGTAAAAGTGAATTAGTTTCCGCTGTTGCTTACATAATATCAGGCTCATTCCCCGCAAAAACTTGTTTAGTTGAAGTTTAGTTACTAAACTTGCAATTTGTTTAGTAACTAAACTATAAGAGATGAAGGGGAAAGATGGACTGATAAAGATGGGTTTTGAGGTATTTACCAAAATGTTTATGAAATATGACATTTTTGGAAAAAGGCCTTTGAAGATCAGCAAAGGAATAAAAGTCAACACATCACACGTACATACCCTGGAAGCCATTGGAAAAGGCCATGCAACGACAGTAACTTCTTTGAGTGATTATTTTAAGATAACAAAAGGAGCCGTGTCGCAGGGTATTTCCAAACTTCACCAGGAAGGATATATAAAGAAAATGGATGGCAGCCATAAAACGGTAAATCTTGAATTGACAGCCCTGGGAAAGCAGGTGATGAAGTCGCACGATAAATACAATGCTTCGTTTGTAAAAAAGATTCGGGTAATAGAAGAAAAATATTCTGAAAAAGAAATAACAACATTTCTGGATATTCTCACCGATGTCGACTTCATTTTTGGGGAATTTGTTGAAGAGATGAAATAATGAACGTTTTAAAGGCGAAGGATGAAGCTGAATTTGGATAAGAAGCATATGGATATCGGAACGCCTGAATATCTCTGGATGCGGGCAACCATGTCTATATCTACAGGGGGCGCAGACCTGGCTGAATGTTTAAAAATAATGGAGTCAGTAAACAGCTCAGACGACAGTTGGGTAAATGCATGGAGCAAAAAAGGAGAGGAATTATCAGAGGCTTCAAAAAGACACCTGAATGAACAGAGAAATATAACGGCCCGGAACAAATTGCTGAGGGCCTCCACCTATTTCAGGACGGCCATGATGAGATGCCATGCGGCATCAAAGCGGGCAGATGATTTACTAACAAAAAGCCGCGAATGCTATATTCATGCATTGTCTTATATAAACACATCCGTTCAATTTGTAAAAATTCCCTTTGGGGAAAATTTACTTCCCGCCTACTATTATAATTCAGGCAAACCAGATGCGCCTACTTTGATTGGCATCAATGGCGGCGACTCTACCAATGAAGAGATGTTTAACCTGCTGGGTTTTGCAGCCATTGAAAGGGGCTGGAATTGCCTCGTGTATGAAGGCCCCGGCCAATATACCGCGCGACAACTAAATCCGGATTTACATTTAATGGCAAACTGGGAAGCCCCCAATGGGGCCGTTGTTGACTGGTTAATCGAACGGCCAGAGGTGGCGAAGGATAAAATTGCGCTATTCGGCTGGTCACTCTCTTCCAACCTGGCTATCAGGGCTGCCGCCATTGACAAACGGATATCGGCAGTCATATCGAATGGATTAATCGTTGATGTGTATGAGGCATTCTATGGCGTCTGGCCCGGATGGTTGCAAAGGGCTAAACCTGAATATTTCGATTTCTTATTTCACCTGCTGGAAAAAATAAACGCGCAGGTAAGATCCATAACGGGTGTGTTTTATCAGATGCACGGAGTGCATTCGCCGACGGAAATGATCCGGGCCTGGAAGCCATTTAATGTAGCGGCCTTCGCTGACAAGCTAACCTGTCCGGTTTTATTTATTACCGGGGAAGCAGAATATGCCGAACAATCTGCAGGACCACTGATACTAAGCATAGGTAAATTTCTAAATAATATCCAGACACCTGCCTGGTTTTATGAATTCAACTACGAAGATGGATGGGCCGCATCTCATTGCCAGATAGGAGCACAACAGGACTTGCAGGAGCTGGTTTATAACTGGCTGGAAAAAGTTTTAATTCATCCCGAAACACATAAAAACCAGGAAGTGAAACTGCACGATTTCAGCAGGGTAATTTCTTATTTTGGGAAGATGCCGGAAGTGAAAAAAATTCTGTCTGAAATCAGGATTCAATCATTTGAAATTTAAATAAAATTCAGGGGTACTAAAAAAAAGAAACTATAAAAACGGATCACATGAATAGCTGGCTGGAGATTACCAATCTGATTTATACTTACGCACTCTATATTGATCAGGGCAAACTGGACAAGGCTGCTGAATTGTTTACGCATGCCACCGTGAAAATACCCGGTAGTATCGAGCCCGGAGATCACAAAGCCTTTTTACAGCTTCTGCAAAAAGTAATCATCATTTATCCGGATGGTACACCGGGAACCAGACACCTGATCAATAATCCAATAATTGATATCGATGAAGAGCTTGGCCAGGCGACCGCCACATCAACCTTTACCGTGTTGCAAAAAACAGATGAACTTCCGTTGCAGATTGTCGCCACCGGTTATTACAACGATCGTTTTGAGAAGCACAACGGCCGCTGGCGTTTCAGCCACCGGGAATCCACCCTGCCTCATATTTATGGCAACATCCAACATCACATCCATTTTCCCTCGCAATAAAATCCATACTTTATTCTTAATGATTTCATAAAGCCATTCCGTTCGTTGTGAAATTAGGTTTGCTTCCGCATCCCAGTAAAAAAACCAACATGAACAGAATCCTCCTCTTCACCCTGTCTGCGTTCTTTTTACTTTCCTGCCATGAAGCCAGAAAAAAATCAGCCACGATCAAAGTATCCGGGGAAGGAAAAATCCGCGTCAAACCGGATCTGATCAATCTGACCATCAACATCCATTTTGTACAACCCCGCATGGCGGATGCCGTGCGCCTGTCGCAACAAACGGCAGATTCCGTAGTAGCCATATTAAAGCAGTTTGCACAGCCAGATGATATTAAGACAAGTTATATTTCGGCAGACAAGGAGTTTGGCTATGTCAGACAACGAAATGTGTTTCTAGGTTATAAAGCTGAGCAGAGCGTTGATTTTGTGTTGAGGGATCTGAACCGTTTCACCGATCTGACAGCCAGATTACTGACCACCAGAATAGAAGGAATATCAGAAGTGCAATTTGGCCACTCAAAAGCAGACAGCATTCTGCGCGAGGCCGATCTGATGGCTTATGATGATGCGCACAAATCTGCAAATAAATTATGTGAACGGGCCGGTGTTAAACTGGGCAGCCTGGTTTACCTGACAAACACCGGGGAAGTGGAGTCTGGTGTTGAGGAGTATTCCAACAGAGGTGATATTCATACGCTCAATAAAGCATATGGCGGTGAAGGTTTTAAAATTTCTCCGGAAATTCTGGTGTTCACCCGTAAAGTTATTTCAGAGTATAATATTTCGGACTAAATATCAGTTGGCCAGCTCCTCATCTATTTCGCTGGTCAGCTTTCTGATCTGAGATACCAGTTGCAGTTTCTGCATCTTCATCTCATTGAGCAGGGCGCCCTGCCACATGATCTGAAAACGTATGGCCGGGTCGTTCAGGAACGCGGAGATCAGGGAGTTGCCATTGGGTCCGATGGGTGTTTTGGAACCGACATAATTAATATACTGGGTCCGCCTTTCTGAAAATATCAGCCGGTCCGACTCCTGCCGGTCTGGTAAGGTCACGGTATACATCCTGGCCAGGTTTTGCATCAGTTTTCTGTTTTCGATCAGCCGGAGATTGCCCGATGATTTAAAACTTTCAAAGCGGCTGTTGTCGAATGAAAAGCCCACCATATTCGTGAGATTGCCACTGAGGCTGTCTGCGAAACTTTTATTCACCCTGTTTTCCTGGATCTGTTTCCAGACGCTGTCGTAGTAGTCGAGCGTGTGCTGGTAGTTATGCATATCAACCTCCAGCTTATCGGCCGTTGCTTTCAGATCTTCACTGGTACCGGCCAGAAAATCTTTTGCCAGACGTTTTTCATGCAAATGATCGTTCCAGTTGTGAAACCAGAGGGTGATGCTAACGGCAATGATGATGATGAAAATCTCAAAGAGAAATTCCCGAAGCTTGTGTTTCCAGTTTCCTTTCTTCAGGAGAGACCTGGCCGCCTGGTTGGTATGCTTGATGATTTTTTCTTCTGACATAAAAACGCACCAAAAAGTACGAAAAACTTATTAAATCAGAAATTCATGTCCGGCGCACTATTCTTTTATTAAGGCCTTCACCTTAAACGGAATGGTAAAATATAAATTCATTTCTTTTTGTATTCCTGACAGGAAGAAAGTTTGAAGTCTATCCAGGGTGTTAACCCTGGTAATGCGGCAACCAACATGTGTGTTTTGAAGATGATGGGGAGACGGGTTATCCATTCCAGGTCGTTGTATAATTTATTAAATTCCTTTCTCAGAATCATCAGTTGATACGCGCACAAATAATACGGCTTTGTTTCCGGATGTATTGTCCACATGTGCTCAACCAGTTCTTTTGAATGATACTCGGGATAATACCGCCTGTTGGTGTTGCCATAAAATTCCCCATTGATTAGTTCCTCGCGGGAAGGCTTTTCTGCCCTGCTGTAAGTCAGTGCCGCAAATTGATAGTAAAAGGGACTTGTTGTTTTATCGACCTGAATACACAATATGGCTTTATATAAATGATCAACCCCTTTAAAAGTAAAAACATCGCCGGGATGTACTTCTTTCAGGTTTGCTTTTTTCATTCTTTCTTTTAAGTTCTTTCCAGGCATTTAAAGAATTCAACGCAATCAACGCCTTCGAATATATCCCTGTCAAAAAATATAGTATAAAAGTAAAGGCTTTGTCATGTTAAAGATACTTTCCAAGCTGGCAATTATCTGACTGTGTCGATGTCCGGTTGGGGCAGAAGCAATCCAATCTATGAACTCAACGCCTTCTTATGTTGTTTGAGGTATTGGATCCGCGGCGACTCGGTATTCAGCTCGTTCATTTTCTGATAGGCTTTTAACAGCTCGCGTGGCATTTCGCCCTTGTACTGGATCTCATAGTAGGAAAATCCGTCGAATGGAATCGTTGTTTTCGAATCCTGAAATTTCACCCGGTCAGCCACGCCGCGTTTTTTGAAATAATCCATAAACACCTGCTGCCTGTTTTTATTCAGTCGCTTTAATTCGTTGTTGATGACTTCGTTTCCCACCAGCCGCGCACACTTTTCCTGCAGCGTGAATAAAAGCTTGTCTTTCACATGCGCATTCAGGTAGCGGGTAAAGCTGCTGTCGCGAATGGCCATCCGGTCGATCTGTAGAGAATCATATTCGGTAAATGTTCCCGGTGGGAGTTTGTTTATAGAGAAATAATATTTTTTCTTGGCTTCATAAAAGTTGATGCGCTCTTTCTCCCTGATCGTATACGCATAGGGATGTACCGTGATGGAAGCGGCCGGATTTTTCTCCAGGAACTCCGCTGTTTCAGACAGGAATTTATCCTGACTCGGCAACAGCGAACTGCCCATCAGCGGCCATTTGATCTTGGAAGATTTCTCGATTGCCTTTTCGACATTCTTTACATCAAAGCGATACGGTGTCGTAACCGGCTTTACGAAAATATTTTTCAGCAGATCCATGATCGCATCGTGAAAGTGAAACTTTGGATTTTTCAGACTGCCGGTGATCGGAATTTCATAGTCAATGACATCGCCGCGTTCGCGGATGAAAGCAAAAATCAGCGGCATGGGCAGCCATTTTTTATCTTTTCCACGAACCCGCTTTGTCGCCCGCGGATCCACAATGATCAGGTGATTCTTACTGTCGATATTTCCCGCGAGTACGTTCCAGGCACCGTTCAGTTCAATGGTGCCTCTGTCCAGCGGGTATGAAGAAAACGTAACGGTATAGGGATTGAACATGGATACCGGAATATTTTCCATATGATAGTTCAGGTTATAATAGGAACTGTCGTTCGGATCGATGCTCAGTTTAATTACCATATTTCCATAAGGCTTCAACGCGGAGTGCAGCAGCACGTTTACACGCCGTTTCTTTTTATTGATCGAGTCGGCAACGATATCCAGACCATGCAGACCGGTGGAGAATTCTTCGCTCAGCGAAAAATCATTGTAGGTTAATTCGCCACCATTGATCGCCAGATAGTTCAGCTTATAATCACTGTTGAAAAACTCATGGGAGAGGCTCTTGATATAACGACCAATGGAAATCAGGATATTCAGTTTTTCACCACCACCTCCATCGGCGCCACCACCGCCGCTGCTGCCTTTTTTTGCAAACATGGTGCTGAGGTTGTCGGTATGGTCGTACTTTTCATACTTCACATAAGGACGAATCAGCGAGATGGAATCCAGGATATACAGATTGTTCTTCGGACTCAGTTTGGTAATGGCCAGCCGCAGTTGCTGAAACGCCATATAATCCTCTTCGGGGGTTTTGCCCAGATGAAAATCACTGAGCCCGATATGTCCGGTGGCGATGATGTCTTCTGAATTATGAAAATTTCCGGTGGCCGCTAAATCGGCATCCAGCGTGGCGCGCATACTTCCATAATTCGCCAGGTCTTTGGCATATTGCTCCAAAGGTTTCAGGTCGAACGAAACAATGCGATCCGTGATGCGGTAATCACTGGTTTTGAAATTCATATTGAAGATACCCTGCATCGTGCCCTTATAAGGCCCGGATGCAAATGCATAAGTAAACGCCATTGTATCCACGTTCCATGGTTTGCCCGGCGTTTCGAAATTGCCCTTCTTGATATAATAATCAAATGGTATCTGCCGGTCGGTATAATGAATTTCGGCATTCGTTAATTTCATCGGACCCAGGTTTATGCGCATGGGTGCTTTACTGGAATCAACAGCTTTTGCTTTGGTTGAATCGCCCGAACTGAAATGATCGATGATCGAATTAAAATTCATCGTCTTATTGTCCTTGATCACGCGCACGACCAGGTTGTCCAGCGAGGCATTATTCAGTTGCAGGGTATGATGCAATAATTTAAAAAGGCTTACCCGGACGGTCAGTCCACTGGCTGCCAGGAAAACGGTGTCGCTTTTATACTCGTAGATTTTTAGATTGTGCAGATGCAGGTAACCCGAAAACGGGTTCACCAGTGCCCAGTCGAGCGTAATCTGCCTGCCTGTATACTTTTCGTCGTATTTCTGGATCAGGTACTTGGTGATCGGTGAAATGAAAATAATCACCAGGGCCACAAAAGCCACCACGCTGATCGAAAAGATAATCAGGAACTTCTTTAGTTTCTTATTCATACATGTACGGAGCTCCTGTTTTCATAGCATCAGGCAAAACACGGACCAGTGGAGGATACGCGAATGTTAAAATGCCCTCTTTCAAACGGGCAAGGCGGATTTCGGCTAAAAAACCTGAAAGAAGGCTGGAAAAAGCTGCAACCATGCCGGGTGTGAATTGAATTCTACACTCGCCGGATCTGATTGCAAATCATCTGAATGTTTAGTCTTTTTCTACTGCGCGGGTCTGCGTGGGTGAATAACCAAACAGTTTTTTGAAGGCAAAAGAAAAATGCGAGATGTTTTCGAAACCCAGATCCAGGTATATTTCGGATGGCTTTTTATTTTTCTTTTCAATGAGGTAATGCGCCTCTTCCAGCCTTTTTTGAACCAGCCAGTGGCCCGGTGTAACCTGGAATGTTTTCATAAAATCCCGCTTAAAGGCCGACAGACTTCTGCCGGTTAAATAGGCAAACCGTTCGATCGACACATTGAATTTGTAATTGCGGTTCATGAATGCTTCGAGATCTATTTTTTCCGGATCGCTGAAATCGAAAAGCACGCCAGCCAGCTCCGGATTCTCTTTTAGGAGTATCAATAACAGCTCGGTTTGTTTTACGGCCAGAAATTTTTCGTCGATTAAACCCTTCTCATTGAAATAGGGTTGCAGCGACTGCATAAAATTTTCAACCAGTTTATTTTTTGCGAGTGGGATGATGGCATGAATGGACTTGTTGGGTTCAACCACAAAACGGTAAGTTTCGTTAAACGCTTTTAAAAAATCCTGTTCGAACAGGATGAATATTTTCCTGAAGGCGCCGTTGACAGGCTCCTTGGTATATTTTGCCAGGTGATTTCTTCTGCCCAAACCATAATCGCCGGGTATGAGCCGGTACGATTTGCTGCCATCAAAAACCTGCATCCCGCCTTCCACCAGAAACATAAAGCAATGATCCGGAATAAACTGCTCTGCATTCGGCGCAGGACTTATATAACAGGAAGAAATGGAGGTCGCCTTCATGATTGTTTTTTTATCAGTCCCAACTGCAGCAAGGATTTGGCCGTTGCAACAATGGCTTCTTCGTTTGAACGCGGAGACCAATGTAATAAATTTTCTGCTTTCGCACTGCTTACCTGGGCGTATTTGCCCAGCAGGGTGGCGACCATACGCAACGAGGGATTGAACAGTGCCGCCATCCTGATTTTCCAGTCGGGCATTTCTTTCGTTGGCACTTTTTGCGCGTCAACACCCAGATTGCGCCGCAATATATTGGCTACATCCAGCATGGATAAAGCAGCGCCGCTGCTGGCCAGAAACCGTTCACCGTTTGCTTTTGGATCGGTCATGGCGAGTAAATGTAAACCGGCCACATCACGCACATCCACATAACACGAAGAGATTTTGGGGCAGGCTTTCAGTTCTCCTTCCAGCATGCGCCGGATGATATGATTGGAATGGGAAAAATCAGTTCCCAGCACCGGGCCCATCACCGCCACGGGGTTCACGGTCGACAACTCCAGGCTGCCGCCTGCCTGTTTTATAAAATCCCAGGCTGCTTTCTCCGCAATGGTTTTTGATTTCTGGTAAGCGTGCAGATCAGCATCCAGGTTCGACCAGTCTTTTTCTGTGTAAGGCGTTGTTCTGTTTTTATGACCCATGCCCACCGCGCCATAAGCAGAAGTGAGCACCACGCGTTTTACATTCGCCTTTCGTGCCGCTTTCAAAACACGCAATACGCCGTTCCGCGCGGGAATGATCATCTCGTCTTCATCCTTATAATGTACGATGGGTGTAGGCGATGCCACGTGCAGTATATAATCGCATCCGGCGACTGCCTGGTCCCAGTTGGCGTCGGCCGATAAATCCGCCTGAAAAAACGAGCAGTTCTCAAAGGAAGTGATGCCGCCATTCCTGAGCATGGTTTTTACTTCCTCCTGCCTGTTCATCGAACGAAGCGTAGCCCTCACCCTGTAGCCCTGCTGCAGCAACTGAACCATGCAATGAACCGCAATGAATCCCGAGCCGCCTGTAACCAAAACCGTTTTGTTATTGTTTGAATTGCTCATTTCTTTTTAGTTGATACACAAAGGTCATCTGAAAAAGAAAAGACTGTTTTGTTGAAAAGTCCAGATTTACTGTGCTGAGAAGTTCAGGTATGATCGGGAGGACCAATTCGCTGCTCATACGAAACCCCATTATTATTTTTATTGCAATTAACGCTTTCATCGATATTGACGCAATCGTCTTTTTCTTATACTTTGTAGGATACTTAGCCTAAAGAAGTGAAATGTGTAAGATTTATAATACGATTGGTTCTCTTTCAACAGTAAAAGCCCATTTACTTCACCACAATATCAATGAATTCAATTCATTGAACGAGGTAATTAACTTTCAAAAAAACTTTACCAGTAACCGTCTACAAATTATTTCAAATCAGGAACATTTAATAGAGGTAGAAAAAAATCGTCTTGCCCTGGATATATCGCAGTTAGACAATTCAATCGGGGCGCAGAAAATTGAAATAGAAAATATAATTAGAAATGAAATTGAGAAGTTAGAACAAGATTTGAGAGACTTGGTATTAAAACAATCGAATTTAATTCAAAGGCTATTTAATTATTTAAAGGCATGGAGTTTTAAAAAGAAAATTCAGCTTAAAAAAAATCACTTTGATTCGAATGTTAATTATTCACTTCGAGAATTGGTAAGGACTCATGCTGATAAAAAAGATCGCTATCAATATATTGTTTCACACCGTACTGAGGCGATAGCCGAAAGTGGACTTCTTCCCCTTAGAGAACTTGACAGAAAAAAAAGAATCATTGATGAGGTCAATAATTCGATATATGGAGCATTGGGTGAACAAAAAGTGGTGAAAGAGTTGGAAAATTTATCGGATGAATATTTTTTGATAAATGACTTTTGCCTTTCCTTTCCAAAACCTATTTATAACCGACAGGAAAATGATTATATAAAATCAATTCAAATTGACCATGTTTTAATTACTAACTCGGGAGTTTTTCTTATCGAAACAAAAAATTGGAGTGATAAAACTTTGAACAATTTAAATTTACGTTCTCCGGTGGATCAAATAAGAAGGACGAGTTTTGCAGTGTTCAAAATATTAGCCGATCAATTTGCAAATACTGGTTTAAATCTGAACCAACATCATTGGGGAAAACGTAAAGTTCCCATTCGAAATCTTATTGTGTTGATAAACTCCAAGCCAAAAGAAGAGTTTCAATATGTAAAAATCTTAACTCTTGATGAGCTAATTGGGTACATTAAATATTTCAAACCAACTTTCTCAATGGGAGAAACTCAGGATATCGCCGATTTTTTTATACGTCTCACCGATCGAAAATAGTCTCTGCAGTCCTATTGACAAATCACTCCGACCTCAAACTCTCCACCGATACTTCCCTTACCCATAAGAAATATCTAGCCAGCCAGCTCCGGCAGG
>Ga0206961_1124_pt1 | contig 16950 bp, 18 predicted proteins | sample Alteio_BWOrgHeat_30_FD_153238 | JGI IMG/M metagenome (GOLD analysis project Ga0206961, IMG submission 153238) | Enriched cells from forest soil in Barre Woods Harvard Forest LTER site, Petersham, Massachusetts, United States -... | ecosystem: Environmental > Terrestrial > Soil > Temperate forest >...
TTATCCGCTGGACCGGGCAGAGCGCGCATTGGGCCACTTCTTTCGTCCGGGCAATCTCCTGGCCCTTCGGGAGTTGGCCCTACAGCAAGTGACACGAGCTGTGGACCGCAGCCTCGAAACTTACCTGGCAAAAGAAGAAGGGGGAAAAGGCGTGGGCGTTCGCGAGCGCATCGCGGTCTGCGTCAGTTCGAGCCCCGCCGCCCAATACTTGATTGCCCGTGCCGCCCGGATGGCCCAGCGTATAGATGCCGAATTGTTCGTCATCTATATCGATATTGGAGTGGATGACAAGTTAGAAAACCAGCGGTCGCTGAAACAAAATTTGGATTTCGCTCAAAATCTGGGCGCGCAGATTATCAAGACAAAAGGCGAGAAGGTGGCTGAGGCTGTGGCCCGGCTGGTGCGCGAGAAACACCTTACGCAGGTGGTGTTCGGACGGTCGGCACAGTCCGGTTGGCGCCGGTATCTGTATCTTTCAGCGATCCACAAGTTTCTGCGGGATGCTCCGCCGGTGGATGTACATATCGTGACCCAGGAAGTGAAGTAGGAGGCGATGACAGGAAACTCAGGCAAAGGCCACATTCTGGTGGTAGACGATGAACCACAGATCACGCGCGTGCTGCGCACCAGTCTTTCCAGTCAGGGCTACGACATTCGCGTGGCGAACGATGGCGAGACTGCGCTTGAAATCATGAAGGACTGGACGCCGGCCCTGGTCATCACCGATCTTTCCATGCCTAATATGGATGGGTTGGAGCTTTGCCGGCGATTGCGGGTGGTAACACAGGTTCCGATTATCGTGCTGTCAGTGAGAGGAGAAGAACGAACCAAAGTCCAGGCACTGGATGCCGGCGCTGATGACTACGTGACAAAGCCATTCGGGATTGAGGAATTGCTGGCGCGGGTTCGGGCTAATTTGCGCCGCGTCCCAGCGGGCGAGAACGGTCAGGTGACCCAGATCGAAATTGGTGACTTCCGGATCGATCTGGCGGCACATAAAGTTACGGTCGGTCGCCGCGAAGTGCACTTGACTCCCAAGGAGTTTGATCTGCTGGTTTATCTGGCGCGTCATTCCGGCAAAGTAGTGACCCACCGCACGTTGCTTGGTGCGATCTGGGGGGGCCAGAGTACGGAACAGGTCGAGTATCTTCGCGTTTTCGTGGGACAATTGCGGAAGAAGCTGGAACCGGAAGCATCGTCACCTCGCTACATCGTTACCGAACCTTGGGTTGGGTATCGCTTCGAGCCGGGCGAATAAGTTCCCATTTTCAATTTCCTCCGTTTTGATGAACATTCTACGAACTCTTTATTCAATCCTTACGCCTTTCACAGTCCAATTGAATGAATTCAGAGTGCAGATTAGAGGTTCGCGCTAGAGAAAGGCTGGGAGAGTTTATGTCCTCGATTCAAAGCGTATCAGCAGAAGAATTGGCAAAGGTTCTTCATCATTACCACGAGGCGCTCGCGCATGACTTCCACGGTGGCGCGAGCCGGCGAGCGGAGTTTTCCTGGGAACAGGCTCCTCCAAAAGAGCGGAAGTTGATGATTGCAGCCGCGCGGCTGACCTTGCTGGAACTGGGTGGGACATCCGAACCACAGCCCGCGAGCCGGCAGTATTTCGCCAAGCCTGGCGAAGCGGACTGGGGCTGCTAGTGAAACGTCCAGTAACTTTCGAAATAAATAGGAGAAAAACTTATGGCAAAGCAAATCGTACATGGAGAAGAGTCGCGACAGGCGATTCTTCGCGGCGTGAACCTTCTGGCTGACGCCGTGAAGGTCACCCTTGGCCCCAAGGGCCGCAACGTTGTTATTGAAAAGAAATTCGGTTCGCCGACCATCACCAAGGACGGCGTCACCGTCGCAAAAGAAATCGAACTAAAAGATGCCCAGGAAAACATGGGCGCTCAAATGGTACGCGAAGTGGCGTCGAAAACATCCGACATCGCCGGCGACGGCACCACCACCGCTACCGTTCTGGCCCAGGCCATCTATCGCGAAGGCGTAAAGACGGTTGCAGCTGGAGCCAACCCGATGGCCATGAAGCGCGGCATCGAGAAGGCAGTCATCGCGGTTTGCGGCAGCCTGGACAAAGAGGGCAATCGCATCAAGGGCGAGCTCGACAAGTTCTCGAAGCCCGTCACTGGCGACATGATCGGCCAGGTTGGAACCATCTCGGCGAATAACGACGAGACCATCGGACACATCATTGCCGAAGCTATGAAGAAGGTCGGCAAGGATGGCGTCATCACCGTGGAAGAAGCCAAGACGCTTGAGACGCAACTCGAAGTCGTCGAAGGCATGCAGTTCGACCGCGGCTATCTCTCTCCTTATTTCGTCACCGATCCCGAGCGCATGGAAGCCGCCCTCGAGAACGTTTACATCCTCATTCACGAAAAGAAAATCAGCTCGATGAAGGACCTGCTTCCTCTTCTTGAGCAGATTGCCAAGAGCAGCCGTCCGCTGCTCATCATTGCCGAGGACGTCGAGGGCGAAGCACTCGCGACCCTGGTCGTGAACAAGCTGCGTGGCACGCTGCAAGTGGCCGCCGTAAAGGCGCCCGGCTTCGGCGATCGCCGCAAGGCTATGCTGGATGACATCGCAAAACTGACCGGTGGCAAGGCCATCACTGAAGATCTGGGCGTGAAACTTGAAAACGTGCAGATTGCAGATCTGGGCCAGGCCAAGAAGATCACCATCGACAAGGACAACACCACCATCGTCGAAGGTAAAGGCAAGCCGGCTGACATTCAGGGCCGGGTAAAGGAAATTCGTGGCCAGATCGAAAAGACCACCAGCGACTACGATCGCGAGAAGTTACAAGAGCGGTTGGCGAAGCTGGTCGGTGGCGTGGCGGTGATCAAAGTTGGTGCTGCTACCGAAACCGAAATGAAGGAAAAGAAAGCCCGCGTGGAAGATGCTATGCACGCAACCCGCGCCGCAGTCGAGGAAGGCATTGTCCCCGGCGGTGGTGTGGCTCTGAGCCGCTGCGTCAACGCTCTCGATAAGCTGAAGCTCGAAGGCGATGAGCAGATTGGTGTGAACATCGTGAAACGGGCCCTGCAAGAGCCGCTGCGTCAGATCGCCGAGAATGCCGGCGAAGAGGGCGCAATCGTTCTGGGCAAGGTCAACGATTCGAAGGACAACAACTTCGGCTACAACGCTCTGACCGGCGAGTACGAAGATCTGGTCAAGGCGGGCGTGCTCGATCCGACCAAAGTAGTGCGCACCGCACTACAGAACGCCGGCTCGATCGCATCGCTGATGCTCACCACCGAAGCCCTGGTCTGCGAAATCCCTGAGGAGAAGAAGGGCGCTCCAATGGGTGGCGGACACGGCGGCGGCGGTATGGAAGGCATGTACTAAAAGTAGGCGCGGGCGTCCACGCCCGTGCAGCTGTCAGCGATCAGCCGTCAGCTTTTAGTTGGAACCGTGTAGGGCGGACATTCTTGTCCGCCAGAGCCCCGCTCGCAAGAGCGGGGCTTTTCTTTTGGAATGGCCCCATCGTGTCGGGGTGCCACAAGCCTACCAAGAACGTGTGAGTCGTTCGGCAGCCGCCAATGCTGTGCGCTGCACAAAATACTGCAACACCAAACGCGGGGTTGCATCGTGCGACGTCAGTAATTCCAAGAGGTAAGTCAACTCGTCAGCGCCGACTAGGCAAATACCGCATTGCGCTGCCGCTGTCAGATCCGTGGCACTGACACGAATCGGAGTGAAGACCAGACCAGACACTACCGCTTCGTCCAAGATTGAACGGCTTAGCTGGTGAGTCCGCTCGGCTAGAGCGGCGAATTTCTCGGAGGGTTTCTCCCGAGTGCATTCGATTAGCAGAATGCTGCATTGAGAATTCTCGGCGACGGTGACTGCCGCGGCATCAGGGCGGTCAGGATCAGTGAACTTGCCGTACCAGATTGTAGGTATCCCGAGGAGGTTCATCAGGCGCACAACCGCCAGTTCGAACACCTCCGACTTTGATCTGTCCTGCCAGCTCAATGCTTTTTTGAGCTGAGTATGCTGTACGTCGAAGTACTCATCTACAGCGCCGCGAACTGTCGCAGACGATGCCCATCTGTTGACGGTGACATTGTCGATCTCACGATCGCCGTAAAAGAGCCTGATGTCGGCGTAACGGGCGTTCTGAGGCCATTCAAAATTCCAGGTGAAAGTAGAGCTTCCGTCAGCCAATGGATTTGCCTCCTGGCCGACCGGATGATCGAGAGCAGGCAGAGACGGGCCGAAGAACGCCTTCAATCGAAGCTGTAGTGGGTCTGCCGTTTCTGGAATTCTTAGGAGAACGCCTTTGCCGTGTTTATATCTAAGCGTAAAAGGTAATGGAGCCACTATCTGAAGCTGAGGACATCGCGAGTGGTGAAGGGGCATGCCGGGTGTGTGCTGTGTGGCGAGCGCTTCAACGCCGTCCACGTTACTCTTCAGTCTGAGCAGCTCGCTTGTTCGCTGCAGCAGGTCCATTGCGCCAATCTGCGCAATTTGCAGGCTATTGTGAATTGTCCATTGAAATCCCACGCCATCCGATCCATAAAGAGGTGGCGCTGATCTATCAAACCTCGAGGGCTGAAACCACGAAAGACTATTGTTCTCACCTGCCTTGAGCTGGATGTCCCGTAGCTTGCTGCCCCCCAACTTCATTTGTAGATTCTCCGTTTCAACTATCGTACGGAGTACCCGATCCACTTCGCTTGCGGGAATCTCATCGACGAACGCGAAGAAATTCTCGAAGTCGACGAGTTTTCTGAGAACCTGATCATCGATGCTCTCTGGCGAGAAAACTACACGTCCACCGAACAGAATCCAAACGCCTTTTATTAGGCCGGCATATCCGACGAAATGCGCCGACCGCCAGAGATGCCGAAATGGCGCGATCTGTTCGAAAAACTCGCTGAGAAACCGTTGTTTCACAGCTTTGATTCTAACCGATGATTAATACAGGTTTCTTATCGGCACGACTGGAATTCGTGCCCTTCTCAAAAGCAACCTGCAATCAGGGCTGCCGGAGTCCCCAGCCCGGCTCGGAAGTCTTCAAGATCGGTCCATTGTAGTCGACTGCATACGCGACCAAACGGTGTAGTAATTCGACAGCACTACAATAAAGAACCCATCCAGATTCTTGGGCCAATCTTTCGCCATGGGCCCTCGGGTGACGGAGCTTCTTCCACGCGTCCACCAGTTGCTCGCTGGTTCCAGTTTTTGCCGCCCATGCATACATCAGATCTGCGGTTCCGACATCCATCAGTCGCGACAGCGCTCCTCTCGCGCGACCTTTAAGCCCGACATCGCCTTGCCAAGAATCGAGATGCCTCAACAAAGGCTCGATTGAGGGCCGACCGACTAGTGGCGAGAATTCATCGTCGAGAAGCAGTTTCGCAATCGACTCGATGCCCACCGCCAGCGTTAGGCAAGCCGTCTGTAACGACCCCTGTGAGCCGCGACGAATGCCCTCTAATTCGTCGAGCAGCGGATTCGGCTCGATCTGCTGTTTCTCGACGTAGAGAAAGAAAAGCTGAATAAGCCTCCAGAAGTCACGGGTACCCTGCACGTCGGTAAAGGGAACAGGAGAATACATTATCGATGCATAGTGCCAAAACGGCCCTGAGTGCAGCGAAAGATCCTCACGATTATTCAAGTCTCTTGCGATGACGATCGGCAGCATTGTTTGAGCTACAGCGAACGAGAGGGTATGGCACATTAGCCGTGCCCAGGTCGGCAGAAGGATCCCATCGTGGAATGCTGAAACAGAAAGGAAGCCGCCCTCTTCACGCCGAAAAGTAACCGTCGCGGCATCAATGGTGTGCTGATGATGATCGAATGAAGAGGAAAAACCAATTTCTTGTCCATCAACGGATCGGCGGTTGTGCGTGAGCGAATCAAAAGGCAGTGCGGACACGCCCGGAATCAGAATTCTGACAGAGCTGTGGTCAATTTGCTTTCTCTCACGGGATCGCGAGATCGAGAAAAGATTGCTTCGAACCTGATAACCGGAAACCGGAATCTGGTTACTCAGGTCTATACGGAGCAGGCTGCTTCGCCACTCGTCCCCGTTCTCGTCCACAGCCCGCAGCATGACATAGTCCTCCTGAGCGTACAGTTCGCCCAAAGGCTTGGAGCCGAACAATGACTTGTGACGTGCGCCCGCGCCGGAGAAAGGCGAAATCATTCGAAAGTATAGCCTCCCAAGATCATCGGAGCGTATGACTCCCATTCCCTTAAGTGCGCTTTCGTGATAGGAGGGACATACCAGCAGCTCCATCTCGGGGCATATCAGCTCGAGTGTTCCCTCCTTTACCGCCCTCGCTAAATCCATCTCTTGGTCCATAACGCATTATCGCGCATTGAACACACACGAAGCCTCGAATGTCATGCGTGGCCGGGTGACCCGGACCTTTACTGGACGAAAACTTGTGTTGCGGTGCCCCGCTCCTTGCAGCTCTTCACAAGGGGCGCATGTGGGCTGGCCCGCTCTCCGGACCGAACCTGAGGGCGAAACAACTGAGGTTGCCCCACCCTTGGGCATTTCAAGGGTGGGCACTTCAATCTCGAGAAGCGCCCGGCCTCATCTTACTTCAGAAGTGAATGCCGGGCGCTCGTCGAGATTCTCGTCTCCCACCTTTCCGTAAAGAACGCGGAAAGATGGGGCACCCGCTTGTTTGGGGGCTTTCCAGCATCCATGTGTCAAGAAGTCGTCAGCTTTCAGCCAATCAAAGCCGTGCTCGCGAGAACGGGGCTTTTTATTTCCGCGCTAGAATAACTCCATGATTCCCCGCCCCCAAACCAGCGAAGCCGCATCCTATTATTTCACCTACATCAACCAGGTCATCGGCGACGATCCTCTGGGCTCGCTCGAAACCCAGATCAAAGAGCCGGTGCTCTCGTCCATCTCGGAAGAAAAATCGCTGCATCGTTATGCTCAGGATAAATGGAGCATCCGCCAAGTGCTGAACCACGTGACCGACAGCGAGCGGACCTTCGCCTTTCGCGCCCTCTGGTTCGCGCGCGGTTTCGAGGCTCCCTTGCCCAGCTACGACCAGAACGCGGCCGCCGCCAGCGCTGACGCCGACAAGGTTACCTGGGCGGCGCACGTCGAGGAGTTCCGCCGTGTACGCCTCTCTACCCTTTCACTATTCCGCAATTTGCCGACCGAGGCTTGGACACGGAGCGGCATCGCCAGCGACAATCGCTTTACTGTCCGCGCCATGGCCTATATCATCGCGGGGCACTTTGCGCATCATGTCAAGGTGGTAAGGGAGAGGTATTTGTAGGAAGCGGGCAGGCGCAGGGAAGAAATCTGTTCAATGGTAGCCTCGCTACATTCCAGGAAGTAACGCTGAAGCAAGCTAGAGCGCCTGCCGCCGTTTAAGCTACCTCTCCGCGCTGCCACCTACTGCAGAAGCACGCGAGTCTTCCCTCCTGGCAAGCACCAGTTCCGCCGGCCTATCGTGAAAAACCAACTCCCAGCTCGTAATGGTTACGGGTATGACGGTTCCCCTTTTGGTTTGGTGACGCCACTGCTCTGCCGTACTTTGGCCCCGCAGAGCAGGATTACTGGTTTGCTGGACCAGCTTTGCGACATCCGCGGCAGGACGTATTTGGAGGATCGTCATGGCCAGAAACTCCTCCCGGGAATATCCGTACTCCAGCACCGCGGCATAATTCACGTCCAGGAATGCGAGGGTCTCGCGGTCGAAAATCCACATGGGATGGGTTCCCCTCGCGAACAATCGTCCATTTACCTCGCGTTCTGGTTCCGGACTCGCGATTAATCTTGTGAACTCCACAAATGCTCTTGGGCTGCGCTTCGAGAAGCGAGGATGGGACGAGTCTCCTTATTGCCAGTGTAGTCGGTCTCGGTCGTGTAAGGCTGACATTTGTCAACTGGTCATCGTACTTTTCCCGATTTGGTACTGAGCTTCTCCCACCAGTACCGAAGACGTCGAGCGCAACCAGGACGGCTTCGTCTTCTCAGTCCAGCTTATCCGGATCAATCGTCTGATCTAGATAAATCCACACCACCCGGGAAATTAGCGTGATCGGAGGCACCAAAGGGAGAAACGCTACAAATCCCCACAGCGTGCTCTTCAGGATTGGCCATCCCATCGTTCCCCAAAATACCAGTGCCAGCAGGGTGATGGTGACCAGCGCGATCCCGTAGCTAATGTACATAGCGCCCAGGAAATAGCCGGGCTCGCGTTCGTATTTCAGATCGCAGACGGGGCAGCGCTCCAGCATCTTGGGATAGCCGCGGAAAATGGATGACCGAAAGATCGCTCCAACACGGCAGCGTGGGCACCGCTGGTGAAAGATGCTGCCCAATGTTGAAGGCTGATGAGCGTGGTCCATTCGCATGTGTGATTCCCTGCCAGTCTAATGGAGAACCCGGAGACTGGGCCCTACTCTTCTGAGGTTCTTACACTTTTTGGACAAACACACGATTGTTGTGTACCATGGTATCATGGTACCAACACGTGATCTTACACCTGCCGCATTGCTCGAGGTTGAGCGCGTTCAGACCGGCGTGCGGCTCGAAAAACGAATGCTGAAAGTTCTCAAGGCCGTCGCCGAATTGAAAGATATGTCCCTGGGCGACTTGATTGAAGGCGTCGTGCTGCATGCCTTCGAGGGCAAGACCCCATTTTCAGCGGAGACCCTCAAGGAAATTGACCAGTTCAAAAAGATTTACGGCTTAACCTTGAAGGCTTCAGACAGCCATCAATTGAAGGAGAGGAAGCGATGAAAGAACTGGCCGTGTTTGTTCTGGGCGTCGTAACTGCACTAGCGGGAGCCTACGCCTATCAGCATCATCATCACGCGACGGCGTATTCCGGCCCGCTGACACACGTCCGCAATGAATTTGAGTTCATGGTGCAGGCTCCCTATGCAGTAACGGCGCCACTATTTGGGCCAGAAGGCGAACGAGCCTGGGCGGGAAAAGACTGGGCCCCCCACTTCCTCTATCCACAACCGGCACAGGACATCCAAGGGGCGGTATTTACTGTGCAGCACGGCCACCACAGCAGTTATTGGGTCAATACGTCGTTTGACAAAGATACCCATCAGTTCCAGTACGTGTACTTCATTCCCGATGCGATGGTCACGCTGATAGATGTTCGCTTTGCCGAGGTGGACGGTTCTCACACGAAAGTGAATGTAATTTATGAGCGCACCGCCCTGAGCCCGCAGGCGAACGACCACGTGCGAGAAATGGGTAACTCAGACCGGGACAGCGGCAAAGAATGGGAGAAGGCCGTCAACAGCTACTTGGCGAAGGCGGTCGGACGATGAGAGGAAAAGAGGAAAAAACTACGCCTCCCACCTCAAACCCATTTAGGGGCTTGAGCCGGCAACGCTAAAAAGCTACTGAGTCCCAAACTTACTTTGTTGTTGCTTGGAAGCCGTGGCTGCTTCCGTCAGCTGGCGAGTAGCGTCCTACAATGACAAGCGTGTCATTGACGCCGTCCGCGCGGGTTCCGTTCGTCCCGGTAGCTTTGGGGTCATCAACCGCAAAGAACTTTCCACCATGGAAAAGCCCACCGTGTCGGTGACCGTCCGAAGTGTCGTAGGTGTAAACAATGTCACCCTTATTGTTGATGCTGTGAATGATGGACTGAGTCGCGCCCGTCACATTCTTCATTCTAAATTTCTTGGTCTTGGTATTGTAAAGAAAAGAGTCGATCACTCCGCTTGAGTTCGTCGCCTCAACCGTGACGATGCCCCCATAGTTAATGCCCCATGGGGTCGAGGTCGTGTCACCCGTAACATCTACGGTGGTGAACTTGCCGCCTACTCTCACGAAACCATGCTGTGTACTTGCGGAATCGAAATAAATTCCCGCGAGATCTCCCTTGTCGTTCAGTCCGTTCACTTCCGTGCCCATCGCTTTCGGGAACTTCACAAAGCCAACCTTCCCCTTGTACCAGAGAAACCCAACCGGAAGGCCACTGGAATTGATGCACCACCCAGCCGCGTCCCCTGCCTTGTTGATGCCGAAGAATGCGACCGCCCCGGTTCCTGGAGTGCTGGTACATCCTGTCACATCGACAGTGGTCAGCGTGCTGCCGGCGAGAATCATTCCATGCTGCACGCCCCCTGCATCTACGTAGTCGCCGGCAATAGCACCCGCGTTGTTAACCGCGTACGTATCGGTCTCCATTGCCGTCTTGGTTGCCATGGGGTCGGTGAAAGTGAAGGTTAAGGGTGGTGCCGCTGCGATGCCGACGGCAACGAAGGTGAGAACTAGCACTAAACCAAGACTAAATCTTTTCACTGATTTCTCCTCCAAACACGAAGGGGGTTCTTTAGCCCGAGAATTGCCTCCCCGTTCCCTGACCGGACGATGAGAGGAAAAGAGGAAAAAACTACGCCTGCCGCCTCAAGCGCATTTAGGGGCTTGAGGCGGCAAACGCGGAGATTATTACTTGGTAGTTGCTTTGAAACCGGTGCCACCGAAACTACCGGTCCCATAACGGCCTACCATTTCAAGCTTGTCATTGAGACCGTCGGCGCGAGTAACGCCGTTCGGATCCACAACATCGAAATACTTGCCACCGTGAAATAGCCAGCCTTTTTCGGTGCTGGTGGAGTCATAGTACGTACCGTCGATATCGCCTTTGTTGTTTGGGGTATGCACGATGGTACCTTGGCCTGCGGCGCTGCCTGCGTTGGGGTTGTTGATCTTCTTGAATTTCTTCCCCGTCACGAGGTAAGCATCGAATGCGCCGGCCGCGTTGGTTGTATACAGGGTAACCTGGCCCAAATTGGTGATCCCCCAAGCGGTCGTGGCGGTGCCACCCTTCACATCAAGAGTCGCGAACTTACCGCCAATCTTCGAGAAGCCATGCTGTACGTTGGCGGAATCGAAGTAAATACCAACGACATCGCCTTTGTCATTGATGCCGTTGAGCTCAGTTCCAACCGCCTTGGGAAACTTGACGAAGGTCGTCTTTCCCTTGGCCCACGTGAACGCGACCGGTATTCCAGTGGTGTTGTTGCACCACCCTGCCGCAACACCGGTCTTGTTGATGCCGAAGAAGGCCTGGGCGCCAGTGCCCGCAGTCGTCGAACATCCTTTGATGTTAACCGTGGTTAGCTTTGTCCCTGCCAGAATCATGGCATGCTGAACCATCTTCGCGTCCACGTAGTCTCCTGCGATGGCGCCCGCGTCATTGACTCCGTATGTGTCCGTCTCCAGCGCTTTGCCGTTTGCTTTGACGTCGGAGAAGGTAAAAGTTAACGGTGGAGCCGCCGCGATACCGACGGCAACGAAGGTGAGAACTAGCACTAAACCATAAACGAATCTTTTCACTGATTTCTCCTCCTGAGAGAAAGTTGTCGTGAGCTATTCATGCCGCCGGCCAAAAAAGAGGCCAGAACGAGCAAGCTAAACACGAGGGGAATCTTTCGCCCGAGAATTTTCTACTAGTTCCCTGACGCCCCCACTGTACTACTACGCCCTCCACAGGCATCTCTGTGTGACACCGTGGATAAGGCGGCTAATTATCGTCGTGGTTGAGCACGAAGGTCAAGATGAAAGGTTTTGCACTTTGCTGTGCATATCGAAAAGATCCACGGCGAGCCAGTTCGTCTCCTCTGAACGACCCTTTCTCCCCGCCGTTCAGACCGTTTTTCGCGCCACTCGCAGGTCCTGCCCGGTCATCTCTTTGGGCTCTTCGAGCCCTAGCATGCCAATCAAGGTCGGCGAAATGTCGCGCAGAGAGCCCCCGGGCCGCAGCGTAAACTGTTTGCCGTTTTCCGCGATCATGATGAAGGGAACGGGGTTAGTGGTATGCGCGGTGTGGGGTCCACCGGTGACCGGATCAATCATCATTTCCGCATTGCCGTGGTCCGCAGTAATAAGGATAGCGCCGCCCTTGGCCCGAACCGCGGTCTCGATGCGGCCCAGGCAGGCGTCCACCGTCTCTACAGCTTTCACCGTAGGTTCGATCTTGCCCGAGTGTCCGACCATGTCGGCGTTGGCGAAGTTTACAATGATCACATCAAAAGTCCGTTCGTCGGTCGCTTTGACGACAGCGTCGGCGATCCCGGCGGCGGACATCTCCGGCTTCAGATCGTAGGTTGCCACCTTGGGCGAAGGCACCAGGATGCGGTCTTCCCCGGGGAAGGGCTGCTCAACGCCTCCATTAAAGAAGTAGGTGACGTGAGCATATTTTTCGGTTTCGGCAACTCGTAAGTTGCGCAGATTAGCCTGTCCCATCACGTTGGCCAGAATGTTGGCCATGGATTCCGGCGGAATAACAACGGGCAGGGTGAATTGCTTGTCATACCGAGTCATGCAGACATAGTGCAAATTCTTGGGGACCCGTTCGCGTGGGATGATGGCTTCAAGGTCCTCGGCTCCGGGAAGGTCGCGTCCGGCATTTTCATTCAGGCCGCTGTTGCGGGCCAGGGCACGCGTGATCTGGCGCACACGATCGGCGCGAAAATTAAAGCAGATGCAGGAGTCGTCGTCCCGGATCGTGTTGGCGCGAACGTCCTCGCTCATGCTCTTGGGATCAGCACAAACAAAGGGAAACACAAACTCGTCGGTCACTCCTTTGTTGTACGACTCTTTCACGCCCTGCACCGGATCTGGATACATTCCCCCTTCCCGGTTCCCGCAAACCATGGCGTTAAACGCCTTGGATATGCGCTCCCAGCGCCGGTCGCGGTCCATGGCATAATAACGACCGCTTACTGTGGCAATCTTTCCGACGCTGTATTCCCGCATCTTCTGCTGGAGTTGCTGCAGATATCCCGCGCCATTTGTCGGCAGAGTGTCGCGGCCGTCCATGAAGGCATGCACCAGGACCTGCTCTACTCCATGCTGCTTGGCCATTTTCAGGAGAGCGTAAAGGTGTGTTTGATAGGAGTGCACTCCTCCGTCAGAGAGCAGGCCGAATAGGTGCAAACGGCGTCCGCCGGCGCGGGCATTCTTCATTGCGGCTAGCAACACCGGATGCGAGAAGAATTCGCCGTTCTGAATCATCAACTCAATCCGGGTGCTGTCCATATGTACGATCCGGCCAGCGCCAATGTTGAGATGGCCAACTTCACTGTTGCCCATCTGCCCCTCGGGTAAACCGACAGCAGGACCGCTGGTTTGAATCAACGTATTCGGGTACTCCCGAAGTAAGCGATCGTATGTGGGTTTGCGTGCCAGCGCGATGGCATTGGCCTTGGTCTCGGCGCGATAACCCCAGCCGTCGAGGATGATGAGCACGAGTGGTTTAGGACGCATCTGGGCTTTTAGCTCCTGGCTTTTGGCTTTCTAGATAAACCTGAGGCTCACTCGCTCTCATCCGTGATCTGAATGCTCGATAACACTTCACAGATTGTCATCCCGAGCGAAGTCGAGAGATCTGCTTCTTACCCAAACTAAAGATCGAGAGTTCTAATTATTTTGCAAAGACGGCGGTATCACCGGGGCTTTCTTGCCCTTCTCCTGATCTTCTTTTTCCATCTGGTCGGCCTTTTGCATCAATGCGTCCATTTGTTTTTGCATGCGCGCGTAGGACGCCTGCATCGACTCAGTCGTAAGCACCGGCATTTCCCGCATCATTTTCTGGCCAGTAGGAGACGCATAGAAAGTGCTCATGGCATCAATGTCTGTTTTCGAGAAGTGCTTCTGATAAATCGGGATCATATCGTCGAGCATGGCGTCCATGGGCATGTTCTTGACGAAGTCCTGCATCATTTTGTCTACTCGCGCCAACCGCTCGGCAGAGGTCTGCGGGTAGCGTTTCTTCAGCGTCTCGCGCACCATAATGCCCTGTTGTCTCATCATCGAGTCCATCATCGGCCGCATCTGCTGATGAATCTGCATGACCTCGAATAGCTTCTGAACGTCTTCTTTTGTGGCGGGAGTGTCGGGGGCCGTGGGCGCAGATTGCTGCGCGAAGGCCATGGAGGCTAACAGGATGACGACTGCACAGGAAGGACGATGATGTTTCAAGTGACTTCCTCCGAACCTACCAGATTAACTCAACAGGATAACGCTCAAACAGTGGATCAGCGGTGACCAGCGGAAGTTTTTCTTCGATACTTTGCGCGATCAGGACACGGTCGAACGGGTCGCGGTGGTGCAGTTCCAGGCTTTCGATTCGCAACACATGATCCAAAGTGACCGGCAGGATGTGAACCCCGTTGGCAGCCAGCCGCGAAGTCACAAACGGTCCGGTTGGACGCGGCAGGGACAACTTGCCGATCTGTACCTTAGTTAGGATTTCCCACACACTGGCGACGCTGAACCACGTTTGCACCGAGGGCAGTAGCAGGCGCACTCGCTCGGATAGCCTTGACTCCTCAGTGATCCCCCAAAGAAACGTGTGCGTATCGAGGAGGACTCTCACTTGTAGAACAGATCCTCGATCTCCTTTGGTAGAGGATCGTTGAAGTCGTCCGGAACAACAAACTCGCCCTTCGCCGAGCCCAGCTTAAACTTACGAGCCTTTGCGGCTAAGGGCACCAGTTTAGCGACGGGCTTCCCCCGCCTTGGCGATGATGACCTCCTCGCGCATGGCCACGCGCTCAAGCAGGCGGGACAGATGAGTCTTAGCCTCGTGGATATTGACTTCCATGAGATTAGTATAGCTAAGTCATGGACTAAGTCAAGATGCCCCGACTGGTGTACAAAAGTTACGTATCCCTCCCACGCTGTCGCAGAGGACACCTGGGATTCCATGTCAGGTGCTCAAAATGAGCTGCCGGCCTGCCGCTCTTGCCGCGTCGGTGTGCCCTAACCGGCTGCTTGCATTGCTGGCAGCGAATGTTGCGGTCCTTCCGTCCGATCTGAATGGCCTCGGCAACGGTGACTGTCTTCCATTTGCCGCCTTCCTCTAATTCGCATTCAACGCTTTGTGGCACGATCTGACCTCCACGTGAGCCTAATTGTATTCAGACAAACCGCACGATTCCAACTGCGTGCTATTATCTCGCAATCGCTGAGCGCCGGAGGTGAATTGTGGCTGCAAATCGAATGATCGAAAGATTCATTTCCATGTGGCCAAGAGAGATCTGCGACCTCAGGGAAGTGGGTCAGCGCAGTCTCTTTATCAAGGGATTCCCGGAACTAAATGAACCCGGCGTGTATGTGCTTTATAGGGATGAACACCCATACTACATCGGGAAGGCGCAGAAACTCTTCAACCGAATTCACGACCATGCAAACAAAAGCACAGATCGTTACTACAATTTCTGGAACTTCTTTTCGGCGTTTGTTGTGACCAATGAGAAGCATTCGGCGGAGGTGGAAAAGATCTTGATTGCCGCAATGCCCACTGCCAATAGCTCAATGCCTCGCATGTCGAAAGTCAACCTACCAAAAGATATCGTTGCTCGGATGCGGCGAATCAGAAGACATCAAACCGATCCAGTTACTCGACAGGACTTTGCAGAATTGCTCAAGAGGATGCGAGAACTAGAGAAACGCTTGCCGGGCTGAGATGTCGTACAGGGTAAGCGCCTAGCGCCCGTAATTCAGCGCCTTCACCCCCAGAAATCTCCCCGCCTCGCCCAACTCCTCTTCAATCCTCAGCAACTGGTTGTACTTCGCCACGCGGTCGGTACGAGAGGCCGATCCTGTCTTGATCTGCCCTGCTCCTGTCGCTACGGCGAGATCAGCAATGAATGTATCTTCACTCTCGCCTGAACGGTGTGAGATCACTGACGTGTAGCCGTTGCGGCGGGCCAGATCAATGGCGTCGAGGGTCTCGCTGACGGTGCCAATCTGGTTGACTTTGATCAGAATTGAGTTGGCGATGTGCTTGTCAATTCCCTGCTGCAGGCGTTTCACGTTGGTCACAAACAGATCATCCCCGACCAACTGAATCTTGCTGCCCAGTTCTTTGGTCAGCATGGCCCAACCGATCCAGTCGTCCTCTGCGAGGTCGTCTTCGATGGACACAATCGGGTAGTCTTTCGCCCACTTTGCCCAATAGCGAACCATCTCTTCGGAACTTTTCGCCGATTTGTCCGATTTCTTGAAGACATACTTGCCGTCTTTGTAAAGCTCGCTGGCGGCGGGATCAAGTGCGATGGCGATTTGTTCCCCAGGCTTGTAGCCAGCTTGCTGAATGGCTTCCAGCACCACGTCAATGGCTTCGACATTCGACTTGACCGACGGCGCGAACCCGCCTTCATCGCCCACGGCAGTGTTGTAGCTGCGCTTCTTGAGGACGCCCTTAAGCGTGTGAAACACCTCGACTCCCCGCCTCTTCGATTTTCCATTTCAATGGCTCCAACTGAGCCATGCGCTTAGCGCAGTTTGGTCACCAGGTGCCACGCAAAAATTCAATGATGACCGAGCCCTGTGCCCGCAACGCGGCAAGCGAAAACTGCCCTTGACGGTTCGCTGCAGTCAGCAGGAATTCTGGCGCCCGCGACCATAGTCCCAGAGTTTCGGTGACATTCTTCATTCTTGATTCGACTTTAAGGTAGTAGTGGCGGAGCGACAAGAGAGGAAGCAGTAAGCGAACCAGCGGAGACACGGGTTGAATCTGAATTGGGCTCCTTTGTGTACCTTCGTGTCCTTTGTGGTTCAAGCCTTTGAACGTCATCAACCACAAAGGACACAAAGGAACATCGCGACCCGCAAGCATGGAGATGCATGCCCGGATACGACAATTCGTCAGCAGTCGAACTGGGTTGCGGTCGGTGATTTATAATCGCGAGTCTTATTGAACCCGACAAAGGACCCAATCATGCCCACCATGAATATCGGCAGTATCCACGCTCGTGAGGTGCTCGATTCCCGCGGCAACCCTACCGTGGAGGCGGAAGTCATTCTCGCCGACGGGACCAGCGGCCGCGCCATCGTTCCTAGCGGCGCCTCTACCGGTGAGCACGAGGCCGTCGAACTACGCGATGGGGACAAGCATCGCTATCTGGGCAAGGGCGTCCTCAAGGCTGTGGGAAATGTAAACGGCCAGATCGCGAAAGCCCTGG
>Ga0206961_1125_pt1 | contig 16701 bp, 13 predicted proteins | sample Alteio_BWOrgHeat_30_FD_153238 | JGI IMG/M metagenome (GOLD analysis project Ga0206961, IMG submission 153238) | Enriched cells from forest soil in Barre Woods Harvard Forest LTER site, Petersham, Massachusetts, United States -... | ecosystem: Environmental > Terrestrial > Soil > Temperate forest >...
CTTCCTTTTGCATTGATATTCTGGGCATCAACAGAGATCAAAGTCTTGACGAAGAAAAAAGAAAAAAGATCAGACACCGTGTGCATCTGGGTTTCATATTTATATTCCTGATTTTCGTTCTGATATATAAATGGATTTCCAGTGACAGCATGATTGGAATTATATTAAAAGTGGCGACTTATACCTATGGCCCACTGCTTGGGTTGTTTTCTTTTTCCATTCTGACCAGACGTATTCTGAATAACAAATGGGTGCCGGTGGTTTGCATACTCTCCCCGATTCTTTGTTTTTTCCTCGACAAATACCAGGAGCATATCTTCGGAAATTTTCACATTGGTCTGGAACTCCTGCTCATCAACGGAATTTTTACCTTTACAGGCTTATACCTTATCAGCCGAAAAGGGCCAAGGGTTAAAGGTGAAAGGCCAACAACCTAATAGACTTGCTGTACCCGTTCTTCCTACCCATTCGCCATCAGCCGTTCACCCTTACCCGTTAACCCCCGAAGGCTTAAATTTGCCATATGGACCTAATCAACCCAAAAGCGCAGGCTTACGCTGAAAAATATTCGAAACAGGAAGACGAATTGCTCAATGAAATTGAAGCACTGACGCTAAAAAATCATCCGGAGGCGCATATGCTAAGCGGCACACTGCAAGGAAAATTTCTTGAAATGATCAGTCGCCTGATTGCCCCAACTTACATTCTGGAGATCGGTACATTCCTGGGTTACAGCGCTTTATGCCTTGAAAAGGGGCTAAAACCCGGTGGTGAACTTCATACATTGGAGATTGATGATCAGACAGCAGCGATGGCCCGTGAAAACTTTAAGAAATCTAAAACACAGAATAAAATAATTTTGCACACCGGAAACGCGTTAGAGCTGCTCAATACATTGAATAAACCCTGGGATCTGGTTTTCATTGATGCCGACAAAACCGGTTATGCCGACTACTACCAGGCACTTGTTCCAAAACTAAAACCCGGCAGCCTGATTATGGCGGACAATGTTTTGTTTCACGGACAGGTTCTGGAAACGGAAGTGAAAGGAAAAAGCGCAAAAGCCATTCAGGCGTTTAATGAAATGGTAAGCGCCGACCAAAGAGTTGAGAAAATGATGCTCACGCTCAGAGACGGTGTTTACCTGATCCGCAAAAAATAAAATGACTGATGCGAGTAAGACTTCAAATACTGCTGATTGGAATGTTGTTTTCGCAAATGCTGCCCGCCCAGACGCCTGAACAGGTAAACGCTTATATTAATACCTATAAATTTATTGCCATAGCAGAAATGCAAAGATCCGGCGTGCCGGCTTCGATCATACTTGCCCAGGGCATTCACGAAACGGGTGCAGGTACCAGTGATCTGGTGATCGCATCCAACAATCACTTCGGAATCAAATGTAAGTCCGGCTGGACAGGTCAGACAGTTTATCACGATGATGATGCAAAAGGAGAATGCTTCCGCAGTTACAACGCGGCGGCTGATTCTTACCGGGACCACTCAGATTATTTAAGCCAGACGCTCCGGTATGCTTTTCTCTTTAAATTAAGCCCCGAAGATTATCGGGACTGGGCATATGGATTGAAAAGTGCCGGTTATGCAACGAATGTTAAATACCCCCAAATCCTCATAAAGCTTATTGAAGATTATGATCTGGAAAAATACAGCCTGATTGCCATGGGAAGATTACCCACTGAGCAACCTGCTGATGGAACGCTTGCAAAAGAAATGATGCGGGAATCGCTGAAGGGATACGTGGATTCATCGCTGCAATCTCCTCCCCCTCCTGCCGTTTCATATCCCGATGGCGCATTTTCAATCAACGCGGCAAAAGTAATTTATGCGAAAGCGGGTGTTTCCCTGCTTTCTCTTTCCAATCAATATGACATTCCGCTCTCCCACCTGCTTGAGTTTAACGACATGCACCAGGAAGATATACTGAATGCCGATCAGCTGATTTTTCTTCAGCGAAAAAGAAAAACAGGAGACATTGCATTTCATATTGTTCAACCCGGAGAATCCGTGTATACGATTTGTCAGAAAGAAGGCATCCGGTATGAAAGTATTCTAGAATATAACGGGCTCAGGCCGGGAGAGGAACCTGCTGCCGGTGAAAAGATCTATCTTCAGGTTTGGACCGGAACAAAACCAGCACTTCGTAATGCGGCCAGTGTGAAAACAACCATTCCATCTTCCTAAAAAAATGACGACTACCCTTCAAATACATGATAAAAAATTCATTCCCTATATTTCCGAAGAAGAAATAAGGGTCAAAATCAAAGAACTGGCGGCGACGCTAAATAAAGAGTATGCAGATAAAAACCCCATATTCATTGCTGTATTGAATGGGGCATTCATATTTGCTGCCGATCTTTTTAAATCCCTCACAATTGATGCGGAGATTTCTTTTATCAAACTGGCCTCGTATAAGGGCATGAAATCCTCTGGGCAGGTGATTACAGCCATTGGGCTGGATATCGAATTATTTAACCGTCATGTTGTAATTCTGGAAGATATTGTGGACACCGGAAAGACCCTGCATGAATTCTTACCCCAGCTCTGGCATCAGCAGCCTGCTTCCCTCAAGATAGTGGCCCTGCTGCACAAACCGGAGGCCACCGTTTACCCACTGACCGTCGACTATAAGGGATTCGAAATTCCCGATAAATTTGTTGTGGGCTATGGCCTGGATTACAACGGGTTGGGCAGAAATACTGCGTCGATATATCAGCTTTTTGAATAATAAGCGTTTATAACAGACGGATCGTCCGAAACCAATATATTCTACTTGAAAATCCTGTTGATCATATGGATTGCTTTATGCGCCTGCCTGCAGGGCAGTGGACAATATTATCTCCGGGGTGAGATCAAGGACGAACAGAAAAACCCGTTGAGCAATGTCCGGATCAGGTTGCAATCGAGTGAATTTCTCTATTATTCCGGTACCATGGGTGGTTTTGGAATCAATGTGCCAAAAGCTGTTGATACGATGACCATTGTTGCGGACGGATTCTACAGCAACACCGTTGCAGTGAATGCCGAAAAATATCAGACCATCGTATTAAAGTCCCGTTTCGCGGCGCCCCCCAAACCTACCAATCGCCTGTTATCGATGACCAAAAACATTTCACCCGAAATGCTTGACAAATGGACAGTCGGTGCCGAGACTTATAGTTCGCTGGTTGAAAATCCATTTATTCCGGCAGATAAATTCCCTGAAACCGGTTTTGCCCTGAACATCAACAAAGCCTCTTACAGTAATATCCGGCGTTTCATCAATATGGACAACATCGTTCCGCCAGACGCCATTCGTCTGGAAGAAATGATGAACTATTTCAACATCCATTATATGGAACCTGGTGGAGACAGTGTTTTTTCCTATCAGTCCATCATTTCATCCTGCCCCTGGAATGCCGATCATGAATTGTTATATTTAAATATTTGCGCAAAGAAAGCAAAACTGGAAAATATCCCACCTGCCAATCTGGTTTTCCTGATTGATGTTTCCGGCTCCATGGATCTGCCCAACCGATTGCCCCTGTTGAAATCGGCATTCAGCCTGATGATAAATAATCTGCGACAAGTGGATACGGTATCCATTGTTGTTTACGGCGGTGTGAATGGAGTCTGGCTTACACCCACCTGTGGAACAGAAAAAAAGAAAATCCTGGAATCGATTGCAGAACTCGAACCCGGCGGAGCTACGCCTGGTGAAGGTGGCATACGCGCTGCATACAGGCTGGCAAAAAGCACTTTTATAAAAGGTGGAACCAACCGCGTTATCCTGGCCACAGATGGAGATTTCAATGTCGGGCAACAATCAGAAGATGAACTGAATCGGTTGATCAACAGCTATCGTTCGTCGGAAATATATCTCACCTGTCTTGGTGTTGGGATGGGTAATTACAAAGATTCGAAACTGGAAGTACTGGCCAACCGTGGAAAAGGAAATTTTGCTTACCTGGATAATGAGAAAGAAGCGGAGAAAGTATTGATGCAGGAATTCTCCCAAACAGTATATGCTGTAGCCAAGGATGCCTATGTGGACATTCGGTTTGATCCGGATCTTGTAAGGAACTACCGGTTGATCGGGTTTGACAATAAACTGAATGCTTTAAAAGACAGCACAAATGAAATTCAGGGAGGTGAAATCGGATCCGGCCACTCCATGATGGCGCTGGTGGAAATAGATCCGATTGAGCAGGAGTCGGAAGTTCCGGACAGAAATAAAGTTTTCGCTAAAGTCGGCATGCATTATCAGCTGCCCGGACAGGAAACAGAACGTGTGGAAGCCTATAACATTCCTTTTTATTTCAAACCGTTTGCTGACATACCAAACTATTATCGATTCTCTGCTTCTGTCGCCCTGTTCGGCAGTTTGCTGAAAAAATCCACGTTTACCCAGAAGTTTACCTGGGACGAGCTGTCACTTATGGCAAAATCAAGCTATGATCCCAACGACGTATCGCAAAGCGAATACCTGTTGCTGATCGAGAAAGCAAAGAAAATTTATCACAAGGATAAGAAGAAGAAAAAGACAGTAGTGGATCAATAATATGATTTGCTATTCTGCTGATGGTTTTTTCTGGAAACTATAAATAAGATAAAAGAGTGCGGGTAGAATGAATACGCTGCCAATCAGCAGGGCCAGGGCCAGTGATTCGATCGCCTTATCGTCTCCATGGTGTTCCATCAGTGACAAATATCTTTCTCCGGAGAACAAGATAATCTTTGGGTAATGAAAAAAAGTAGTTGCCACCAGCAGCATGGTAACCTGAAAGCCCGCAAGCAATCGTATAATAATTCTTTTCCCTTTTCGTATCAGTATCCATTGTAATAAAAGAGAAATCAATGCAGCTGCAATGGCAGTAATGCCAACAGGATTTCCAAACAACCATTTTGCCAGGGGCACACGATCGTAGGCGGCTGCCAGAAAAACCAATGCTCCAGAGGCGATCGCAGCCACATTCATCGAACGGGCTTTCACAATATACCGCCTCTCTTCTTCCGGACTCTGCGTTTCGCCGATCAGAAAAATGGCTGCGAGATATCCGCAAATACAGACGGTAAATAATCCAACCGACACAGAAAAAAAATGCAGCCATGAAATAATATATGCATCTGCAAAACCCTTCGCATCCGGATTAATAGTACCTGAAACGGCGCTGGCTGCAATGATCCCGAGAAAAAAAGGCGTAACAAAACTGGAATAGCGAAAAACTTTATTATAGATCACCTGCATGTAATCTTCCACGGCGTCGTAATGCCGGAAGGCGAATGCGGTTCCGCGGGCGATGATGCCCATCAGCATAATCAACAGGGGAATGTGAAGAAAAGTGGACACCGATGCATAAATATCAGGAAAGCCTGTAAATAAAATCACGATCACAATAATCAGCCACATATGATTTGCTTCCCAGATCGGACCGATGGTCCGCGACATCGTAATGGATGTTCTGTTTTTATTATTGTCAGAAGTAAACAGTTCAATAATGCCCGCACCAAAATCAGCCCCTCCCAAAAGAAGATAAAGCAAAATGGCGGTCCACAAATAAGCGATTACAACATAAACCATTTCTTAGCGCTTATGGCTTTGAGCACTGGGCTGAAAGCAATTACATAATTCAAAACATCTGATAATTCAATCAACGATCAATATCATATAAAACAGGAACCATTTTTATCTGACGGTACAGAAGCAGCGTTACAACGATGGCCAGTGAAATATAGACTGCGGTAAATAAATAAAATGAATACTGAATACCAGGCATGGGTGTTACGGCATCTTTGGTTCTTAATATGCCATGAAGAATCCATGGTTGCCGGCCGACTTCCGTAACCACCCAGCCGGCCTCCACGGCCATAAAACCCAATGGTGTGGTGAATGCAAATAATTTAAGCAGCCATAAATTCTTTTCGAAATTTCTTTTCTTCCACAAAACAAAAAAATAGAGGATGCTCACACCCAGCATGACCATGCCCAGGCCTACCATGATCTGAAAAGCCAGATGTGTAATGAGCACCGGTGGACGGTCTGGCACCGGAAACTGATCGAGCCCTTTCACTTCGGTATTTGTGTTTGCTCCAATCATAAAGGAGAGCATGCCCGGTATCTCAAAACCATATTTTACAGTTTCTGTTTTCGCGTCCGGGATGCCACCGATTAATAAAGGAACATGCCTGCCCGTTTCAAACAAACCTTCCATGGCAGCCAGCTTAGCGGGTTGGCGATGCGCCACATCTTTCGCGGAATGATCGCCGCTCAGGGGTTGCAGTATGGCTGCGGTGCATGCAAAAATGGCTGCAATGCGAAATGCCTTGGTATGAAACTCAATATTTCTTCTTCTCACTATCATCAGCGCATGAACACCTGCAACGGCGAATCCGGTTGCAGCAAATGCCGCCAGGCACATGTGCAGGGCCTGCGAAAACCAGGCATCATTAAACATGGCTTTCACCGGGTCGATGTTGAAATATCTGCCATCTGCGTATTCAAAACCAGCCGGACTGTTCATCCATGCATTCGCCGCTACCACGAGAATACCAGAAATGAGGCCGCTGACACCTACTACCACGCCGGTCCACCAGTGAAACCATGGATTGAATTTCCCCCAGCCATACAAATAAAAGCCCAGTGCGATGGCTTCAATGAAAAATGCTGTTCCTTCCAGCGAAAACGGCAATCCGAAAATAGGGCCTGCGTTTTTCATAAAGACCGGCCACAACAATCCCAGTTCAAAAGAAAGAACCGTTCCTGATACGGCGCCTGTTGCAAAAAAAATTGCCACTCCTTTACTCCATGCCTTCGTGATATTGCGAAAGACCCGCTTTCCTGTTTTCAGATAATAATAATGGGAAACGGCCATAAAGAAAGGCATGACCATGCCGATGCAGGAGAAGATAATATGAAATGCCAGAGACAAGGCCATCTGCGATCTTGCCGCGATAAAATCATTCATTATTGCAAAGGTAGTTCATACTTTATAAGCCTAACGCCCAACGCCTAACGCCTAAAACTTTTACAAGTCTGAAGCCCCAAAATTATTCTTTAATCAGTAAATAGAAAGTTGAGGTAAATTTTTGAACCTTAAGCGTTAGACGTTAGGCGTTGGGCGTTAGGCTTGTACAGGATCTGCATAATAAACCAGGCGAGTAAATAAGCAACGGCGCATATACCAAAAATAATATTATACCCCGTGCCCAGCAATCCCAATATTTTGAAATGATCGAGTATAATTCCTATCAGAAAAGGAAAAAGAATACCGCCGACAGATCCCGCCATGCCGCCGATCCCGATTACAGAGCTTAATATTTTTTTGGGGAACATATCACCAGCTACTGTGTATATCGTGGCACTCCATGCCTGATGGGCAGCAGCTGCGAGGCTGATCAGCCATACGGCCGGCCAAATATTATTAGTGTACCTCACAAAAAAAATGGGCACCACGCAACAGGCAAAAAGCAACATGGAATATTTTCTTGCTTTATAAATAGGAACGCCCCGTTTGATCAGCCAGCCGGACATATATCCACCCAATATGCTTCCGAAACTCGCGACAACATATACAGTAGAAACATGAATCGCAGAACTCGTCAGATTCAGATGATAGGTCGTGTTAAAATAAGAGGGGATCCAGAAAAGATAAAACCACCAGACGGGATCTGTCAGAAATTTCCCAAATATGATGGCCCAGGTTTGACGAAGGCGGAACAACTCCGACCATATGAGTGGTTTGGTTCCATCCGGATTTTCATCATCCGGATCACTGTGTATATAAGCAATCTCTTCCGGCGTTGTTCTTTTCTGTCTCGACGGAATTTCATATAGCCACCACCAGAAAATCAGCCAGATAAAACCCAGTGAGCCCGTCCAGATAAAAGCCTCCTGCCATCCATAAGAACTAAATATCCACGCAATCAATGGAGGGCCTATGATGGCGGCGACATTGGTACCGCTGTTAAAAATGCCGGCAGCCAGCGCACGATCTTTTTTAGGAAACCATTCGGCTACGGCTTTTACCGCTGCCGGGAAATTGCCTGCCTCTCCCAGACCCAGCGCGGTTCTTGCTATACCGAAACCCATCGTTCCGGTGGCAAGTGCATGGAACATCGCAGCCACGCTCCAGATAACAATTGAAATGGCATATCCGAGGCGCGTTCCAATTTTGTCAATCAAACGGCCGAACAAAACCAAAGCGATGGCATAAGCAGTTGAAAATGCCATCACGATGCGGCTGTAATCTTTCTCTGACCAGTTAAAATCTTTTGCAAGATTGTCCTTCAGCAGGCCGATCACCTGCCGGTCCAGGTAGTTGATGGTCGTGGCGAAAAAAAGCAGGCTCACAACAACCCACCTGTAATTTCCCATTGGCTGCCGCATCGTAGATTTCATTTATACTGAAGATGACCTGATGGAAGCGACCTGTTGGATCAGTGCGGTGGTGTTTGTTTTCAAAAGATCAAACTGATTGTTCTCTACAATTGATTTGGTGATCAGGCTACTGCCAATTCCCACTGCCGAGGCCCCGGCCCTGAACCAGGAATCCAGATTTGCGTGATCTACCCCACCGGTCGGCATAAATAACAATTCCGGAAACACTTCTTTCACCGATTTGATAAAACCCGGACCGACTACACTGGCAGGAAATATTTTAACCAGTTTAATTTCATCGTCCTGTGCCTGTAACAACTCCGAAGGCGTAATACAACCCGGAATCCAAAGCATGTTCTCGTTGTTCGAAAACTTTGAGAGTTCTTTAGAATAACCCGGACTCACGAGAAAATTCGCACCGTTCTGAATTCCTTTACCCGCAGTTTTTGAATCCAGCACGGTACCCAGTCCCAATATCAGATCCGGAAACTGTTTGTATGTTTCTTTTTCCAGGCTGCGGAAATTTTTCAGTGCCTGTTTGCCCCGATTGGTATATTCAACCACCCGTATACCGGATTCATATAATGCCTGCAGGATCCGGATGCTCGTTGTTTCATCGGGATGAAAATACAGGGGAAGAACACCCTGCTGAATAATGGCCTGAACGATTTTTTCTTTATTCATACTGTTTAATTCTTTCCTTTATCATGGACAATGTCTGACTGCTGGCATCTCCCTTTTCAAAAAATTTTCCGAATGCAGCGGAAGCAGCAAACTGAATGATTTCTTTCTCTTCCAGATGATTGTATAATCCGTATATCAATCCCGCCATAAAACAATCTCCTGTGCCCACTTTATCCAGGATATGTCCGCTGCTATAAACAGCCGATTCAGCCCAATGCTGTTCTGAATAAAAAGAAGCATAATAAGATATGCCATGTGCGCCTTCTTCAAACCGAAATGTAAAGGCCACTGATTTCACCCGCGCAAAACGTTTCAATATTTTTACTGAACTCTCACGCGCATGCTCAAGATAGGCCGTTTTATCATTTTTCCCAATGAGCGATGGAATCAGTGGAATGCCGAGCAGGTCATGAGCCGCCCAGATATTGCCCATCACCACATCACAGTATGGAAGCAACTCCGCCATCACGTGATGCGGTTTCCTTTCTTTCCATAGTTTGGGGCGGTGGTTGAGATCGATTGAAATGCTGATGTTTCTTTTGGAAGCTGCCTGCAGGGCCTCCAGGCATACTGCCGCGGTATGGTCGCTCAATGCAGGACTGATCGCACTGAAATGGAACCAGGCAACATCCTGCAGTACATGATCCCAATCGATCATGCCGGTTTTCAATTCCCCGAAGGCTGAATTTCCGCGGTCGTAAACTACTGAATGGCTTTTCAGGTCCGCTCCCTGCGAAAGATAATAACTACCAATCCGGTCGCCCGAAAACAAAATGGCGTCGGTGTCAATTTTTCTTTCGTGCAGTTCTTTGAGTATGTCCGAGGACAAAAAATTATCCGGCATAGCTGTACAATACGAAACCGGAAGTCCCCAGCCACCCATCGCCGTTGCCACATTTAATTCTGCACCACCCAGGTAGGCAGGAAACTCATGCGTTTTTAGCCACTCTCCATTCAAAGCCGGTGAAAACCTGAGCAGCAGTTCACCAAAACACAGAATCTTTCCCATGGCATTTATTTTAGAACGGCTTTACTTTTCGTTCCAGTTGAAAAAACTTCGTGCATTGAAATAACAAATGTCTTTTATTAGCTTGCCCGTCCATTCGATATCGTTGGGCAGTTCACCTTTTTCTATTTCGTCCCCAAACAGATTACATAATATTCTCCTGAAATACTCATGTCTCGGATACGAAAGAAAGCTGCGGGAGTCTGTAATCATACCAACAAAACGGCTGATCAGACCCATGTTGGAAAGTGCATTCAGTTGGCGGGTCATTCCCTCTTTCTGATCCAGAAACCACCAGGCAGAACCCCACTGTACTTTTCCTGCAACGGATCCATCATTGAAATTACCGATCATCGTGGCCATTACTTCATTGTCAGCCGGATTATTATTATACAAAATTGTTCGCGCCAGCCGGTTATTTTTATCCAGTGAATTTAAAAAAGAAGAAAGCGCCGCAGCCTGCGGAAAATCGCCGATGGAATCCCAACCCGTATCGGGACCCAGACTGCCCAGCATGCGACTGTTGTTATTTCGAAGTGCTCCGAGGTGAAATTGCTGAACCCAGTTTTTTTCAAAGTCCCATTCCGCAAACTGCAACAGCAATGCCGACTGAAATTTCTCAATTTCTGACTGGTTTGGATTGATACCTGACAATACTTTTTTGAAAATATCTTTTATAATTTTTTCATCCCACTCCGTATTATAAAAACGCTCCAGCCCATGATCAGAAATACGGCATCCGGCGGAATGAAAGAAATCGTGGCGGCTTTTCAGTGCATCCATGAATCCGCTGTAATCCGAAATGGAAATATCAGCAGAACGCTCCAGTTTTTCCAGATAAAATTTGAAACGTACAGCATCCCCAATGCCCATAGACTGATCGGGACGAAATGCGGGTAATACTTTGATGGGCAAATCAGATTTTGCAATGGACTGATGAAATTCAAGTGTATCTGCTGGATCGTCGGTGGTGCATATTACTTCCACCTTCATTTTATTCAACAGACCCTGCACGCTGTATTCCGGTGTCTGCAATTGCCGGTTACATTCAATATAAATTTCTTCTGCTGATTCTCTGCTGAGCAGCTGATCAATTCCGAAATACCGCTTCAACTCCAGATGGGTCCAATGATATAACGGATTGCGCAAAGTATATGGAACTGTTTCGGCCCATTTCTGAAATTTCTCCCCGTCTGTTTTGTTACCCGTTATATATGATTCGTCAATCCCGTTGATACGCATGGCCCGCCATTTATAATGGTCACCGCGAAGCCAGACTTCAGTGAGGTTTTTAAATGAATGATTGTCTGCAATTTCATTCGGTGGGAGATGGCAATGATAGTCGATGATGGGCAGATCAGCCGCATGATCATGATACAATCTCCCGGCGGTTTCTGTATTCAGTAAAAAATCCGGAGAAAGAAATTTCTTCATGCAATAAGAATTTATAAAGAGACACCTCTTTTCCACGGAATGAAATCGTCCTGATTTAGCAGCACGGCCTTGGGTGTGATCTCTCCACTGGCAGCGCGAATGCAGTACCTCAATATCTCCTCTCCCATTTCACGAATGGATTTTTCGCCTTCAATAATAGAACCCGTATCAATATCAATAATGTCCGGCATTCTTCTGGCGAGCGCTGTATTGGTTGAAATTTTTATGGTCGGGCAAACAGGATTTCCAGTGGGCGTACCCAAACCGGTGGTAAATAAAATCAGGGTGGCGCCGGACGCAGCCTGTCCGGTAGTTGCTTCCACATCGTTTCCAGGTGTACAAACCAGACTGAGTCCGGGTTTGGTGGCTGGCTCTGTATAATCCAGTACATCCGCAACCGGCGCATTGCCTGCTTTTTTTGCAGCACCCGCCGATTTCATTGCATCGGTGATTAAGCCGTCGCGAATATTTCCGGGGGAGGGGTTCATATGAAAGCCGGAACCGGAACGGGCCGCGGACGCTTCATAATCACGCATCAGGCGAATGAATTTTCTTGCAACGGTTTCATTCACGGAACGGTCTACCAGCTCCTGCTCTACGCCACAGAGTTCAGGAAATTCCGCGAGTAATATTTTCCCACCGAGCGCTACAAGTAAATCTGCGCAGTAACCAACCGCCGGGTTGGCTGTTATTCCGCTGAATCCATCGCTGCCCCCGCATTTCACACCAATGCATAACTGATCAAGAGATGCGGGCTTTCTTTCCAACTGATTGATCAGGGTAAGTCCTTCAAATGTTTTGCGGATCGCCTCCTGAATCAGTTGTTCTTCGCTCTGTGATTGCTGTTGTTCAAATACATAAATCGGTTTGTCGAACCCGGGACTGGCGTTTTTGATGTCATCCAGTAATTCGGAAGATTGTAAATGCTGACAACCCAGACTGAGTATGGTAATGCCCCCCACATTGGGATGGTTTGCATAAGCAGATAATAATTTGCCCAGTATGGCAGAATCCTGACGCGTACCACCACAGCCTCCTTCGTGGGTAAGAAATCGGATGCCGTCCACATTTTTAAAAACCCTTGATCTGGCCCGCGCAGATGCAAATGCCGGAATATCCTGCTCTGTTGCTTTTTTCCCCTGCTGTTGGGCGAGTATCAGTTCCCTCGTAAATGATTTATATTTTTCTGTCACCGAATAACCGAGTTCATCCTGCAGAACTTCCCGGATCACATCAAGGTTACGGTTTTCGCAAAATACGGTTGGAAGAAACAACCAATAGTTGGCTGTTCCCACGCGCCCATCATGTCGGTGAAAACCCCGAAAAGACAAATCTTTAAAAGCAGATACATCCGGTGGCGTCCAATGATAGCCAGCATTACGGAAATCATAAGGCCCTGAAGCGTGTTTCAGATTTTCTGTAGATACCCGGCTTCCGGTCTTTACTTCTTTTTCTGTTTTACCCACCAGCACACCGTACATGATGATTTCCGTTCCGGCCGGGGCATCCGACATATAAAACTTATGCTTGGCGGGAATATTTTCAGTGAGCGTATACGGGTGACCGTCATACGTAACGGTTTCCCCTGCCTGCAAATGCTGAAGGGCAACCAGTATGGAATCTGCCGGATGAATTTTTAAAATACTGTTTTTCATTGTACCATTTTTCTTCCTGCCATACCAAATTTACGGAAGCAAAACCCATAGTTTTTAAAAACTATATTTGTATCAGACTGAATTTGCTGTACTATGAAATTGCATGCATGCCTGTTGTCTGGTTTTCTTTTCATTTCACAGATTGTAAAGTGTCAGGATACCTTATCGAAGGTCCGCTTTGATCAGGAAGGATACTATCCAAACGGTCCTAAAATCGCTGTTCTGGTGTCGTCTGAAAGACAGGATCCCAAATTCCCTTTGGGGAAAACCAAATTTTATGTGTTCAGGGAAAATCAGTCTGATCCGCTTTTTACAGGAGAACTATCGGAAGTAAAACATTCGTCCAATTCATCCATCATCACCCGTGAGGCGGACTTCAGTGCGCTGGGCAAGACCGGTTTCTTCCGAATCAAAATAGACAGCTGCTGTTTAACCTATCCCTTTGAGATAAAGAAAAAAGTGCATCATCCCGTTGCCGTGGCCTCCCTGAAAGCATTCTATTATCAGCGGGCATCCATGAATCTGGAAACGACTTATGCTGGTAACTGGAACCGGCCGGCAGGTCATCCGGATACCCTGGTAATCATTCATCCCTCTGCAGCTTCCCCCGGTAGAAAAACGGGATCAGTCATTTCAACACCTGGTGGTTGGTATGATGCAGGTGACTACAATAAATACATGGTGAACTCAGGCATTTCCATGGGAACACTTTTGTCTGCATACGAAGATTTTAAACTTTATTTCGATACCCTGCATACCAATATTCCGCCATTGGAAAAACCAGTACCCGATATACTCAATGAAATTCTTTACAACCTGCGCTGGATGCTGACGATGCAGGATCCTTCGGATGGTGGCGTATATAATAAATGTACCAATGCCTCTTTCGATCCGATGATCATGCCACAGGCAGCCATCAAGCCCCGTTATGTTGTTCAGAAAGGAACAGCTGCCACACTGGATTTTTCGGCGGTGACCGCACAGGCTGCCAGGATTTTCGCTCTGTACAAAAATGAATTACCGGGACTCAGTGATAGTTGCCTCGCTGCATCCGAAAAAGCCTGGAACTGGGCCCTCGCGAATCCCGCTCTGGCCTATGATCAGGATGCAATGAATCAATTGTATGAACCAAAAATCATTACGGGTGGCTATGGAGATAAAAAGTTTTCTGATGAATGGTTCTGGTCGGCCAGTGAGTTGTTTATTACAACCGGGAACGTCCGTTATCAGGATGAAATAAGAAACTATCAGGATTCCGCACTCAGCAACACGCATCATCTTTTCGGCTTACCGTCCTGGTCGGAAACGGGCATGCTGGGATATTACAGCCTGATGCGTTATTCAAGAAAAACCAGTCTGCCGGGACTTCGCAAAGAGTTGAACGAGATGAAAAGTTATATAGAAGGGCTGGGTGATGATTATGTGCAGGCTGCGAATCAAAGTGCATTCCTAACCCCCATGGGTGGCCGAAGATCAGATTTTAACTGGGGTTCCAATTCGAATGCGGCGAATCAGGGTATTCTGCTGATCCAGGTATATTTTATGACGAGTGATCAAAAATACCTGGATGCCGCGCTGGGCAATCTGGATTATATACTCGGCCGGAATGCAACCGGATATTGTTTTGTTACCGGCTTCGGACATTTTTCAACGAAGCATCCGCATCATCGTCCTTCCATTGCAGACAGCAACACGGATCCGGTGCCGGGACTACTGGCCGGCGGACCCAATCCCGGAGAGCAGGATCACTGTCATTACCTGTTTCATGAACCGGAGACTGCCTATCTGGATGATGATTGCGCTTATGCATCCAATGAAATTGCCATCAACTGGAATTCACCGCTGGTGTATCTGTCCAATGCGATCGAGGCGATGGAAGCCAGTTTTACCAATACGAAATAGGAAATTATCCACCCGGCTTCTTTAATTGCTGTCGAACCCTTACTTTTGCAACCCCGGTAAATGACATGTTCGGGGCGTAGCGTAGCCCGGTTATCGCGCCTGGTTTGGGACCAGGAGGTCGCAAGTTCGAATCTTGCCGCCCCGACAGTTAAATTATAAAACCTTCCCGTTCAAACGGGAAGGTTTTGTTTTTGAGTGCATTCTGAACTTTCAATTTCAGGGTTTAAGTGTATCCCAGGATTTTGTGAGCCTATTATTTTATTGATGAGCCTATTATTACGCCGGATCCATGTCTTTGAGCCTATTATTTACCCACCAGGCGCCTGGTAAATAATAAGCACCGGCACCCTTACCTCCATTGGTTTTAATAATTTCCAGTTCCTTCAATTCCCTGAGATGGCGGGTCGCCGTTGGCTTGGAAACCCCGTTCAATTTCTGATAAATCTGGTTGGTCAGTTTCTCCTGATCCTGCAGGTAAAGGATGGCCCGGAGTTGCAAATCACTTAAAGGAAATGGCTTCAGGGCGGTAACCAGGTCCTTGTGTAACAAACCAACGGCTGCAGTTTTTGGGTTGAACCGTTTCAGGTATGTCTTTATAAGTGTTTGATAAAGAGAGAGATTAGCCTTGACCTTGTATATTTTTTTAGCTTCCGGGTCCTTCATCAGTTTTTGAGCGAAAGCCACCGCATCAGCAAAAAGTTTGTTTGAATTGGTCTGATTTTTGGACAAAATTACTTTGGTCCGGTCAGGAATTTTGCCAATGATTGTCTTCCCTTTGGAACGCTTTAATACAATGTCTCCTACTTTTCCTGAAACGCCCTGAAGGGCGAAATTATCGGTCACCTTTCCCATAATCCGGGTTTATGCTCAAATCCACAAGTTTTATACCAGTTTGCCGTCGGTTTGCCGTTATTCTGCCGTTTTTTCACTAGGTAAATATCGTCTGTATACTGAATGGAACGGCATTTGGTAAACTAAAAGCCGCATTCTCAAATCGTTGCGGTCAAATGGCATTGGACGTCGATCAAATACAACCGGCTATTTTCATGCGGATTTAGAAATGCATAGGGGGAAAATGATTTAAATTGAATTGAACCTCATCCTAAACTTCCGGACATGAAAAGACAACTGTACAGCCTTTCACGGCTGCTTCCGCTATTGCTCATGGTATATGTATCATGCAAAAAAAACGAGCCCGACACCCCCTACCGCTTTACTTATCCACCGCCAAAACCTGCCATCCAGCAGATTCATTACAGCAACAAGACCATACGGGGAACGATCCTTGAATACGGATCTGATAAACCGCTGGCAGGCGCCGTCCTTACACTGCAATCTTTTAATGAAGACAATACGTTGGGATTCTCCCTTCTAAATCTGGAATCTGACAGTCTGGGCAGTCTGAACTTTGATGCCCATGAATTTCAACCCATCAATATTTCCCGACAAGGTTATTGGGATAATCAATGGATTCAATATCCCGGTATCACTGCTCAGTTTTTCCCTGGCAATACTATATTCGAAGATGAAGGTAATTCCTGCGACAGCTTTGTGTTCAGGTTGGTTCCAATGGCAGATATTACCGTGCATCTCCATGATAGTTCAAAATCGATTGACTACGATAAACTTGCCACAGAAAATGTTTC
>Ga0206961_1126_pt1 | contig 16611 bp, 21 predicted proteins | sample Alteio_BWOrgHeat_30_FD_153238 | JGI IMG/M metagenome (GOLD analysis project Ga0206961, IMG submission 153238) | Enriched cells from forest soil in Barre Woods Harvard Forest LTER site, Petersham, Massachusetts, United States -... | ecosystem: Environmental > Terrestrial > Soil > Temperate forest >...
AAATGATTCGTGCCCCTGAAAAAACGAAACACATCACCCTGCATCAGTTTATACTTCACCCGCAGCATATCAGGTATGCGGCCCTGATTGAATAGTTCTATTCTCTGAAAACAATCTGCCATGATTATATATTGTATAAATATCCCGATTCCGGTTGAAATACTGATCTTTATTTCTATATGCGAAACACCACCAAACTCAAACAGATACTACTGAAATATGACCTGGCACTTTCCATGGAAGAAGAAAGTCTGCTCAAACTTACGCTGGTGGATAAAAATACAGGAAGCTTTACCAGCTTCGAACACAGCTCGTATAGTCAGTTGTTAAGTAAGTGTTATTCGTTTTTTCTTAAGGAGCTCAAACGGTCAACGGATAAAGGTGAACGGTGAAGTGGTTGTTGGCAGTTGGGCTGGCAAGCAAATTGATTATTTCCTGATAAACTCATTATTATGGCAAAATATTCCAAGGGCAGCCAGGAGAAAGTAAAAAAAGTGATGGATGAAATGAAAGAGGGCAAATTAAAAAGCGGCCGAAGCGGAAAGAAAGTAACAAGCCGGAAACAGGCTATTGCGATTGGTCTTTCAGAGGCTAGAAAACAGGGAAGCAAGGTTCCGAAAAAAGCAGCAGCGAAAAAGAAAGCTGCGCCAAAAAAGAAAACAGTTTCGAAAAAGAAAGCAGCTCCGAAAAAAAGAGCGGGCGCGAAGAAAACATCTTAACGCCGGTTATTTATTAGCGGGCATGGGCTGATGCATGATCAGCTGGTTGATCAGAAAAGATATTTCGGGTGGAGACTGCTTTTCAACCAGATGGGCCATGCCCCTTCCTTCCGGCTGCCATTGATTGGTTCCATCAGACTGCATAATGCAGGTTCCCACTTTCAAATCATAAAAAGTCCTCCACCCTTTCACGGCAACCAGCACAGCGGTTTCGTCCCAACTCATTCTTCCTGTACTGTCTTCTTTCGCCAAGGGAATACAGAGCGCGAATACATCCTTTACCGGGCTATGATCAATGTTTTTATTCTGTATCAGGGGTAATCCTGTTTTTATTTTTTGCCCGATTTCAAATCCACTCAGCAATACCGGCGTCGGCCAGTCAGTCATTACCTTCATTGAAGAAGCGGGATCCTGATCGAGATTGAACTCCCTGCCGGTTGGGAAACGGCCGCCCATTGAAACGAGGCAGATGACTTTTTTTTTCGAACCAGGTCCGTGCCGCTTAAAACGGAATATTGATCAGGAGCGGAGTTCAATAAATTTGCGAGATTGGTCATAAAACCAACCGTTATGATGGTAACGGAATGATCGGGTCGGGAAGAAAGAATTTTTCTGTAAAGATCCAACGCATCAAATGCCTGCTGATTGTTTTGTATCTGATGCGGATATCTTTTTATGACTGAATCCGTCCAATGCTGTCTGTCTCCCAGCTCCAGTGCTACGCCTCCCACTACCCCAACGGGAATCTCCGGTCTGTTGAAATAAGTATTGAAAACGTTTATGGCGGAAGCTACATTTTTGTATCCCGAGCTGGCCATGGTGGCGAGAATCCGTATATAACCGGTGTCCGCAAATGCATGTAACAGGGCGATGGCTCCCACGTCATCATAATCCGGACCGAAATCGGTATCAAAGATTACATGTAAAGGATAAACAGGTTTTGGAAATTCTGACTGCGAACGACCGGCGCTGCAACTTAATATAAACAGGAGGCAAAAGAAAAATAGTCGGTTTCGCATAAATAATTATGCAAGACTACATTATTTTCCAGGTCAGATTTATTTTTTGTTTGCCATTTCCACCGAGTAGTAGCGACTCATAAACTCTTTTTTGGAATCCTTGTAATTGGAAACCATTCCGAGTTTGAAAAGACTGTAGATATAAATCCATGCGAGATCCAGCTGATAAGGCAGAAATCCTGCACGGGCGCTTCCCGGGAAAAGATGATGATTGTTATGCCACTCGCCCGACAACATGCCCGGACGGGTTTGATTGATGGAGAGATTGGAACGGTCGAAATCTATTCCGTCCACATGTTTGTTTTCGCCTTTACCATGACCGGTATAATTAAAAGCCCTCACCAGCACAAACCAGAAAAATGCACCACTGAAACAAGCAAGTGCCAGCGCATTTCCACCAAGCAGCCAGAGTGCACCATACCAGAATGCCCAGTTCAGTAACCACAAGGTCACTAAATAGGCTGGTTTGGAAACAGAGCCCCAGGATTGATATTGTTCAAAGGAGTTCAGTCCGACTCCTGTATGACTAAGAAAATTTCTGACCCGGTGGTATTGGTCCTTATTCAGCTCTTTCGCGATGCTCTGATGATTTACATCACTGAGCATGCAATACATAAATCCACCCATTGGATTGTAGGGATCGCCCGGCTCATCCGATTTTACGTGATGTACGTGATGGGAAATCACATAAATTTCTTCAGGAAATGTTTTGATTACCAGGTTCTGGGTAATTAGCCGGAAGATCGGGTGGCTGAATTTATAAGCCCTATGGGTACAAAAACGATGGAACCAGATGGTACCATGGGTACTCATGATCACCATGGCATAAACAACCAAAACAATGGCCGATTTCCATGATAAAAAATATATCAGAAATATTACAAACAACGGGAACATACAAGCAGCCATGAACCAGCTGATGAGAGCTATCCAGTTTTTTCTTGTTTTGAAAATGTTGATCCGTGAAAATGCTTCTTTGAATAGTTGTCCAAGGGTGGGCTTCAAAAATACCCCTTCTGAGTCCGTCCAGCCATATGATGGCTTTTGGAGGATTTCATCGATAAAGGCCATAAAAAAAGAACGGTTAATTGAATAAAAGAAATTCCACGGTCGCCTGCCTCAGCAGACTGCGAACAATGTACGGTAATTATCCCGGTATAGATTGCAATAACCCGAATTAAACCTGTTAATTTTATTGTGCTGCCGCCACAAGAATTCCATGAAATGCAGCAGGGACAAGGGTTTTAAGCAAAAAATAAATTAATACCATGATATTGGAGGTTGCCATTTTAGATGTAATTCCGGAGAAAACATCCGAATTTGAAGCCAGTTTTGAAGTGGCACAGGAAATTATATCTGCAATGAAAGGATGGCTGGGACATGAGTTACAGCAATGTCTGGAAGTGCCCAACCGGTATATTTTACTGGTCCGTTGGGAAACACTAGAAGATCATACAATCGGTTTCCGGGGATCTGCGGCCTATCTGGAATGGAAAGAATTACTCCATCACTATTATTCTCCATTTCCGGTGGTGGAACATTATATATCGAAATATGATAAATAATCTGCTCCCGTTGGCTTTCAAATATTAAAGCTTAACACGGGGATTTAAAAAAACCGGCTAACTTTATATTATTAAATTGTTATCGTTTATCATGGCAAAGAAAAATAAAGAGAAGAAATCCAAGTCTTCCAAAAAGACGCTGTTAAAAGAAATTGAAACCAGGTTAACAGAAACCGTTAAGGGATTTCATAAAAAGACTAGCGAAAAAAAATTAGAAAGACAGATCCGCAAGGCTGGTAAAATTCTGGCTAAGTCGCTGACCAATAAAGAGCATATTAAGGTCGTTCATAAGGAAAAAGTAAAGGCTCCCAAAAAACCAAAGAAAGTTGCTGAAAAGGAAGTTGCTTCATAATTTTAATTCCACGAAACACTTCATGGAAAAAATATTCTCCCGCCAGTCTCTTTACCTTTTATTTATTCCGATGGCTTTCCTGTCAGCCTGCTATGGCGGTCCGGGAGACAGTGGTTATGTGGTTCCGGTTTATGTTGGTCCGGGCATTGGACTCGGCACCATCATTGCGGTCGTTGTTTCCTGGAGCAGAAATAAATCCATTTTGTGGGCCATTATCCACGGCCTGCTCGGATGGCTCTACGTTATTTATGCGTTGCTGGTACCGAAGAAATAGTTGCCAATTGGCAGTTCGCGGTTGGCGGTCTTTACCCTTCCTAGTACAATTTTTGCAGTAAAAGATTATTATTTCATCTTTAAAATCTACAATTATGTCAACTACTGCCACAGCAACCTTGACGACAAAAGAGATTGCTAAAAGATTAAAAAAACTTTGCGACAAGGGTGATTTCGAGGGAGCTCACCGGGAATTATATTCGAAAGATGCGGTGAGTATAGAACCGCAAGCGGGAGGTGGATTCGAAAAAGAAGCACATGGCCTGGATGCCATTATTGAAAAAGGTAAGAAATGGGACAGTATGGTTACTGAAACTCATTCGATGGAAACTTCGGAACCCGTGATAGCAGGTAATACATTCGCATTTACCCTTCGAATGGATGTTACTATGAAGGAAGGGGGAAGAATGGATATGAATGAACTCTGCGTTTATCATGTAAAAGACGGAAAAATTGTTTCCGAACAGTTCTTCATGTAAGATTTTCCAGTTAATTTTTTTGGAGATCCGGCTGTTTGTCTTTAACCTGACAAGCAGCCGGGTTTTTCATTGTTAGTTTTGTTATGCAAACTGAAAGTCATGTTTCACCGCGTTAAAAAATATATTTTTATTATTTGCCTGTGTACATTTCAGGTGTCTATTTCGTCCTTTGCTCCCGGGGTTCCGGTTAAAAATAATCATGCGGCAAAAGAAGGATTTGCGCTGGTTGAATTATTTACCTCCGAAGGATGTTCAAGTTGCCCGCCCGCAGATGAAGCCATCGGCCGGCTGAAAGGCTCGAAATATAATGTATATGTTTTAAGTTTTCATGTAGACTACTGGAACTATCTGGGATGGAAAGATGCATTTTCAAATGCAGAGTATTCCATTCGTCAGCAGGAATATGGAGCGTTGTTTCATCTCAACAGTATCTATACACCCCAGATCATCGTAAATGGGAAAACGCAATTCGTGGGCAGCGACGAGACCCGGTTAAGGCAATCCATTGAATCTTCTTTGAAGGAAGCCCCTGCGGCTGAAATTTACCTGAAGATTCAATCATCCAATATCAGCGAAGTAAATGTTTCCTGGAATACACCACCGACAGCCGGGCTCACGATGCATATTGCATTGGTTCAAAAATTTACCAAAGATTTTATACAGAGAGGAGAAAACAAAGGACAAACCCTTAATCATTATTTTACGGTCAGGGATTTTCAGTCCGTCGGTGCTCTTGCCGGATCGGGTATATCGCGATTAAGCATTCCGACGGGCCTACAGAATTCAGACTGCCTGATCGTTGCCTTTTTACAAGATCCGAAAACGGGCTATATCACCGGTGCCACTTCGTCTGTCATTCCATGACGCATTCCCGCCAGTAAATATTTATATGTATTTTCATTTTCATGAAAGGATTATTCGTCATAAGGCATTTGCTGATAATTGTTGTATCCGGCTTTCACGTACTCTCCCTGCAAGCGCAGACAGAAACGGTTTACTCCCAAAAAGAAATCATTTATGGAAGGAAGGACGGCATGGCGCTGACTATGCTGATGCTTTCTCCCACTGGTGAAAAGAACGGAAAGGCCATCATCAGTCTGGTCAGCGGCGGATGGTATACCCAGGAAGAATGGATTCCCTACTATACAAAGAATGCAGAAACATTTTTGAAAAGGGGGTACACTGTTTTTCTGGTGATGCCCAGCGGCAGGCCGGTATTTACCATTCCGGATGGTATCGCCGACGCGAAAAGATCCGTGCGTTTTATACGATACCATGCAGCCGATTATCAAATTGATCCAAACCACATCGGAATTACAGGTGCTTCCTCCGGTGGACAATTGTCGCTGGCGGTTGCAACGGATGATGACAAACCCGATCCGGATTCTAAAGATCCGGTGAATCGTGTATCCGGTCGTGTGCAGGCAGTCGCCTGCTTCTATCCTCCTTCCGATTTTTTACATTGGGGAAATCTGGAAGTGGATCCGAAGAACAAATTTGTACTCGACCAGGCAGATGTTTATTCCGCGTTTGAATTCAAGGAATGGGATCCCAAACATAAAAATTTCGTATTGGTTACTGACCAGAATAAGATTGTTGGAATTTACAAAGCCATCTCACCAATCTACCAGATCAGTTCCGACGATCCGCCTATTCTCATTGCCCACGGAACGATGGACGTTGTTGTGCCATTTACGCAATCAGAAAAATTTATTGAGAAATTAAAGAAGTCAAATATTCCCTGCGATCTGCTTGTGAAAAAAGGCGGAGGACATGGTGGATGGAATGATGAGGTAACGTATGAAAAATCTTTTGCGGACTGGTTTGACAAATATCTGAAATGAACTAACCTTCCACATCCACGGTTCCCAACTCTTCCACCAATTTCTTAAATGTGTGGAATATTTTTTTTGGAGTGTAGTCGTCTTTCAGAATTCCAAACTGGTGAAAAATATCCGGGTTACTGCTGTCCGCATCACGCAAAGCGAACAGCTCATAACATTCAATATTAAATTCACTCCTTAATTGATAAATAACGCGAATAATTTTTTCAAGCCGTAGTGTCTGATCCTCCTCTGATCTGTTATTCCCCGTTGGCCATCCGTTCTCTGTGATGTGTAAGGGAATTTGATGTTGTATCCGCGCTTCCAGTAAATCTTTCCTGTATAAACCCAATATATACTTGATGACGTTTTCCAGATTCTTCTCATCACCGGCATCCGGTATGGGTCGGAATACATCAGGAAAAAAATCAAGCCCTACAAAACCCAGTGCATCATAAAAAGGTTTGCCGGCCATTGATGCAATTTCTTTCCAGAATTGCCTGTCCGGATTAAAATCCGGCGTGGCATTGAAACCAACGGGAATCTGAAGGTCCATTTCCCTGAGTACCTGATGCGCATGAATAACCCCCTGCACCAATGCGTCTTTTGATTTCGGGTAGTGACCATCAAGCACCGGCAGATTTACATTGGCTTCTTCCGTAATCTGGAGTTTACAGATGTATGGATGATACTCCTCTATGATATTTTTTACAAAAATTAGCCATCCCGAGATTTCTTCTTCAAAACTGTGGAAACAAAGAACCAGATCCAGTAACCTGCCATTCACCGCGTACTGCTGTGGATTCTCCTGTGAAAAAGAAGGAACAGCATTTTTTCCTTCATAAATAATATAACACCTGACCATAAGCGCATAGTGTTCGCCCTGCAAAGCATCCAGCGCCCGAAGTATCTGATCCGGAAGATCGGGAGCGCCGACGGTCATACCTGTGGTAGTCCCAAGTTGTCCTCCGGGATAAATGCCAAATGAAAAACTGTTCTTATTCATATCCGGTGATCCCAGTATTTATAACTGGAACAGAATATAAAATTATGCCGTAAATTGAATGGTTATTGATTATTCGTTTGCCATGAAAAGAAAAACTTTTATCAGACTGGGTTCTGCATTCGCCGCTGCACCATTTTTATCTCCTTTATCGAATATGACTCAACAGGACAGACTTCAAAACTGGGCAGGCAATCTCACTTTCAGCACGGGAAATGTTTTTTATCCAAAGACCGTTTCCGAAGTACAGACACTGGTAAAGGAAAAAGATAAGCTGCGTGGGTTGGGCACCAGGCATTGCTTCAATGCCATTGCAGACAGCAAATACAATCTGGTGAGCTCGTCAAAATTGAATAATATTCTGTCTCTGGATACAGTCAATAACACCGTTACAGTGGAAGGAGGAATTAAATACGGCGAGCTGGCCCCCTATCTTGATAAAAAAGGATTTGCGTTGCATAACCTTGCATCACTTCCACATATATCCGTTGCGGGCAGTATTACAACAGCCACCCATGGCTCCGGAGTAAAAAACGGAAATCTCTCCACACAGGTTCACGCGATGGAAATTGTGATTGCGGACGGGTCGGTCATAAAAATATCCAAAGATAAAGACGGAGATCATTTTGATGCAGCCGTTGTCGGGCTCGGAGCCCTGGGATTTATTACACAGCTCACGCTGGCCGTGGAGCCGACTTTTCAGATGCGCCAGCAGGTATTTGTGAAACTTCCGCTGAATCAGCTGAAGGATCATTTTTTAGAAATTGTGTCAGCTGGCTATAGTGTGAGTTTGTTTACCGACTGGCAGTCGGATTCTATCAATGAAGTCTGGATAAAAGACAAAGTGAATCCGGAGATAGATTACCGCGGTATGTCTGAGTTTTACGGTGCGAAGGCGGCAATTAAAGACCTTCATCCGATCATTGAACTTTCAGCTGAGAATTGCACACCCCAAATGGGAAAGCCCGGTCCCTGGTATGAAAGGATGCCCCATTTTAAAATGGGATTTACACCGAGCAGTGGAAAAGAATTGCAGTCTGAATATTTTGTGCCGAAACAACATGCCGTTGAAGCCATTCTTGCCATCCAAAAAATGGGAAAACAAATCGGTCCTCACTTATTCATTACTGAAATCAGGACGATTGCGGCAGATACACTTTGGTTAAGTCCCTGCCGCAATCAGGATTCGGTGACCATCCATTTTACCTGGAAACAGGAATGGGAAGAGGTTAAGAAATTATTGCCTCTGATTGAACAGGAGCTCGCTCCTTTCAATGCAAGACCTCACTGGGGTAAGCTTTTTACAATGTCCTCCACGGTACTGGAATCGAAGTATGAAAAACTCGCTGAATTCAAGAAACTGGCGTCAACATATGATCCGAAAGCTAAATTTCGCAATGACTTTCTCATTGGGAATATCTATTAAGCCGAAAGCCCAAGTAAGCTGAAAGCCCAAAGCCGAAAGCCTAAAACTTTTTATATTCGGAACAACAGAAATATTTAATCTTCTACTCAAGGTTCAAAACTGTAATTTTGTTTAAGAAGTTTTAGGCTTTCGGCTTTGGGCTTTAGGCCTTACACTGGCATGATTTTTTTACATTCAGAACAAAACAATCTTATTTATGAAAAAAAACATTATTGGTTATTTCCTTGCCTTCGGAGTGCTGGCTCTGGTAATGGGTTCCTGTAAGGGAAAAGCATCCCAGACAACGACCACAGACACTGCGGTCATCGCACCGGCTGACAACACAGTAAAGAAGATGCCGGATACAACGGTGATCATTTCTGCTGACGATTCCCTAAAGACAACAGTTGCTGACGCAATCAAAGATTTCCCTGGCGTAAATGCAGCTGTAGATCAGGGAGTCATTACACTAACGGGAACCATTACACGGGATAAGCTGCCGAAGCTGATGATGTCAGTAAATGCACTGCATCCGAAAAAAGTAAATAATCAACTCACCATCGCTAAATAAATCATCATGGGACTTAAGGATAAATACAAAGAACTGATAGATGCCGCTACGGCTGCCGGTGTAAGTAATCTGAATGTGAGGGAGCAGGACAACGTTCTGTATATCGATGGCAGTACGCCGGATGGCGCGGTAAAGGATAATCTCTGGAATGTATACAATAAAATTGATCCTGATTTTCGTGCGGGCGATCTGGTTTTAAATATTGATGCCTCCGCCGCTGCGGGCACCAAAGCAAAAGTAACCACCCAGTCATCCAACCTGAATATTCGCAAAGGGCCCGGAACAGATCAGGAAATTGTGGGTAAAGCAGCTCACAATGAAATTATTACGGTAGTGAGTAAGGCAAATGATCAATGGAGCCTGATTCGCACGGATGCCGGGAAAGAGGGTTATGTGTATACGCAATATTTGACGCAGGCGTAAGCAGTCGGCAGTTAAGGGTTCAACTTAATGCCTGTTTGTGTGAATATGATTTTTTTCTGCTTATATAAATTTCCCGTGGTCATTTTGAATGTCTTCTTACTGATATGAAAGAATTCATAAATTTCTTCAGGAGAAGATTTATCGTGATAGGGCAGGTATCCATCGTTTTCAGATAACAGCCTGAGTATTTTTTCTGTTTCGTTTTCCACCCGCTGATAGCCCGGCTTTCCCGCAGCTACATCTATTTTATTTTCCGGGAGAATATTTTTTATAAATCCGGGGAAGCGGTCCCCTACAACCATCGGTCTGTAGATTTCATTTGCATGAAGCATTCCCCGGTGCTGATTATTAATAATCACCTCGAACCCGATTTCTGTCTGCCGGTAGACTAATAAATCCACTTCCTCTTTTTCTTTTACAGTCAGCACTTCGTTGGAAATAAAACGTTCCAGTTTTTCCGTAGCGGCCACCCGTCCGGTTTGCTCATCCATCACAATTTTCACGAGATATTCTCCCATCGGCCGCATAAAACTGATCATGCCCGATTTCGGTATGAATAGATCTTTCATCAATCCCCAATCCAGGAATGCACCCTGGGGGGTGACACTCACCGCTTTTAACCGGACAATATCGCCGAGTACGCCCAATGGTTTTTGCGTAGTGGCAATCGGCCGGCCTTCACCGTCATGATAAAGAAAAACGTTCAGCTCATCGCCAATGCGGGTACCGGGGGGAACAAAACGCTTTGGCATCAGGATCCCTTCTTCCCCATTGTCCATGAAAACGCCCATATCCTTTACTTTGATAACTTTAAGCAGATTATATTCACCCATCCTTACCATTGGCCAGTTCAATTTGAAACAAAGGTAATTGGTTCGTGTGAGTGGCATTTACTCATTTTTAAGGTCTAACGGTTTACCATGAAAAAAACGATTTTTTTTTCCCTTATACTTCTTTTTTCCAGCTGCAGTCAGAAGCCGGATATATTCGAACAATTATCCGCTTTTTATAAACCGGTCAGCACGCCGGTTTTAACCCACGACTCAACAGCTGTTTTTTTTGATTCGCTGAAAAATGAATCCGTGCGCTGGAAAAAAGCGGATGTCTTCAATCCGGCAGCCATTGTAAGAAACGATTCGATTTATGTTTTATCGCGCTGTGAGGACAATCCGGCGGCGGCTTTGGGCGGGCGCACCTCGCGCATCGGAATCTCTGCCAGTCTGGACGGAATCAATTTTACTTCCTTCCCGAAACCGGTTCTTTATCCCGCCAGGGACAGTTTTCAAACATATGATTATCCCGGTGGTTGTGAAGATCCGCGTATCGTTCAGACGGAAGAAGGTTTGTATGTTCTTGCCTATACTTCCTGGAATTATAAAGTACCGCGTTTATCCATCGCATTTTCCAAAGACCTTTTTCATTGGGAAAAGAAAGGACCTGCATTTGCAAAAGCATACAACCGGAGGTTTTTGGATACGGCCAGTAAATCGGCTTCCATGATCACCAAAATGGTGGATAATAAAATCGTGCTGGCGAAAATAGCAGGCAAATACTGGATGTACTGGGGTGAGCATTTTGTTAATCTGGCCTGGTCGGAGAATCTGTATGACTGGTATCCTGTACTGGATAAAGATGGTTTTCTTAAGAAAGCAATGGAAACCAGACCACATTATTTCGACAGCGATCTCACCGAATGCGGTCCGCCTGCGCTCATTACAGACCGTGGGGTGATGCTGATGTACAATGGCAAAAATGCAAATCAGGCCAAAGATGCGGACCCTTCCCTTCCCATGGGCACCTATTCCACGGGGCGGGTTTTTTTTGACAGGAATAATTTACAAACGATTCTCGTTCGATCCGACAAACCTTTCTTGAAACCCACTTTACCATACGAAATCAGTGGTCAGTATGCCGCAGGGACCACCTTTGCGGAAGGACTGGTTCTTTATAAAGCAAAATGGTTTCTTTATTACGGAACGGCGGACTCCTTTGTGGGTGTGGCCGTTTCAAAATAATACCAAATAAAATCAGCAATGTCTACCGTTCAGTTAGTTGATCTGAGTCATACAATAGAAAATGGATTGATCACTTATAAAGGATTGCCCGCTCCGGTGATCTGTGATTACCTGAGCCGGGAGGATTCAAAAAAAAATTATGCAGCAGGCACGAGCTTTCAGATCGGAAAAATTGAAATGGTCGGCAATACCGGCACCTATATTGACTGTCCCTTCCATCGCTATGAAAACGGGAATGATCTGAACGACACGCCGCTGGAACATTTTGCTGAACTAAGAGGGATCGTGGTACGTAAGCCTTTTGAAGGAAAGCTTTCCATAGACGCAGACGATTTCAGAAACCATGATCTGGAAGGAAAGGCCGTTCTCATTCATACAGGATGGGATGTTTACTGGAATACAGAAAACTATTATTCCAATAATCCTTTTCTCACAGAAAATGCGGCCCTGTTTCTAAGAGACAAAAAAGTAAGGCTTGTTGGAATCGATTCGCATAATATAGATGATACCCGCGGCAACAGCAGACCCGTTCACACGCACCTGCTCGGATCGGGCATTCTGATTGTTGAACACCTTTGTAATCTGGCTGCTCTGCCGGATGAAGATTTTATTTTCAGTGCCATACCACCTAAATTTAAGGGTGTCGGCACATTTCCTGTTCGCGCCATGGCAAGATTGCTCAAAAACTATAATAGACTACCTTCAACGGAACAAACCATCTAAAATGATTTCAGGCCCGATTGTACTTGTAGAGGATGACGAAGATGACATCAGTATTTTTACCGAAGTCCTGAAAGAGCTGGACATTCCCAATCGACTGGTAACTTTTGATAAGCCGGCGGACGCCTATCATTTTCTCGATAATAGTTCGGAACAACCATATATCATTATCAGCGATGTGAATTTACCGGGCATGAGCGGACTTGAATTCAAGAATAAACTTGACCAAAATGACCGGTTGAAAAAGAAATCGATTCCGTTTATTTTCTACAGTACCTCTGCGGAAAAAAAATACGTTACCGAAGCATACCTCCATTTAACGGTGCAGGGATTCTTTATAAAAGGTCATAGTTTAAAAGAGATCAAGGACCAGATCAAAACCATCTTTGAGTATTGGAAAATCTGCCAGCATCCAAATATCTAAGCTGTCAAAAACACTGTATTACTGCTCCGCCCTCCATTTTCTTTACAGGTTTTCATTTAATTTCCCGTTTTATAGAAATATTTTCGGGCAAATATGTAGAATTTGATTTATAAGTAATCTCGCGAGTATCTGCTGTTATTTAAATAAATCCATATTTGAAATCCTCCCAAACCCGCGTCCAGTGCGGTTATTCACACCAAGTTAATAAGTGAATAATGTAAACGTAATAAACTGCCTGCTATCTTTGCATTACGTTTCTTACCATTTAAAAACTTATCGTATGCCAAAATTCATCACATCTATCCGGTTACAGGAAGCCAATGAAAAAGATTATGCATTACTTTCCCAGGAGATGAAAAAAAATTCATTCAATCCTGTGGTAGCAAGTAAAAAAGATGCATCGAGCGGATTGAACCCTACCTACGTATTTAATTCAACCAGTCAAAGAAGTTTAGTTGATACCACAGCCGTTGTTTCCCTGGCAGCTGCCACAACAGGAAAAAAATATTCCTTCACGGTTATTAAGGAAAAGACCAAAGCCGAGTCGTGATTTCTGGTCTTCATTTCTAAAGTTTAGTGTTCTCTAAAGGTTTATACTTAGGGATTGGTTTACGATCCTTTAGGGAACCCTATTTATATAAATAAGCGGAATTAGAGTTAACTTTAGTCAGCTGCTTGTTTATGAAATCCAAAAGACTTCTTTCGATTTCCATCTTTCTGAGCCCCTGCCTGTTTGCCGGGGCACAATTAAATGCCAGTTCCGACAGTAAATTCACCGACAGCGTAAACAATATTGCATTCAGGGTATTGGTTAATTTCATCTCCTCCGATACACTGGCTACGCATGTAGCAGAAGCGGAAAAAAACAACATTTCCCATCTCGGAGAGCAACATCAGCTGATCACACCGGTTCAGACTTATCCGGGATCCGGCGGGTCGATGGCAAGCACTTTTAGTTACGATAACTTCCTCCCCAGCGTATATAATAAAGAGGCAACCCAGGGCTCCCCTTTTTTGCTCCCGGTTTATGTACCGGGACTGGTCATTAACCCCTCCTACGGCGTTGTAAATAAACCAGACTATCAGTACAACTATGATAAGATGTCAGGCAATTTGCTACTGAAAAGAAACAATGAGCAGCCCATCGCCGTAAATCGTGAACTGGTAAAAATGTTTTGCCTGAAGCTGGATAAAGGCGGTTATATATTTTCACGTGTGCCACTAATCAATGACAACGAATTCTTCCAGGTAGTCTACAAAGGCCCTAAATATTCTTCCTATAAATTATATAAGAACAAGTTCATCAACGCGAATCAGAAAACCAACGGGTATTCAACAGATGGCAAAAATTATGACGAGTATCAGGATATAGAAACCTATTATCTCGTTGATGAAAAAAAAGAAACATGGGTCATTTATGAACTGTCAAAAAAATCCATCCGGAAGGTTTTGAATGCTGAATCGGCCGCTGTGGAGCAATATTTTAAAGAACATAAAAACGACGATATCACAGAACCCTGGATGGCTCAACTATTGGAAACGCTGAATAAATAGCCTTCCGGTATTTTATAGTCCTTTTTAAACCGGCTTCATATGAAATCCAACCTGCTTCTCTCGATTTCTGTTTGCCTGCTTTCACTGGAAGGCGCATACGCCCAATTAAATAATGTACCCGGGCATGCCAATGATAGTCTCGACTTCAACTCATTTCGCGTCATGGTCAGTTATATTTCCGCCGATACACAGACCCTGAACATTGCCGAGATAGAAAAAAACTCCGTTTCACATCTCGGAGAGCATCATCAGCTCGTTACGCCCATTCAGTTTATGCCGGGTGCCGGAGACAATATGCCGGGCTTTGGTTGGGACAACTGGCTTCCTTCGGTGTACAATAAAGAGGCCACACAGGGATCGCCATTTTTTCTGCCGATATATGTTCCGGGACTGGTGATCAATCAATCCTATCATGTTATCAGCAGTAAGGACTACCTGTTTAACTATGATAAAATGACCGGGAATCTCCTGATGAAAAGAGGAATGGAATCTCCCATCGCCATAGACAGGGAGCAGGTAAATGCATTTTGTCTTAAGGTCGACCAGGGCGGCTATATTTTTACGCGCGTTCCGTTAATTAATACAAATGAATTTTTCCTGGTCATTTATAAAGGCTCCAAATATTCTTCCTATAAATTATATAAGAACCGATTTGTGAATGCCAATCAAAAAACCAATGGATATACGACAGAAGGAAAAAACTATGATGAATACGAGGACATAGAAAGTTATTTTATCGTAGACGAGAGAAAACAGGAATGGAACCTGTTTGAACTTTCCAGAAAATCCATTAAGAAAATGCTGGCTTCTGAATCAGTTGCGGTAGATCTGTATTTTAAAGATCACCGGTATGAAGAAATAACGGAGTCTTTTGTCTCGCATTTACTGGCCTCTCTGAACAGGTAGACTGCCATCGACCTGCTAACGACAACGGTCGAATAGCTTTTTAAACCGGGAAATCCACCATATTTGTCCTATGAAACCATTGTCTTCCTTCGCCTCTGTATCATTCGCAGTTTGCTTTTGTGCAATTCTTCTCATGACAAATACACTGTCCGCTCAAACCATCATACCGGTTGAGACCCGTCATCTGGCGCTGGTGCTGGAAGCCGGCAAAAAGGGAGATCTGAACATCCTATATTTCGGAAAAAAACTGAACGATGGATCCGAATATGCAGGTGTACCGGATCAATACAGGCAATCGGAAGATTATACGCATATGCTGAATTCGGCATATACAGCTTCCGGCACGCGCAACCTTGCGGAACCTGCCATTACGGTAATCCATGCAGACGGCAATCATTCACTGGATTTAAAATACATGAGCCATCAGGTTAAGAAAATCAGCGACAATGTTACGCTGCTGACCGTTCTGCTGAAAGATCCGGTGTATGATTTTGAAGTCCAATTATTTTATAAAAGTTATTTCCAGGAAGATGTTGTGGAGCAATGGTCTTCTCTAACGCATCATGAAAAAGGAAACGTCACGCTCGAAAAATTCGCTTCTGCCAATTTGTATTTGAAAGGTCATGGCTTCTGGCTGAATCAATATCATGGGGACTGGGCAAAAGAAATGCGTCCGGAAGAATCCAGACTCACCCATGGAATCAAGACAATTGATACCAAGCTGGGAACCCGGGCAAATTTATTTGAACCTTCAGTTTTTATGATTTCACTGGAACAGCCCGCGACGGAAGATGAAGGAACCGTTTTACTCGGCGGCCTGGAATGGAGTGGCAACTTCCGGGAGGATTTTGAACTGGATCCGCTGGACAATCTGAGAATTCTGGCCGGGATAAATAATTATGCATCCGCCTATTCACTTCAGCCGGGTGAAGATTTTGTGACACCTGCTTTCTGGTATGCATATTCGGATCAGGGGAAGGGAGAAGCAAGCCGAAAAATTCAGCGTTGGGCAAGAAATTATAAGATTCTGGATGGGAATGGCCAACGCCTTACCCTGTTGAACAACTGGGAATCCACTTATTTCGATTTCAATGAAAACAAACTGGCCGGATTATTAAAGGACACAAAGAAACTGGGTGTTGATCTTTTTTTGCTGGATGACGGATGGTTTGCAAATAAGTATCCCCGCAACAGTGATCATACCGGGCTGGGTGACTGGCAGGAGAATAAAACTAAATTGCCCAATGGAATTGCGGCACTGGTGAAAGAGGCGGGACGTGACAGTGTTAAATTCGGAATCTGGGTAGAACCGGAAATGGTGAGTCCGAAAAGTGAATTGTATGAACGTCACCCTGACTGG
>Ga0206961_1127_pt1 | contig 16599 bp, 12 predicted proteins | sample Alteio_BWOrgHeat_30_FD_153238 | JGI IMG/M metagenome (GOLD analysis project Ga0206961, IMG submission 153238) | Enriched cells from forest soil in Barre Woods Harvard Forest LTER site, Petersham, Massachusetts, United States -... | ecosystem: Environmental > Terrestrial > Soil > Temperate forest >...
AAAGATCGGCTGGGAACTCCGCCGCGGTATCGTTCCAATCCACGCAGATAGTTTCATGTTCAGACTTGGTGAGCAGCGGGAGTTGCGAAATTCGTAGATCGGGGTTCTCCGTAATCCCCTGCAGGAGCATTACCAGGTGTCCCGCCATCCGGGCGACGGTGTCCGCCTCAAGAAGATCGCTAGTGTACTTAAAGCGTCCTGCGATTCCAGAAGCGTGGTCGTCCAGTTCGAGGCACAAATCGAACTTTGAAATTCCAGGGTCTACCTCAGATTGAGTGAGCGCCACCGTCCAACCTTCTACTGATTTAGGAAGCGGCGGTTCAAGGGTGAGCAACACCTGGAACAACGGATTGAAACTCAAATTACGACTGGGGTGCAGATCATTCACTACCTGAGTAAACGGAGCATCATCGTTCGACAATGCGTCGAGCGTCATGTTGCGTGTCCGGCGCAGCAGTTCACGAAAAGTCGGGTCGCCGGATAGGTCGTTGCGCAAAACTACCGGATTAAGAAAATACCCCAACAGCCCCTCGAGTTCCGAACGTTTGCGTCCGGAACTGACCGTGCCAATGACCACATCCTCCATCGAGGAATAGCGCTGCAACAATACAGCAAAGGCCGCGACCAGAGTCATGAAAAGACTGACTCCCTCGCGACGGCTGAGCAGCTTCAGCGCATCCGAAGCCTCTCTGGAAAAAGCTACAGGCTGGATCGCCCCACGAAAGCTTTGTACGGCGGGGCGAGAGTGATCGTAAGGCAAACGCAGCACCGGCAAATCTCCGCCGAGCTGTTTCCGCCAATAGGCCAACTGCGAAGACAGGCGAGAGTTTTCCGAAAGCCATTCTCGCTCCCACTGCGCAAAGTCGGCATATTGGATCGGAAGTGGCGGCAGAGGAGATTTCTGCCCGACAGCGAAGGCCGCGTAGAGTGTGGCCAGTTCGGGCAGAAGAATGCGATAGACGGAGTACCCGTCAAAGATAATGTGGTGGAGGGTGAGAAAGAGACGATGGTCGGAGTCGCTGAGAGAGATCAGCAACATCCGAAACAGAGGGCCGCGGGAGAGATCAAAGGGACGGAGGGAATCTTCAATTGCGAGCCGCTGGGCTTCGGACTCGCGTTGGGCTAACGGGATGTGGCTCAAATCCGCGCGAGTGATGCGCACCGGACTTGCCGGATCAACAATCTGCACCGGCTCGCCGTCGAGCAGTGCGAAGCGGGTCCGCCACGATTCGTGACGCTGAACAATTTCGGTCAGAGCACGTTCGAGTGTAGGAACATCAAGAGTTCCCTCCCGGCGGATGGTCACCGGCTCGTTGTAAATAGGACTTTCCGGGACAAGCTGGGCGTGCAGCCAGATCTGTTCCTGCGCAAACGACAGGGGCGCTGGCTTGTTCCCGAGCTGGCGTGGAATGCCGCGCGCACCAACCACCTTCGCGACCGGTGCTTCCGCTGGTGCTTTGAGTTCTACGGCGTTTCCCATGCTCTCAGGTGGCAGTAACATCAAACGGCATTCAGCTGGCCACTGGCGTAAAAGAAACTGGCAGCGCGGTCAAGCCTCGCAGCCCGAGGTTGTCGCGCCACACCAGACGACCAGGCTTCAACTGCAGGTTCTGCAGCCGCTTCAAAATCGCTCCGAATGCGATCTGGCCTTCCAGACGCGCCAGGGGTGCGCCGAAGCAGAAGTGCGCCGCGAACCCAAATGCCACATGACGGTTGTCTTTGCGCCGAATGTCCAGTAGATCTGGGTCCGGGAAACGGACCGGGTCGCGGTTGGCAGCGCCCATTACCGCGATCACCGCTTGCCGCTTACGAATCCTTTTGCCACCCAACTCCGTGTCCTCCGGGGCCAAGCGGGCGGTATGCTGGCTTGGGCTTTCGTAGCGCAACAATTCCTCCACCGCAGAAGGAAGCAGCGACGGATCGTTGCGGAGTTCGTTCAGTACCTGCGGCTTTCGCAGCAACGTCACAATTCCGTTGCCGATAAGATTCATAGTCGTTTCCTGCCCGCCGACCATGGTGACGATCAGGCTGGCAGCGACTTCCTCATCCGACAGCTTGTCGCCATTTACATTCGCAGCGAGCAAAGATGACACCAAGCCCTCCCGGGGTTGAACACGCTGCTCCTCGATGGCCTCGTGAAAGTATGCGGTCATTTCCCTGACCGTCTTCAGAACGCGCTGAGAATGATCGGGGTTGTGCTGAAAATTGCCCAGCATCTCGGCAAAATCCGCAGACCAATTCTTTAGTTGCGAATGGTCGGAGATGGGCACGCCCAACAACTCCGCGGTAACGATGGAAGGAAACGGCGCGGCAAAATCCGCGATCAGGTCAATCTCTCCGCGCGGCAGAACCTTGCTCAGTAACTCATTGGCGATATCGTGGATGTGGGCGCGAAGGGCTTCGACTCGGGCCGGGGTAAAAGCTTGCGAACACAGTCCGCGCAGGCGGGTGTGCCCCGCGCCATCCATGAACAGCATGAGCTTTACCATCAATTCGGCGATGGGACCAAGATGAGATAGTCCGAGCGATCCGAGCTGCTCCGGCGTCGGCGTGCGCAACGCAGAAAAATCACGCAGCACGCGCACCACGTCATCGTAGCGTGTAACTACCCAGGCATGCAGAAAGGGATCCCAATGCACTGGGTCCTCTTCGCGTAAGCGCCGGTACAACGGATACGGATCAGCCAGTACCTCGGGATCGAGTAGCTGGTGCAAGCTCAAAGCTCCCGCCGATTTTGCGGGAACTGGTTCGACATGCGGTCCGGCGGTTACTGGAAGGGCCATAAGATCAATCTACGCTGATCGCTTCGTTGCGCAGCATGTCTTCGATGACAGCAGAAAGTTCTTCAGCGGTCGGAGAGTCAAAGACGGTACGCAAAGGAATCTCGACGCCGAACGCATCTCGTGCGCGGGCGATCAACTGGGTACCCAGCAACGAATGGCCGCCGAGAAAAAAGAAGTTGTCGTGCACGCTCACCCGTTCGATTCCGAGGAGCTGCGACAGCATGGCCACAACGCGTTCCTCGACTGGGGTTCGCGGAGCGACGTACTGCGGGTCGGAGATGATCTGCTCAGGACTTGGAGCTGGTAATGCAGCACGATCCACTTTCCCACTGGCAGTCATGGGCAGCGAGTCAACCCGCACAAACGTCGTCGGCACCATGTAGTCCGGAAGATATTTCTTCAGAAAATCCTGCAGCCCGGTGTGCGACAGGTCGGCCGCCGCGGAGTCGACGACGTAAGCGATCAGGCGCTTGTCTCCGTTTTCTTCGCGCGCTACCACTACACTGGCTTTGATTCCAGAGTATTGATCGAGTGCCGCGACGATCTCCCCGGGCTCAATGCGGTAGCCGCGAATCTTAATCTGCTCGTCAATACGACCACTGAAAACAATCTGCCCGTCCGCCAGAAAACTCGCGAGATCGCCGGTCCGATATAAACGGTCACTGGCAGTCTGACTGAATGGATTCGGCACAAATCTCTCAGCGTCCAAGTCGGGCCGATTGATGTAGCCACGCCCCACACCCGCGCCGCCGATATATAACTCGCCCACGACACCGGGTTCGACTCTTTGCAATTGCTCATCCAGGATGTAAACTTCCGCACCGCTGACGGCCCGCCCAATCGCCGGGGAACCAACTCGATGCTGAGTCGGTGCCACAACACCTGAGGTCGCGACGACCGTACATTCCGTGGGGCCGTAGTTGTTCACCAGGGTGAAAGGAAGGTTTGGCGAAGGGTTGTGCCGCAAGGTATCTCCGCCTGTCAAGAGAAGGCGCAACCGGGCTTCCCGGGGCCAATCCAGGTCCATCAAGGATTCAGCCAGCGGCGTTGGCACAAAACTTATCGTGATGTGCTCCTGCAGCAGCCAGTCTTTCAATGCTCGCGGTGACACGCGGGTTGCGTTGTCAGGGAAATGAATGCTGCTGCCCGCCACCAGATTGGGCCAGACTTCCCACACCGCAGCATCAAAGGCCAGACTCGCTAATTGGCTGGCACGGTCCGCAGGAGAAACCGAAAAAGCTTGATTGTGCCAGGAAACCAGGTTCAGCAGGTTGGCGTGGGTGATCTGTACACCCTTGGGCTGGCCGGTCGAGCCAGATGTGTAGATCACGTACGCCAGATTCTGCTCTGAGACCTTTACTTCTGGCGGCGTATGCGGATTGGCGGCAAGCTGAGTTGCAGCTTGATCGAGATTGAAAACTGTCCAGCGTCCCTTGCCGATGCGCTCGCCGATTTCACCTCGCGTAATCAAAAGAGGCGCTTGTGTATCGTCCAATATGAACTGCAAGCGATCTGCAGGATATTCCGGATCAAGAGGAAGATATGCGCCTCCGGCCTTCAGAACCGCAAGCGCCGAAACCACCATATCGGGGCCGCGATCGTCACAGATACCGACGACAACTTCCGGCCCGATGCCAGCCCCTCGCAGTTGGTGCGCAAGCTGGTTCGATCGAGACTCCATTTCGCGATAGCTCAGGGTTTTCCTGGCAGACACCAGCGCCACAGCATCGGGAGCAGCCTGCGCTCGCGACTGAATCAACTCCACCAGTCCGACGCGAGGTTGTGCACCCGGATTTTCTGCGCCGGATTGCGGCGTATCTGCCGATGCTGGATATGAACTGTCCCGGCTCAAGCCATACTCCCGATAATTCCCGTTCCCGATGTCCGATTACTTCAGCGGAGTTACGAATTCCTTAACTGCCTCCTGCGAAGTGTTCCGCGCTGAAGCAGATTGGTTCCAAAGTCGAAATAGGGCTCCGTTGGTTGCGGCAGTGAAACCACGCTGAGAAGCTGCCCGCAGCGCGGACTCTAACCTTTCCCAATCCCCAAGCTCATCGATTTCCCAGCTGTGGAAGTACAGATGGGCGATACCACCATGTCTCTCGACATGATCCAGCCCATGAGAAAAATGGGTCAACCAGTCGGTCGCGCCTTTGTAGATGGTGAAGAAGCTTTGCAGTCCCGCGAAATTCTGCTCCAGCACTGCATGACGAGCCTGTATCAGTTTGCTGTGCCCGCACGCATGTGTAGTCAGTCCCCAAATAAATGGATCGCGGGGAAATGCCGTCAGATTAAAAAGGCAAGTGCGCCCCCCCCAGAAATCCGGCTCGCTTCACCAATGCAGGAGTTGTGCGATTGAACTTGCCTTTGGGATAGCAGAAGGAAACGATCGGCTGGCCAAGAATCTCCTCCAGTTCCCTCTTGCCGTCGTAAATCTCTTTCCACGCATCAGTCTCGGACAATGAATTCAGCGCCGTGTGATTGTAGGTGTGCCCGCCGATTTCGAACTCCTGAGACAGTTGCCGCAACTGGGCCGGCGTCATGACGGCATGTTCCGAGTTGTGCACCGGAACGTAGAACGTCGCTTGCAGTCCGTACTTGCGAAGCAAATCCGCGGCGCGGAAATCGGCGGGATAGCCATCGTCAACGCTGACCGTAATGTAACGCGGCACCATGGATTGTGAATAAGCAGGGCTTCTACCCTAAACGACGGGTATCTCGGGCATTTCCGCTGGTAACGGTTCTGCCGGTTGTTGCGAGCGCTTGGCAATTACATCCTGATAGATTTCGATCAGTTGGCGGTAATTCGCTGCGGCGGTGTACTTCGCCTCATACTCCAGACGCGCCTGCTCTCCGATGCGCTGCAGGTATTCAGGTTGCTCCCAGGCGAGCGCCATGGTTCGCGCCAGATCGTTGACATCCCCTGGCCGGAATAGAAGGCCTGTTCGTCCGTGCTCGACCAGTTCCTCCATCGCACCTAGCGCCGAGGCGATAACCGGCACGCCACACGCAAACGCTTCAATAATGACCAGCGGAAGGTTTTCATACCATTCGCTGGGGAACACCACGAAGCGCGCGCCCTTCATCTCCTGTACAACGCGATGACGGGGCAGCCATCCCAGAAATTCCACGTTCGGATAGACCTTTGCAAAAGATTCCAGTTGCGGGCGATAGGAGCCGTCCCCTGCGATTCGCAGCGTATGCGAGTGCGGCATCTGCAACCAAGACTTCAGCAGGGTTGGCACCCCTTTTTCAGGATCAAGCCGCCCCACAAATAGCGCATAAGATCCCGTTCCGGTTCGCTTCCCCGGATCGGGATCTACAAAATTCGGTTTGACACGAATGTTGTCTTCGGGAACACCAGCGCCCACGTACCGGCTGCGCGAAAACTTGGTCAGGACGATAAAGCAATCCACCATCTTGGCCCAGGTCTTGTTAGCATGATGCACCGTCAGCATGAGCGCGACGGCGGCGGTTTCGGCGCGGGAGTTTCGATAGCATCCGTGCACTGCTCCCTGCCAGAAGTGGCCGGTGGCACAGTCTTCGCAAGGCTTGCCGTCGCGGCAAAAATTTCCACCCGGACACAAAAGCCGGTAATTGTGCAGCGTCTGGACAACCGGCACTTTTTCATTCCGGCAGGCCCAGAAGATGGACGGCGAAATTAGCGGAAAACTGTTGTGGACATGCACAATATCAGGCTTGTGCTGTTGCAGCAGAGCTGTAGCTTCGCGGAATGAGTCAGACGCCCAGACGGTTCGGCCCACCAGTGTGACCCGTCGAACGATCGAGTAGTCCTTGATCTCATCGTTGAAGCGCCGGTATTCCAGTACGGTGTGACCCGCTGCGCGCAGTAGATCGCGCTCCAACTGGAAGACTACGTCTTCTCCGCCGGGCTGCTGATACGCATTGTGTACGAGGAGAATCTTCATTATAGCTAATAAGGCTCGATATTCGTTCTGCTCTTCTTCCGGAGAAAAACCTAAACCAGCACACTGGCGCCAGTTGTGGGCTCCAGCTTACGATCGTCTACGGGATACCCCAGGCGCAATAGGGACGGCCCAGCATGCCGCTCAATCAACTCTACTTGTTGCGGTGTGAGCTTAGCGCGCCAACCTTGTACCGCGCCACCGCGCACGAAACGGCCTTTAACTGATGCTCTCTGCGGCTGCTCTACTTCTTTTTCTTTCATCTTATCCAGCGAATTGCTGGCGATGGCTTGACGAATCCGGTCTTCGTCCACTCGAACACCGAGGAATTCTGCCATGCGCGAAAAACCTTCCCGCGGATTCTGCCGTAAGTCCTCGAAGCGAACCACCAGCAAATTATCGCTCTGAGCCAGAGGCGAGTCCAGCCACGAGGCTACGTGCTTCTGCCAGGGTCCGAATGCGCTGATCTTCCCGCACAAGAACGTGTCCAGAAATCGGTCCAAGTCGCCGTCAAAAAACTCCAGAGCCCGAGTGTATGCAAACTCGGAAAGTGCGACATCTCGTGCATCCCTGGCCAGGTAAATGGCCCGTTTATACTCTTTCCGGTACCGTTCGTGCGACGCAACAAACTTTCCGTTTGCAGGGAGCAACCGCGGCGCGCCCGTGTGCTCGGAAACGATACGGATCGTCGAATTCACTGCCTCAAACCCCGCGGGCCGGCCAGTCAATATTTCAAACATCGTAAATCGCGACCAGGTCGTTCCCGAACGCGGATAAGATGCAAAAATCACGTCCGACGGCTGCAAAGTGGAATGACGTAACCAACTGAGCGGTGCCCTCAGCGTCGTCTTGGAGAGCTTGCGGCGAAGCTTCCGATATAACGAAGTTGGTTTGCGCCGCTTTGCCGCTGGGCCCTGTGGCTGACTGGTTTGTGCTGGCAGAGAAGTATTTGGCACTGGTTTTTCCTCCGTTTCTGGGTACGGGACGATCCGAAGCCTCTCTTCCTTGAGGGTGCACCTGCAGCTTCGCCCTCTGAGTCACATACCGGTGACCCTCTGATGCTGGAAAGCCTACAGGGCGCGCTAGCTATCTTTTCGCGGGCGCGCGTCAGTCCGAAAAGCGATGATGGAGTCAGACTTCAGGGAAGATATAACTTCAAGTGTTAATTGAACATTTTGGGTCGTTACACCCTCATTAATGGGGCTAAGAATACATGCATTTGCAAACTCCTGCAAGGAGACAAAAGCCATGAAGCCCGAAGTCTCTATCTTTGTATCTAATTGAATTATAAATCGCTTATTTGTTTAGTTCCCATGTTGGAGGTCTCGAATGGGTAATCCCTCAGCCCTTCTGAGTTCTTGGCATGGAGCCTGCTACCTGGAGCCGGCAACTGCAGATTCCGGAGGGAATGACTGCTCAGGGATGGGAACCAGCGACGCTGGCAAATTACTTCCCTGCGCTGCTGCGAGCCTTTCGACCACCGGCCGCTGGCTGGCCGTAATTCGCGCCTGCATGTCGGCAAGCGTCGCCCACACCGGACGCCCCTCCCAAGACTCCTTAAGATCTCCGGTCGCCTGAGCTTCAAATACCGTCAGCTTGAAAGGCAAGCCCACGACACTGGAGTAGCGAAAACTTACCTCCAAATGCTGTACACGCAGTCCCGTCTCCTCGAGCACTTCCCGCCGCAGGGCAGTTGCATCTTCTTCCCGAAGCCAGGCGATTCCGCCGGGAAGGCAAAACTCGTCTCGATCGTTGCGATCGATCACAAGATAGCGGTCCTGATCACGAATGATGGCCAGTGATGCCCGCAGGGCTCCGAACATAGGGAACCGTCGGTAGGTGCTGAAGCATATCCGCGACACAATCCGAAAAAGTTGTTTCTTGAGCTTTTTAATCATTGTCAATGTCGCGAGCCTAGAGACCCAAAGGAGCGGTTTGCCCAGTGACCACGTTTACGACCGGGAGATGCGCGATGGTTTTTCGTCGCTCGGATTTACGCAAGCGGGTGAACTTTCCGTCGGAGTCTCGCGATTCTCGGAAATGGCTATCTACGTAGGCTTCCTCTGCGGTACGGGCCGGGAGACCGCCGGCAATATCCTTGCGGACAAAGAACACGTTGTTGCCTCGTTGATTCGATCCGGCCAGGACGTATCCCTTTTGATTCGCCAGGTACGTCAAAGCACTGAGCGAGCACCCATAGTAGAGATTCGAGTGGTGGGCCTTGGTTCGAAAGAAATCCGCCTGATACGGGATCGAGACGGGATCCCGGCCGAAGACACTGTTGTATTCCACGATCACGATCCTCGGGTTGACGGACTTGACTGCTTCCCAGATCCAGTAATCGTTGCCGTCAATATCAACTGAAAGTAACCCGAGATCGGAGTCGAATCCGCTGCTCTGGAGCAGGCCGTTAATGTTGTCCAGGGTAATGAAGGATTCCTCGGCCTGCAGGTCCCATCGCCGGGAAATTTTGTCGTTGCGGATATAGGCGATGTTTTCCTGGGAGCAGTCCAACACCATGCCCTGCCAGTTGTCGTTCATAAGCAGGAAACGCGTGTTGCTCTCTTCGTAATTCTCCACTCCGAACTCAATGAAGGTCCGATGCTTGATGTCCAGGTGGCTGATCAGGAATTGAATAATGCCGTCTTCGTCATGTTGTGAAAACACTCCGAAGCCGGCACGTTCCAAGGGAGTCGTGATGGGCAACTGCGAGACTTCCCAAGCCGCGCGTCTGCCTTCCAACAGCAGCAGTTTTTCGGTGAAATAACCTAGTTGCCTGCGAACACACTTCAGCTTCAGTTTTAGAGACAATCCGTACCCTCGTGCTCGTGCTGTTGATTCTTGAACGCGTAGCTCAAGTATTTGTGACGACTCCACTCAAAACCAGGGCGTGGTTGCCAGACGGACGCTGCGGCCGTTTGAGAACGCACAATGTACCAAGTCTTGAAGAAAAATGAGCGTAACTGCCCCCGCATTTCCAACTCTTCTGAGGTTACTTCCGTTCCCTGCCACTGCGCCACCCTGCAATCGGATGCTCAGACTGGTGTGCGGCGAAAGTGCCGCCCACCAAGGGTCTCACCCCAGCCACGCTAGTGGGCAATGGTCTTCAGTAATCTCAACAGCCGGTCGGAACCGTGTCAGTGTGTACTCGTAAGTTCGCGAAAGGAAGCACCGATGAAGGCCTAACCACTGTTAGCAGTAAGCCTCATCAGCCCCCGGAGGTTGTAGTTTTATGAAGAAGTTTTTTCCCGTCAAGCCCACCCTGACGATCCTGTTTTTACTCGCCGCGACGGCTGTAATCTCGCAGGCCCAGTCTCAACCGAAAAATCACCCGGTGCAGCGTTGGTTCTTCGGCATGACGTCGCACTGGTATAACCCCTGGCCGACAACTCCCTTATATAGCGTCAGGCTGTGGAATACTGGCACCAGCTGGGCCGACGTGAATCCCGCCGAAGGGGTCTATGACTGGAAAGCCCTGGATAACTGGCTGAGCGCTGGCGATGGCCAGAAGACGGGCAAATTCCTCTACACCCTGGCAATGGTTCCGCAGTGGGCTTCGTCAAATCCAAACGACGCAACCTGCAAGCACAACCCAGGTGCGTGCGACCCACCCAACGATCTAAACGCAGACGGTACCGGGACCGACCAGCATTGGAAGGATTTCGTCACCGCCGTCGCCAATCACGCAGCTGGCAAAATTCGCTACTGGGAAGTCTGGAACGAACCACAAATGCCCTACTTCTGGAGCGGGACGCAGGCGCAAATGGTGCGCATGGCTAAAGACGCCCGCACGATTATCCTGAGCATGGATCCCACGGCCAAAATGTTGAACGCCGGTAGCCAGGCCTCGGACAACTTTATGGACCGCTGGTGGCGGGAATACGCTGCTGCGGGCGGCTTCGATTACGCGGACATCATTGCCTTCCATGGCTATGTGAATCGGTATCCCTTTGTATGCGGCAACTTCCCTCAGGCGGCAGACCTGGCTGGAGTCGTGAATACGGTTCGAAGCATTGTGCCCAACTCCGCGTCCAAGCCGCTTTGGGACACCGAATCGAGCTGGGGCGACGTAAAGTGGGGTGATTGCTTCACCGATCCAGATTTGCGTGCTGCCTTCCTCGCTCAATCTTATTTTCATCACCGCAGCTTGCACGTCTGGCGCTTCTACTGGTTCGCCTACGACGACAGCGAGACTGGCGGGCTTTATGACGCGGCCACCGAAAACCTGAACCAGGCTGGGATCGCCTATGAGCAAGTTCGCGATTGGTTGCTGGGCAATACTCTGGTTCGGACCTGTTCCGCCGTCGGAACTGTTTGGACTTGCGGTCTCACCGGACCCGGGGGTTATCGTGCCGAGGCAGTCTGGGATACTTCCGAGTCCTGCAATCAGGGTGTGTGTCAGACCGGCATCTATACCACGGACCCATCTTTCACTCAGTACCGCACGCTCCAGGGTGCTACGGTCGCGATCAGCAACAACCGAGTGCCGATCGGTGCCAAACCCATCCTGCTGGAGAACCACAGCCGAAAGCAGTAACCTGCATCACACCGGGCTTGGACTCATGGGCCGTGCCATACGAAAAGGCACGACTCGTGGGTTCATTGCTTTTTGCCGGCGGCGCAACATTTCCGCATATCCTAGAATCGCTAGAAACAACAATGGGGCATGCCACGTCAGTTCGTCATTGAAAAATGAATGGATGAAAATCACGGACAGTACCCCAACCGCTTCCAGAGACATCTGCCGGTCCGCCAGACTTAAAGTGGTATCGCGCACCGAGCGCAGCACATACCACCAGGTCCGGAAGAGGGCGATCGCGAAAGGAACGAGGCCCATGATACCGATGCCCACCAGCATCTCAATCCAATCGCTGTGCAGCGTGCCGGTATCAATGTGGAGCTTGGTCATGATAGCGAACCGGCCCGCTGCATAAGCCCCCAGGCCGGTAATCGGATGCAACAGGAATTGTTGCCAGGCATAAGACCAGAAATCCGTGCGCCCAGTAAGGTTCTGCATGCTCTCTGTGCTTTGGTCTCTTTCCAGAAACGTCAGCAACACACCACCGAAACGAGAGAATATCCAAATGATAGCGCCCATTGCCCCCATTGTTGCGGCCAGCCAAGTACGCCGCGACAAGATCAGCACTAGCGCTGACGCCACGACAAATCCTCCAAGCGCATTGCGCGTTTGCGATATCAGCAGAGTGGTGATACCGAAAACAAACAAGACGCTGGCGAACGAGCGATCATGCTTGCGACCCACGGGGAACAACTTGCACAGAGCGAGGACAGCGAGGATCGCACCCGTCTGGCCCACGGAATTCCACGCGGTCGCAGGATAGACTCCCTTAAGACGCCAGTCCTCCAAAGCTTCGCTGGGCCACAGCGGTACTTGCAGCCACACCCAGCTTATTTCAACGGCATAGATGGTCCAAATCCAGGCAAACAGCGTGTGATATTGTTTCAGGCTCCGGATCGAACTCAGCGCGGCCGCGAAAACCGCAACATCCAGCAAGAGCTCAAGCGATTTGTACAGTGTCCACAAAGGATAGACGGACCAGATAGTCGAAACCGCGCAAAGCAGCGCGTAGATCGCCAACGCTCCGGGCAGGCCCTCGAACAAACTCTTCAGCCAGGTAGTCTGGCGTCGCAAGAGGCGGGCTAGCAGCACGCCCGCGACAATCATTTCGGGCAACAGGCGCAGCAAAGCCCAAGCATCGAGTGGCTGATTCTGACTGGCGTCCTGATCACGTTTGCGGAAAACCAATGTGCTCACGTAGAGCAACAGGATCAACCAGTGCCACCACTGAAACTGGTGGCGCAGCGCCACCAGCTTGCGGTAGGCCTGAGGCAAGGCCATGAACCCGCCCAGGACCGCGGCCGGGCCGGCGACGATCAACAGGAAAGCACCGAAGGCGCCGATCTTGCCGTACTGCTCAATCAACTCAGCAACCCCGACGCAAGCCAGAAAGCCCAACACGGCCAGACCCAAGATCCACAAAAAAGCGGGCTTGCGCCCGGCGCTGGGAAAACCAGAGGAACGTTCGTAATTCGAAACTGTAATTTTGAGTGGTGCAGTTTGCATATTGATACTCAGGAAATAGCGGAAAGCTTTTTCGCCGCAACGCCGCGCATTGACTCCGCGCAGAGATCGGAAACTGGGTAACCCAGCCGTGCCAAAACTCGGCCGGCGACTTGCTCAAAAAACTGCTGCTGCTGAACTGTCAGATTGGCACGCCATCCTTGCACCGAGCCACTGCGGACAAAACGGTCCTTCAACGAAACCTTTTGCGGTTGCGCCTGCTCTTTCTTCTTCATTTTGTCCAGAGAGTTGTTGGCCACGGCACGCTCAATTCGCTCAGCGTCCATCTGGACTTTAAGAAACTCAGCCAGCCGGGCAAATTCCTGGACGGGATTTTGCCGCAAGTCTTCGTAATGAACCATCAAAAGATTTTCGGTGCCCCCAATCGGCGAGTCCATCCAGGAATTCACGTGTCGATGCCACGGTGCGAAACCGCTGATTTTGCCCTTCAAAAACGTTTGCAAGAACTGATCGAAGTCTCCCTGAAAAAAATCCAGCGCCCGAGTATAAGCAAATTCAGACAGGGCAACGTCCCGGCCGTCGCGAACCAGGTAAATGGCCCGCTTATATTCCTTTCGATATTGTTCGTGAGTCGCGATCAGACGGCCGTTGTGCGGAAGTGGCCGCAATCCCAGTCCTTGCCGACCCACACCACGGATACCTGCGTTTACCTCATCAAACCCCGCCTCGCGGCCGGTCAGCATTTCAAACAGGATGAAGCGCGTCCACGTAACTCCCGAGCGCGGGTAGGATGCAACAAAAACATCTGTGCTTTCCAGCCCGCGATGACGGAGCCAGATGTGCGGGACCCGGAGCCTAGTTTTCGACAGTGCGCGGCGAAATTTCCGGAAGGCCGAGGTGGGTTTGCGGCGCTCCTCACCGTTCGACTTACTCTCAATCGAGATTTTAGTTGGCTCCGCCATATTTAGAAATTTACGACAAGACCTGTTCTGTGTCCGGCGTCCGGCTCGCGATTTTCCGGCGCAGAACTATCAGCACAAATACCAATGACAGTACATCCGCCAGATTGCTACCCCAGATCGCTCCCTTCAGTCCGAAGGCCCAAGTGGCGGGCACGCCTACCACCAACGACAAGCCCGTTGCCAAAGAAAACGCCGTGAACACCGACGCTGGGGATTCCATGGCGCGCAGCGCGATGGCCGGTCCGTACGCGGCGCTCCATACGATGGATCCAAAGGCAATAATCGGCAACAAGGAAGCGACTTCCATATACCGGCCGGAATACAGAAAACGAAACACCGGGCCATGCAACGGAAGAATCAACGCCCAATACGCAACCGCCCCCACCAGGGAAACCATGGTCATTCGGATACTCAACCGGGTGGCACTGGATCGTCCGCTCTGGCCCTGCACTCGTGCCGCATAAGGAAGAAGCAGCATGCCTAAAGCAGCCTTGGTTTGCTCCATCGGCAACGTCAGATTCATCAGAGCCCTTAACTGCCCGGAGTGCACGATGTTTCCAAACGAACTCAGCAGTGGGTAATAAACGTACGCAGGAATCCAGCCCGCGACCGCGCTGGCTAACGCCCAGCGTCCGTAGCTCCAATGCTTTTGCCAGGTTTCGCGGGTCGAAGGCGCAACTTCACTGGGACTCAACTCTGCGCGTAAACGGACCAAAAGATATACAGTCGTGATCAGCGCCGCCAACCCCATCAGCAGGAAGGCGGTGAACGCCGACAGCAGCCCGCGATGATAGAGCACATACAGCGCGCCCACGCTCACAGCGGAATAAACGAACGCTCCGCCCGCCGATTTCGCCGGAGAAAGCTCTAGATAGAAACCTCGCCGCGCCAAGGCAAACGCGAGGATACAAGGTGAAGCCACAGTGACGCCGGCGAGCGCGCCCGCCAATCCGTCAGAGTGGGCCATTCCCCGAGCGGCAATGGCGGAGGCGCCAAACACCACAAAGATCGCCACGGAAGCTGTGGCATGGATCCAAAGCAGCGATCCCATGTATCCGCGCAGGCAGTTGCGGTAGGAAGATCCGCCGAACACCGCCATTGGTTCCAATATTAGCGACTGATAGACCACCGCGAGCAAGACATAGATGCCGAACGCAACAGCGTATGCGCCGTACTGGACGGGAAACATCCACCGGGCCAAAAGTACACTGGTCAGAAAATTTGATCCGGAAATCAACCCCTGATCCAATATGGCGAGCCCGCCCTTACTGACCCAGGGCATCAACTTCTTCAGCGCGCGATTGTGGTCAATGCCGAGAAATCGTTGCAGCAAGCGCGTAGGCAGGCTCTCGGTGACCTTCACAACCGGAGAAGCTGCCGGTTCTTTGAATTCAAGTTGGGGCAAACTTGGTTTCTCGCTTTCGAACTGAACTGGCGCCTTTCCCGTTCCCGAGCCCGATGGCTGTAAATCCGCCACGTTATGAAACCTTCCCTGAAGCCGTAGCCTGTTCATAAGACAACAGGGACTGGTCAATACATGCTTTCAGGCATCCCGCAAGACGCTCCACCTGTGGCGCAATCAGCATCTCGTAGTGATCGCCCGGAATCTCGCGAATTTCCAACTCATGGATCAGTCTTCCCCATTCAGCATGAGGATCCTCGGCACTGCGCAAGGACTTCTCACCAGCACGCACCAGCACTGCTTTGCCAGCATAAGGCCGCAACTGGTATCGCTCGGCAGCTGCCGCATTGGAGTCGCGGACTTCCAGGAGAAACTTGGGCACGCGCCAATTCTTCACGCTGCGGCGAATTCGCTTGATCACTTTGTTGGGCAAATCGTGGGACCAATGCTGCCATGACGGCGTAAGTAACAACCGGAGTACGGATGCGCCCGTGGTTTTCAAGTTTCCGGGATAGGTGTCGAATAACGCCAGCAGGCCGACCTCCTGGCCCGACGTCCGAAGCTGCTGCGCCATCTCATAGGCAACCAGGCCGCCAAGCGAAAATCCTCCGACGAAATAAGGGCCATTTGGCTGCAAACTTCGAATCTCTTGCACATAATGCCGGGCCATGTCCTCGATGCTTTTATGGCAGGCATGCTTTCCATCCAGGCCCTGTGACTGCAGACCGTAGAGAGGATACTCCGGAGCCATACGACGGCCGAGCTCGTGGAAGCCAACCACATTGCCTCCCACACCATGCACGCAAAAGAATGGCGGATGAGAACCCGCAGGCTGGATTGGAACCAGCGACGACCAATGATCGGATTCACTGTCCTGTTGCAACGCCGCGGCCAATTGCCCGACCGTCGGCGCTTCCAGCAGCATGACTAGAGGCAGCGTCCTGCCCAGGGTCTGTCCGATGCGATGCATGAGCCGCGCCGCCAGCAAAGAGTGCCCGCCCAGCTCAAAAAAATTATCGTGAAACCCAATCGGTTTTCTGCCCAGCACATCCTCCCAGATTTTGATCAATCGTGACTGGAAGGCATCGGCAACCCCTGCGGTCTTATTCGGCGTGGTCTCGGCTTGAGGAGCGGGCAACCCTCGACGACTAATTTTGCCGTTGGGAGTCAACGGCATCGCCTCCATCACAACAAATGCCGAAGGCACCATGTAGTCAGGTAACTGACGCTGCAAAGCGCGCCGAAGATCAGCAGTGGCAGGCTTGGAATCGCCCTTCAACACAAGATATGCCACTAGCCGCTTTTCGCCAGGAGCGTCCTCTCTCGCGATCACCGCGACTTCTCTTACTCCAGCCTGCTTTCTGAGTGCGGCTTCGATTTCTCCCAGCTCAACGCGAAACCCGCGAATCTTTACCTGATCGTCCGTGCGACCGAGGAACTGGATTTCACCTGACGCCAGATACCTGGCCAGGTCTCCCGTCTT
>Ga0206961_1128_pt1 | contig 16417 bp, 15 predicted proteins | sample Alteio_BWOrgHeat_30_FD_153238 | JGI IMG/M metagenome (GOLD analysis project Ga0206961, IMG submission 153238) | Enriched cells from forest soil in Barre Woods Harvard Forest LTER site, Petersham, Massachusetts, United States -... | ecosystem: Environmental > Terrestrial > Soil > Temperate forest >...
CCTGAACTGCATAGTGACCACCAAGTTTTGCGATTAAAGTTTGCTTTATGGAATCTGTAATAGTTCCTCCTTCTAAAAGCCATTGATTATTTGCAGCAGATGAAGACTTGAACTGAACACTGTCACTACCACAGATCGTGACCACACCATTCGGTGTGACGGTTGGTTTTACGGGCGACGCTTGTACAACAACCGGCGCAGAAACAGATGTACATCCGGAAATATTTTTTACCGTATAGCTTCCCGCTGTTGTGGCAGTGTAAGTCGTGTTGATCGAATCAGTTACCAGCACGTTGTCTTTGTACCACTGATTGTTGTCTGGCGACGAGGAAGTGAAACGTACACTGTCGTTGCTACAAATTAAAGTTGACCCATTGGGTGAGATAACAGGAACCGGAGGAACTGGCGTAACCGTAACAATAACTTCGGGAGAAAAATTCACACATCCCAAAAGATCAGTCGCGGCAACCATATATTTGCCTCCAACGGTTGTGTTATATGTAATTCCGGTAGCACCTGGAATAGCAACACTGTCTTTATACCATTGGTTACCTAATAGTACACTTGAAGTCAACGTTAGATTTCCTCCCGCACAAAATGTTGTACTACCAGAAGTTGAAATGGCGGGAGTAAACAATCCACACGGTACTGCGCCAGCAGAAGTAAACGATATCGTCGTCCAGCCCGGATCCGTCGCACATTGATAACTGACATGTATATAATAGTTGGTTAAAGGAAGGAGGCCGGTAAATGTGGCAAATGTATCCGTCGTTGTGACGGGTGTCGCCGATGGATTAACGGGATCAGTATTTACATCATAGCTATATTGTGTTCCGGCGGGTTTTACGCCATTCCATTTAAAAGTTACCTGACCGCTTTGAATCTGATTTATATATAGGCCCGTTATGGCAGGACACTGGGCCAGAACTTTATCAGCAGCTGTGACCAGCAAAAAGAAAAATAGAAGGCGCATAATTCTGCCCGTACTCGCGGAAAAAGGTTTCAATATAAAAGTAAAAAGTGAAAAATTGCCCATGCCTAACCTTTGGTTTAGGATCTAATTTTTTGATTATTAGTGGATTGTGGTTCTTGCTGATCAGGATATCAACAGATTTCTTACAGGGCACTGTAGGTTGGATTGGCCGTAAAATAGAAATTAAATACTTCACCCGAAAATTTATTAATCCCCTGCCATAATTGCTTGAAGATCAATGAGGCGCCAGATGGCCGTTTTAAGACGTAAAACTGTATCCAAACGGGATCTTCTTAAGGTCCGCCAGTTGTTTCAGTATGAAATTTTTTCGTCTTTTTAAACAATATTTTTTAAGGTTTCTCGTTGTACGGCCTTACTCTTCTGCTTTTTTTCGTTCGCTTATTCTGTAGGTACTCTTTCGTAACGGACAGCTACCCGTGTATTGGCAACTCCAATGCAAGTCCAAATTCAATTGCAGTTGTATTGGACTTGCCACTCCACGGGTAAGGCATCGGTATGGCTGAGGACTGTATTCAATATTCCTGAAAAACCAAAAAAATCGACATGGCAAGACAGCGCGACTCAAAAATTGTTGGCACATTCGGCAATCTGATATTCTATAACCATAATGGAGATTATCGCATGAGAACCAAACCTTCTCAGGTCAGGAGAACCGAGGCTTCGGTTAAAAGCGGATTCAATTTTGGAAAAGCCAGTACATTGAGCATGCAGATCAGACATCAGGTTTATAATATTTACCCGCACCGAAAAGGTGATAAAGGCGCATTTCATTTTACAGCTGCTTTGAATAAGCTGATCAGCTGGAAAGAAAAAGGAAAGGCAACTTCAGGATATTTATCCGGAGGACTGCCCTTTCTGGACGGTTATCAGTTCAGCAATCAGGCGGATCTTACATCCATCCCTGCCATTCGGGTTCATTTAAAGAAAGAAAATACGGGCAGCATACAATGTAGTTTTGAATCCCTTGTACCCAGCCAGTCTTTACAGGCACCCTCCAATTCGAAAAGCATCCATTTCAAAACAATGCTGATAGGGGCATCGCTGACAGAAGCCAGAACTGAATTGTCGGGCTCTGCGGAAATAGAAATACCCTACACATCGGAAACATTTCAGCCACCGGCCATATCGTTTCCCGCATTTAAGGAAACGCCGGAGATTATTATGCTGGCAATGGCCGTTCAGTATAAAATAATTCAAGGTGGTTCTGTTGTGACATTGTCAAATCAAAAGAAACTACCCTGTGGAATTGCCTGGGCAGCGCAAAACAATTAATCAAACATTATCTCAATTCGGGTGTAATGGGTTGTTGAGGATTTAATAAACCATATCCATTACTTCCGGTCATGCCTACACTAAATGAAATTCAGCAAATACCCATTTATCACCTGGAACCGGATGAGATAGCCGGTAATAAAAATTTCAGGGTTTATAATTACGATGGAATATTACCCAACCAGTCTGAACTTTTAGTTCCGCACCGTAAGGATCATTACCTGATTGTATTTATCAGAAAAGCAGGCGTTCGTCAGTGGATTGACATGGAACCCTACCTGCTGAAAGACAACAGCATTTATTTTTCAGGGCCCGGGGAAATCATCATCAAAGAAGAATTTGAATACTTATGGAGTACGGGGATCGCCTTTACAAAAGAATTTTTGTCCTTTCAGGAAAATGCCGGCATGAGCAACCTGCCCATCATTCAGAATCCGCACGGCGGCCATGAATTGTTGCTGACAGCCGAGGACGTAATTTTTGTTGAAGACATGATTACTAAAATCAATACCGAATATCAAAATAAAGGTGAATGGCAGCAGCCCATGCTCACCGCTTATCTTACGGTTCTGCTTACTTATCTGAGCAGGCTTTATACTGACCAGTATAAGGACAGTCCTGTTTCTGCAGAAAAACTTTTACTAAAAAATTTTCAATCGAAAATCAACGAGCAATTCCGCGAACTGCACGAAGTGGGCGACTATGCTTCCCTGTTATATATTTCGGCGGGCCATTTAAGCGATGTGGTGAAAACGCAAAGCGGTAAGACGGCCATTAAACATATTCATGACCGCCTCGTTATGGAAGCACGGCGTATGCTCTTTCATACCACGCATTCTTCAAAAGAAATCGCCTTTGACCTCGGTTTCGCAGATGATTCTTATTTCACCCGATTCTTTAAACGGGAAACCGGAATTACCCCTGCCGAATATCGTAACAGCATCCGCAAAATGTACCATTCATCCCGCTAGATGTATCAGATTCTAACTTGTCGCTGGCTGTAGATTTGCATCGTTAACAAAAAAAATATGAAAACAGTATTCATTACAGGAGCAAACAAAAGCATCGGTTTCGAAACAGCCCGACAATTGTTAAAACAGGGATTTTATGTTTAACTCGGCTGCCGGGATTTGAAAAAAGGACAGGAAGCAGTAAACCAGCTGAAGTCCGAAGGATTTATTCATACAGAACCCATTGAGATCGATGTGGATAAAATTGAATCCATCGAGGCGGCGCGTGAAGTGATTGGCAGTAAAACAAAAGTGCTGGACGTACTGATCAACAACGCAGGCATCAGTGGTGGTTTACCACAGCCTTCCCTGGAAACAGAGGTCCGCGTTTTCAAAAATGTATTTGAAACGAATTTATTTGGTGTCATAGAAGTTACCCAGGCATTTATCGATCTGCTGAAACAATCCCCGGAACCAAGAATTGTGAATGTCACTTCCGGTCTGGGTTCCCTCGCTATGCACAGTGATCCGACCTGGAAATATTATGCGGTGAAGCCCGCTGCATATGTTGCATCGAAAGCCGCGCTCAATGCGTACACCATTGTGCTGGCTTATGATTTACGCGAAACCAACTTTAAGGTAAATGCAGTGGATCCTGGATATACCGCCACGGATTTCAATCATCATTCCGGTCCGGGTTCCATTCCGGATGCCGCAGCGCGGGTAGTCAAAGCGGCGTTGCTAACCAAAGATGGTCCGACAGGCCGGTTCTTTAGTGACGACAACTCTCCAGAAACAGGCATTAGTTCATGGTGATCTCTTCGTAAAAAGGCAAAGCCCGAAAATAATAAAGCCGCCTAACTTTGTAAGCGTCCAAGACCATACAAAATGAAAAAGGTTTTACTATTACTTTCCGAAGGATTTGAAATTTATGAAGCCAGTGCATTCATCGATGTCATCGGATGGAACCTGATCGACGGAGATGGTTCAACACAGTTGTTCACCTGCGGTTTAACCAAAGAGGTGAAAAGTACATTCGCACAGAAAATGATTGTTGATTATACGATCGATGAAATAAATGTTGATGAATTTGCGGCGTTGGCCATTCCGGGCGGTTTTGAAGAATATAAGTTTTACGAATCCGCTTTTACTGAACCCTTTCTCGATTTAATAAAAGCCTTTCATTTAAAAAATAAACCGATTGCGTCTATCTGCACAGGTGCCATGCCCATTGCCAGGAGTGGAATTTTGAAAGGGAAAAAAAGGCACTACTTACAACAAGACGCCCGGTCGTCAGAAAATGTTGTCAGAAATGGGCGTCCAGGTAATTCAGGAACCGGTTGTTGTTGAAGGAAATATTATTACATCCTGGAATCCTTCTACGGCGATGAACGTAGCATTTTTATTACTGGAACATCTTACTTCACGTGAGCAGGCAGAACACATAAAGGGTCTGATGGGTTTTTGAGTATATCGTTATCCCCGCATAGAAGATCGTGCAGCAGCCAATGCGGCAAAAGTGATTACGGCCGCAATGGCCAGATAATATCCGACGGCATAAAGACCGTAGTTTTTCGCCAGCGTGGTTGCCAGATAGGGTGTCAGTGAAGCGCCCAGTATGCCCGCCAGCGTAAAGGCCAGCGATGATCCGGTATATCGCACGGCAGGCGGAAAGATTTCTGACAGGGCCGTACCCAGCGGTCCATAGGTCATCCCCATCAGGAACATGCCGATGGCGAGCATTAAATTGACCATGATCAGATTGCCGCTTACAAAAAGGCTGGAGAATAATAATCCAAATACAAAGATGGCCGCTGTTGCCAACATCAGTATCGAACCCCGGCCATAGCGATCGGCCCATACTGCAGAAAGCGGGATGCCGATACCAAAGAAAAGCATAGAGATCATTTGCGACACGAGAAAACTGGTCTTTGTATAGTGTAAAGCGGAAGTACCCCAGCTCAATGTGAAGACCGTCATCAGATAGAACAGCAGAAAGGTGGTGATGGCCGATGCCGTACCCAATACAATGGCGCGTGTGTGTTTCACAAATACATCCGCTACGGGTACTTTCACCCGCTCATTTTTTTCAATCACTTTTAAAAAATCGGGGGTTTCGGTGATTTTTAACCGGACGTAGAGTCCCACCCAGACCAGCGCCGCACTGGCGATGAAAGGAATGCGCCAGCCATAATTAAAAAACTGTTGCTCTGTGAGCGTTTTACCCAAAATAAAAAACGTGGCGCTGGAAATTAAAAATCCCAGGGGCGCTCCCAGCTGCGGGAACATACCATACCAGGCTTTCTTTCCGGCGGGTGCGTTTTCAGTGGCAAGCAATACCGCCCCGCCCCATTCACCACCCAGACCAAGACCCTGACCAAAGCGAAAAACAGCCAGCAGAATGGGAGCCAGTACCCCGATCGACTGATAGGTCGGCAGGAGACCAATGGCTACGGTAGAAGGTCCCATCGTCATCAAAGCCGCCACCAGCGTGGCTTTCCGTCCCATGCGATCTCCGAAATGCCCAAACAGGGCGGCACCCAGGGGTCTGGCGAAAAAGGCGAGCGCAAAAGTCGCCAGTGATTGCAGGGTTGCCGATGTCGGATCCGCTTCGGGAAAAAATAATTTGGGGAAGACCAGTACGGCCGCCGTTGCGTAAATATAGAAATCGAAGAATTCGATCGTCGTACCCACCATGCTTGCCATGAGTATCCGGCTGGCAGAGTTGGGGTTTGTCGGGGTTTGGTTCATACATCAAACCTAAAACATTCCGCATTGAAAATAATCAGTCTCCCGTTTTTTCAAATCTAAAAATCTTATTTTGAATCGGCTGCCCTCTTCAAATCCGGATTAAGATCAACACCACAATTGAAATTCGTTTTGAAATTTTCTTTTTTCAGATTTTATTCTCTGGATGCTGAACTGATCAGACTCATGCAAATATCGATGTTGTTCGCATTTTGATAATTGGCTCCGGTCTTCACTTCTTATAAATCATCATTGTTGTTCTTATCTATTCTTGTCTAATAAATAATCAATAGCATTGATTTCGTTTCTTGGAAGAAAAAACCCTAATATGCAATTTGGATTTCTGATACAGATTTGAATATGGCTTTTTTCATAAATCTCAGACCCAGGTAAAACCGGATTTCCTTCCAGAAATACACCACGTGTAGAGTCAAATAATTTCAATTCACTTTGTCCAAGGTTATCAATATCTTTTTTGAATTGAGTTAAGATTTCCGAATGCATGAATTCAATCAAAGTACAGTCCAATTCACGAACTACCTTGTCGGTTGAATTGCTTTTGGTTGGGTCACGATTTTCTGGCAGTTTGATGCCTAATATTTCGTACCATTCAACCATGATTGAGGCATAATTTTTTAACAAGGCCGTATACCGACTATCCATTAAGTCGCAACAATAACCCAATTGTAAAACAGCTCCAATTACTGCAGGTTTTTTAGCCTGACCAACAGAAAACTTCGCTTTCGCCCATTGCAACGCTCTATCTCGATTGTTTTCCCAGAAATACATACCATGACCTAACCAATCATAAGGTGCAGTACTCTCTTTGATGACGTTTGGATTGGTAAGAAGTGCTTGAGCAGTTTCTTCTTCACAGCCGTGAAATCCAATTACGAGATTTGACCGGCTGTCGTACATGACGGGGAATGATTATTTCTTTGCAGGCCTGAGGTGTTCATAGGGCTTCGTGAATTCACCTTTGTTGTCCAATATACCTGCAGCGACAAAAGAAGCGAGCACTTGCTCGCGAGAAACTTTCTCGCTGAGTTTTTGCTTTGCTAACTCAATTAAATTTTGAATGTCTTTTTCGCTCATTTTATCGACTTACTTACAAAGATAATAAAAATATTTAATTTTATAATATTGATAGTCAGATAGTTATCGTCTGGCGATTCTAATTGATAATTTTAATCATAAGTCAAATATGAAATTCTCAAAGTGCCTTATTAATGGCAATCCTTGAATGAATGAGAATATCACAAAGGCGTTGCCAGGAAGTGTAATATAAAGGAGGCAAAAACCAACGACAAACAACGAATTTTAACGAATGCGGCATAAATGAAAAACCCGCCAAAGTGGCTACTGTGGCGGGTTTGAACGTTCGTTAAGGTTTGGTAAGAAACTAAAAAAGTACCCCAGACGGGAATCGAACCCGTACCCGCATTTCTGCAGACAGGATTTTAAGTCCTGCGCGTCTACCTGTTCCGCCACCAGGGTAACTTCAAAAAAAAACCTCCGACTTTCGGGCCGGAGGAATAAGATGCTCCTTTACAAAAGTTGAGGAGCACAAGAGCGGAAGACCGGGCTCGAACCGGCCACCTCGACCTTGGCAAGGTCGCGCTCTACCAAATGAGCTACTTCCGCTGATAATTGAATAAGAACTTGTAAGGGGCAGCAAAAATAAGGATTCCCTGCCTCCCTGTGAAATTTTTTGCTATTTGTATTCCGGCGTATACAAGGTATTGGCAGGAACCACTACTTCCGGTTTGCCTTTATAGCGGTGGGAATACAGCGCATAGCTGCCTCCAATCACCATGGCAATGATGCAAAACACCTCGAGATAAAACAGAAAAACGGAAGAATTCACCCAATTGTACGAGATATCCTTCAGCATGGGGTCTTTGTACTCTTCTACTTCTTCAGTCATAAGTATCAGTTATTTACAGCGCAAAAATAGCAGATTCAGGCAAAAAATCATCTTTTGTCCTGCATAATTTCTCCAAAAGTTTCCTTTCCCTCTACAAAATGCTTCCAGGCCACACAATGTGGATACCAGCCCGATAAACGGGCCTTTCTTTTCAGGGGAAAAACACTTTTGCTGCGTCTGATTAATATCCATTTGAAAAAGGCGAGATGCGCTTCTCCCACTGCCAGAAAATACACATACTGCCCGGCGAACAGCGATTTGAAGGCTGAAGTAAAATCGAGTAGGATCCGCAGCGGGATCTTCCAGAAAGACTGTCGTTTCGGAAGATTTTTTGCCAGCATGATCATGTTGTTGCGGAAATTCAGAAATACCTTTCTTTCATTGCCTTTCGGAAGGGTTCCGCCACCTACATGATATACTTCCGAAGCGGGACATACATAAATACTGTATCCAAGCAATTGCAGACGCCAGCAGAAATCGATTTCTTCCATGTGGGCGAAAAAATAAGTGTCGAATCCCTTCGCCTGATGAAACAATTCTGCCCTTATAAATAATGCGGCACCACTGGCCCAGAACACCGGCTGCTCATCATTGTATTGACCATGATCAACTTCGCAGATATCAAAAATCCTGCCCCTGGCAAACGGATAACCCAGGCTATCCATCCACCCACCGGCAGCACCGGCGTATTCGAACTGATCTTTTTTATGATAACTCAAAATCTTTGGCTGACAGGCTCCGACCGTGCGGTCCTTTTCCATTAACGCTACCACCGGCTCGATCCATCCCGGACGTACTTCCACATCCGAATTCAGCAACACATAGTAATCGGACTGAATCTGCTTTAATGCTTCATTGTATCCGCCCGCATATCCATGATTCCGTTTCAATTCAATCACCCGGAGCGAGGGATAATGAGAACGGAGAAACGCAAGGGAATCATCAGTGGATGCATTATCAGCAATGATCAGCTCCATATGGTAGTAAGTGCTCGCCAACACGGAGGGCAGAAACTGCTCCAGGTATTTTCGACCATTATAATTGATGATAACTACCGATACTTTCGCCAAACGTAAATGAGTTAGGAAATAAAAAAGGAGGGCCAAAAATAAGCTATTGGGTGTAAACGATTAGTGAAATATGATTTCACTGGCTTTACCTACTTTAGCGGCATGGGCGGATTTAGATTTAACTGGCGCTGGCTGCTGGCTTTGCTTGGAATTGCCATTGTATGCGGAACGATTTTTTATTCACAATACCTGGCACAAAAGATCCGGCGGGAAGAGCAGCAAAAAATTGAACAATGGCTGGCAGCCAGCAAAGCGATTTTGAATCCGGATCTGACGCTGCCCAATCTGATCCGCAACGAGCAACATTCCATTCCGATTATTGAGACAAATGAAAACGACAGCATCACCAGTTATTTTAATCTGGATACATTAAAAGTTGAGCGCGATAAAAAATACCTCTCCAAACAACTGGATATTTACCGTTCGCAAAATGCGCCGCTTGAAATCAAATGGAGCGATTCTCCGTATACCGCTAACCGTTACTATTATGGTCATACGGCATTGCTGGATCAGGTGCGGTACTACCCGTTGATTCAGCTACTGCTTGTAGCTGTTCTTATTTTCTTTATTATTTATTCCATCAGTTCGCATAGCCGCGCCACGCAAAACCAGGTCTGGGCGGGGATGGCCAAGGAAACCGCCCATCAGCTCGGAACGCCGCTCTCATCTCTGCAGGGCTGGATTGAAATGCTGAAAGAACAGGGTACGCCGGAGGAAACGGTTTCGGAATTACAAAAAGATGTAGACAGGCTCAAGCTGGTTTCTGACCGCTTCAGCAAAATCGGCAGCATTCCCCATCTCGAAAAATCTGATCTGGTTTCGCAGATCCGGCAGATGATGGATTATATGCGCCGGCGGACTACTTCAAAAGTGCAATTCAGTTTTGAGCAGAATGGACATAAAGAAATTGAATCCAATATTTCACCGCCGTTGTTTGACTGGGTGATTGAAAATTTATTGAAAAATGCATTGGATGCGATGGAAGGGAAAGGGCATATTGATGTAAATATTAAGGACGAAGCAAGGCAAATTATAATTGACGTAAGTGATACCGGAAAAGGAATATCTGCATCACATATCCGGCGGGTATTTGATCCTGGCTTCACGACAAAAAAAAGAGGCTGGGGACTGGGGCTTTCGCTTTCCAAAAGAATCATAGAAACATATCACAAAGGCGAATTATTTGTAAAACAATCGGAAACCGGGAAGGGAACTACATTTCGTATCGTTCTTCCCAGGAGTTAAGTGGAGCCGTGGATTGGGAATTCTAGACCGGAACAACTATTTTTGCAGTCCATTTTCAGGTTTCAGCTGCGGAGGTGGCGAAACTGGTAGACGCACTACTTTGAGGTGGTAGCGCCGTAACTGGCGTGGGAGTTCGAATCTCCTCTTCCGCACTTGCGCCTTCCGAACACAGTTCGGAAGGCTTTTTTATTTATGAACGACGCGAGCGTGCTCGCGGGAGTGAATAAATGAAAAAGCCGACTTCCGCGAAGCGGAAGGAAGGCGCATGTTAGCCTCCCCCACCAGAGATCAGCGCAGCTAATCTACCGCGCCACCGGCAAACAATCCACCATTTTCATATCCTTCATACCAGACTTGAAATCCAGGCGCTTTAAATTTTGCTTTTCAATTTCATTGTTCCCCTCTTTGATTTTAATAAATTGATTGGGAGATACCTGATCAAATTTTTGAACCGTTCCGGATGCGGGCCATTCGATGGTCAGTTCATCAATCACGACAGCCTTCCCGATGCCGATTTCTTTTCGGAGTGGATTCGCGCCAAAACTGCCGCCGGAATTCACATCCATATAAACGGTTCTCTTTGTTCCGCTGTCATCAAACGACAACGAAATTTTCGCACCAATCGCAGAACGATTGCTTTTCACGCCTTCCAGCTGTATGCTGATCCAGTTATTTTTATTCTGTCCCGGATTTACATAGAAAGAATTGTAGTAAGCATCTCCCGGATAGGCGCCGCCCACATTAATATAAATATCCTGGCTACCGTCGTTGTTGATATCAGCAAAGGAAACACCATGGCCTTTCTGCAGATTTCCCACGCGGGCCGAATAGGTTACTTCAGCAAATTGTTTTCCTGAAATATTTTTGAATAACCGGTTTGGTATTAATGATTTAAAATCCGGATTGCCTGTTCCCAGATACATGTCGAGCCAGCCATCATTGTCCAGATCCCCAAAATTTGATCCCATGGCAAATACAGGTCTCACCAAACCCGTCTGGCTGGCTACATCGGTGAATGTGCCGTCGTGATTGTTATGATAGAGAAACATCCGACTCGGATTTTTCAGCGGACGATTCAATGCTTCCTCCGCCAGTGTGCTCGCCAGATTCTTTCCATATTCATATCCGCATTCAAAAATATCCGGCCAGCCATCGTTGTCATAATCCCAAAACCAGGTGGGAAAGGTGGAGCTGATGTCTTTATCCAAACCTGCCTGCTGTGTTACATTGGTGAATTGCGGAATCTTTCCTTTCACGCCGTTATTTTTCAGCAGAATTCTTTTCCCGTCAAAACAGGAAACAAATATATCGGGCCATCCGTCTTTGTTATAATCTGCCGTCACCACACCTTTCATAAATTGCGTAACGGCTGTTCCCGATTCCGCAGCAACATTGGTAAACGTTCCATCCTGATTATTAATATAAAGCTCTGCCGGATGCGGATGATCGGAAGAAACCGTTTCATTGCCGATATAAATATCCAGCCAGCCATCGTTGTTGAAGTCCGCCCAAACAGCCGTTTGCGTGGGATGAAAAGAAAGTATGCCGGCATCGATGGTCACGTCGGTAAATGTTCCGTCGCCATTGTTCTTCAATAATGTATTCGGCTGCCTGCCATATTCGCCATACCAGGCGCCTCTTAAAATAAGAATATCTGTAAAGCCATCGTTGTTATAATCAGCCTGTACCAGATTCAAACCGCCTTTCATATCGCCGATTCCGGAAGATGACGATACATCTGTAAAACTTCCATTCGCATTGTTTTTATAATAATGCATGTTTTCATCCAGCGAAGTGGAAGAGGTTACGATGTCAAGATATCCATCGTTGTTGAAATCATCCACAATGCTTCCGCCCGACATCTGCATGGGTCCGCTGATTTGCAATCCGGCGGCCATATCAACAAAGGATTTTATTTTATACGCAGAAGTATCTGCTCCCAGTGAAGGAATCAACCAGCGCAAAGGAACCGCGGAAGGATAAGTGCCCAGTGTCATGTAAGCGATATTCAGCAGCCAGCGGGATGCCAGATCGCTGGAATCATTTTTCAAAATATCTTCATATACCTGTATCGCTTTCTGCGTTGCATAAGGGTCTGAATAAATACCATTGGCCTGAACAGGGAAAATGCAGGATCCGGATGCGTGATTATTTACGCAATTATTTCTTTCCCCCAGACGCAGGTAAGCCAGGGCGAGATTTTCTTCCACCGTTTTTGTGAAAGGATCATCGCGATTTTCCCGGGTCTGAAAAACACGGGCAAGCATTTCGGCCGCTTCTTTTTCTTTTCCCAGTTTTAACAATGCCAGTGCCCGGTAGGCAAAAAGAACCATCAGTTTTTCCTGTGGAAAAGGCTGTGTAAGCAGTGAATCGTAAAAAGCCAGTTCTGCCACCGGATTGAAAGGGTTGTCTTTATCCATCACCGGCTTTAATCCCTGTCTGTATAAATGATTCAGCACTGCTTTCTTACGGTAGTTTTTAATATAGGTATAACTACTGAAGATCAGTATCAGCAAGAGGGGCAAAGCAACTATGTAAAGGGTCTTTTTCAGAAGTCCCAAGTTAATATTATTTGAAGAATGTTTTCTGAAAGGGCCAGATCGCCGTATCCGTTTTCGGATTTTTTAGTAAATTGAACGTCTAAATAAGCTGATATGAATTTCTCCGCTATAAAGATTACTGCCCTGCTGATCGTGTTAACCGCCGCGGGTTTTTCCTGCAGCAAAAGTTCCAGCAGCAATTCCAGCACCTGCACTGCAACTACGGGAGATACCGGACCGCTGACTGCGAATCAGGCGGTGAGTTATACAGCCTCTGTACAGAATGGCGCTACCATCAATTCTGTTTCTTACCAGGATTCGGCGGGAACCACGACGGTAAAAAATCCGCCGCTGCCGTTTTCAAAAACGGTTAATTTAAAAAACGGCATGACGGTTACCATTTCTGCTTCCGGCAATTCGAATTCGGGTGAGATCAAGGTAACCTCGACGGGCAATTATCCCAACAGCGCTTCCTGCCCGTAAATTATTTTACAATTGTTGTAAGGCGGGCAGCTCATCGTATTTGCTCATTAACAAGTAGCTTTGAGGCAGAAATTTCATCATTGCCCTCTTTGCAACCGGAGATCCGACACGTTCATGTCACCAGATACATTACGCCGCTGCGCGAAGGCGGCTCGCTGCCAGCGATTGCAGAAGCAGATGATCATTTTCTGTATGTGATTAAGTTTCGCGGAGCCGGACAGGGTGCGAAATCACTGATCGCCGAACTGATAGGAGGCGAAATCGCGCGGGCAATGGGTCTGCGCGTTCCGGAAATTGTTTTTGCCCATCTTGATTCTGCCTTTGGACGCACCGAGCCGGATGAAGAAATTCAGGATCTGCTCAAAGCCAGTGTGGGACTGAACCTGGGTCTTCATTATCTTTCGGGAGCCATCAGCTTCGATCCGATCGTAACGACCGTGAACGCGGAACTGGCTTCTTCCATCGTTTGGCTGGATAGTTTTTTAACCAATGTGGACCGCACGTCCAATAATACCAATATGCTGGTCTGGAATAAAGAGCTCTGGCTGATTGATCATGGCGCTTCTCTGTATTTTCATTATTCACCGGAGAACTGGGAACTGAAAGCAGAAAGCCCTTTCCTGCAGGTGAAAAATCATGTGCTGTTGCCGTATGCCGGTAAACTGGAAGAAGCAGATGAAAAATATCAGCGGGTTTTGACAACGGAAAAACTAAAATATATTACGGATCTGATTCCGGATGAATGGCTGAGTTCGGAAGGACAACCGGCTGCGGAAGGCAGGGAAATGTATTTACGGTTTCTTCAGATTCGTCTCGCGGCATCAAAAATTTTTATAAAAGAAGCAGAAAATGCCAGAGCAGCACTCGTTTGAATATGCGGTGATCCGCGTGGTTCCCAAAGTGGAAAGGGAAGAATTCATGAACGTGGGTGTGATCCTCTATAGCCAGTCACTCGCCTTTCTCGAAGCACAGTTTGCATTGGACGAAGACAGACTGCGCGCACTTTCTCCCGGCATGGAAATGACCGAGATAAAAAAGCACCTGGCCGCATTCTGCGAAATATGCAAGGGCGGCATAGAAGCGGGTCCCATTGGCAGGCTCGATATGGGATCGCGTTTTCGCTGGTTAACCGCCACCCGCAGCACCGTGCTGCAATGCTCCAAAGTACATCCGGGTCTTTCTGCCGATCCACTGAACACTTTGAAAAGCCTGCATAAACGACTGGTGCTGGGAGTATAAAATCTGTTTCGGGTTCGTCCGATTCCTGTTATCTTAGTGTCCCTTAAAAAACAACTGCTATGCCATTCTACAGAACTGAAAACCGTAACGGAAGCTGGTAACTTGGACCTGATGATCGGGGACCAGAAAGTAAGCGTCAGCTATCAACCCTGAAAACGCGATATTTACCAGACTATTCAATGAGGATGAAGCGGATTTTTATTTTAGTTTTTTCAGCTCTGCTGTGTTCTCTTGCCGGAACACAAATCGCGCATGCCCAGAAAGATTCGTCGGCGAAAAACAGGCAACGCGAGCAAACGAAGGCAGTTGATTCTGCAAAAAATGTATTGCTCACGAGTCAGTCGGAAGAATTCCAGGCACTGAAGGCAGATCAGATGGGAGATTCCATCCGGCTCCTGCAGTTAAAAAAAGAACTGCTGTTACTGGGTTCATCAGATAAAATAAAAAAGCAGGCACTGGCGACAGAGCAGAATCAGATCCGGATAAAAGATTCCCTTCGCACGATTCTCCAGAAATCAAAAATTGATTCCCTGAGATCCAGGGTAAGTGGCTTTCCGGTTTTACTCGGCGAGGATACATTGTTTTACATATATACCAAGCTGGGCAGTTATTCGCCGAAAGAACGGGCGGAGACCGACATGAATCGCATTCATAAACTCTCGGAAGATTATTACTTCCATCCGGATTCCCTGAAAATCACCGGATCTGAATTTACCAGCGACATTGTGTATAAAGATGAGGTGCTGATCAGCATCTCGGATCTCGATGCTTTGTGGATGAATGCCGGAAAGGAAAAACTGGCAGAGGATTACAAAACCCGCATTGCCAATGGCATCCGGGTGTATAAAGCAGAAAACAGCTGGCCGGCGCTGATACGTGACTTTGCACTGGCGCTTCTTGTTCTCGCTGTGCTTGGTGTGATTATATTTTCCATTACCAGATTGTTCAGATGGATAAAATCGCGGGTTGAAAAAAGACGCGGCACCACGCTTCGGGGGTTTAAAATAGGAAGCTATGAATTTCTGGATACGAACCGGCAGGTAGGAGCAATTTTTTCTCTGATCAATATTTTCCGCTGGTTCCTGATTTTGATTTTAATATACTGGACACTGCCTGTGCTGTTTGGCATTTTCCCCTGGACGGGCGGGTTTGCCAGTAAGCTTATTTCTTATTTTCTCGACCCGATCAAACATATTCTGCTTTCCATTTGGGATTACCTGCCCAACTTTTTTACGATCATTGTACTAATCATATTCTTCCGCTATCTGCTTCGTATATTATTTTATTTCAAAAAAGAAATCGAAAGGGGTGCATTAAAAATTCCCGGCTTCTATACGGATTGGGCCAATCCGACATTTCAGATTATCCGGGTATTGATACTGGCATTTGCACTGATTGTGATATTTCCTTATCTGCCCGGATCGGATTCACAGATATTCAAAGGCGTATCTGTTTTTCTCGGCGTACTGTTTACATTCGGATCAGCGGGCGCATTGGGTAATGTCGTGGCAGGACTCGTACTTACCTACATGCGGGCTTATAAGATTGGAGACAGGGTAAAAATCGGCGATGCAACCGGAGATGTAATAGAAAGATCGTTGCTGGTCACGAAAATTAAAACGATAAAAAATGAAGTGATCTCCATTCCGAATTCTACGGTGATGGGCAGTCACACAACCAATTTCAGTGCAGAAGCGATGGAACACGGTTTGATTCTGCATACCACGGTCACCATCGGTTATGAAAATCCCTGGAAACAGATTCACGAATTATTAATAAAAGCGGCACTGGCAACCGATCTGATTGAAAAAGATCCGGCGCCGTTTGTGTTGCAGACCAGCCTCGATGATTTTTATGTCAGCTATCAGATCAATGCCTATACGCGATCCGCGGTCGAACAACAAAACACCTATTCGCTGCTTCATCAGCATATTCAGGATGCATTTAAT
>Ga0206961_1129_pt1 | contig 16264 bp, 9 predicted proteins | sample Alteio_BWOrgHeat_30_FD_153238 | JGI IMG/M metagenome (GOLD analysis project Ga0206961, IMG submission 153238) | Enriched cells from forest soil in Barre Woods Harvard Forest LTER site, Petersham, Massachusetts, United States -... | ecosystem: Environmental > Terrestrial > Soil > Temperate forest > O...
GGGCGCCCTCGCCGTATGGGTCGAATCAAGAACCTACATTGCGTGGATTAAATATTGAAAACAGAAACCGTAGTTAATGCAAAGACGGCCAAGGTGTATCCTTATCATCCTTGCACTTTGCCTACTCCATCACGCACGTAGTCCTTTTCGTCGTGGCCGTCACACTGTGGTTTCTCTACTTCCACGAAACCCTGTTCAAAACCGGCCGGGTCAAAACGCATTGGCTGAAGAAAAGACTGATTGACCTTGCGGTTGTGCTCTGCATCGCAGCCATCACCTTCGTATTCGCCATCTTCGTTCGAGGCATTCATGTTCACCACGGACGCTGATGCCTCCAGCCCTGGGTAGGCGGCACTCAGTACCTCCTGCTCCGCTTAGGGCGACACTTGCGTGGATTGCGCGTTAGTGGCCGTCCGAGTGAACTCGAATCTAAGGTTCCACTGGCTGGACACGTCATGCCCGGCAACTTGGGGTGGCTGGAATGTCCAGCGCTCAGCGGCCTGCTGCGAGAGCCGCGCAAAATACTTGCTTGGGCCGCGGGTAACAAACTTTGTCGCCACCACTCTGCCAGAGGAGTCCACCGACGCCCTTACCGTGACTTTGATCCTGCCATGAACCGTGTTTCTGGCGCTCCGAGCCACGTCTGGCAACAGTTGCTGAGTCACTGCACCTGGAGTACCAGCCGTGCCGGAGGCATTGGCCTTTTCCGCACGCGTCGACGTCGCTACCCGATCGGGAATTGTGGGGGCCTGCTCTTTCTCTTTCGCAACCGGAGCCAGGGTCAGCGGTGGCGCAGCCGCTGGCGTTTGGGTTGATTCGACCGCGGCCGCCGGCACCCCTTCAGTGTTCGGACGGCGATCGCGAAACCTCGATCCCGCCAAAATCGCTACCGCGACCAACCCGGCAGCGACAGCCATGTAACGCCATTTCGCTGGCGCGGCGGGTTGCGGAGGCGTGATACTCTCCACTGGCGCCCACGTAATCAACTTGGTAGCGATTTCAGCCACATTCCAGCGCTCTGCTGGTTCCTCGCACAAACAATGATCCGCAATCTCTAGGAACGGAGCGGGCAGCGTATCGGGCACCAGAGGGTTGGTCTTCCCGGTCCCTTCCCAGCCCGGTGGCTGTTGTGTCATCGCTTCGACCAGGGTCACACCCAGCGACCAGACGTCCGAAGCTGGAGACACACCGCTGCCGCGGGCAATCTCTGGGGCCATGTAGACGTCCGGTTTGCCCAGAACCCGGCTCGATTCCCCCGCTCCACAAAGACCGTCACTCGAAATTTTGATTTGGTCAGAAACCGCCATGACGTTGGTCGGCCGAATGTGGCCGTGCACGAAACCCTTCCCGTGGATATAGGCCAGTGCATCCACAACCGCCGTAAGCATCTCGTATGCCTCTCCGGGAGTGAGCGCGCGCTGGGGAAGGATCTGCGCCAGATTATCCTCGGCGAATTCCATCAGCGCGTAGTGCACTTCGGTTCCATCTAGTTGACCGGGGCCGAACTGCGACAGTCGCACCAGATGAGGATGCGACAGCTTGGCGGACAACTCCCACCAGGAAAGTTGGAGTTCAGGGTTTTGCGAATTCGCCGGAATCAGCTTGATCGCCACCTTCTGGGGCACCTGGCCACCGCGCTCCGTGAGAAACACTGCGCTGTGATCCGAGCCCCCCAGAAAGCGGAGCAACCGGAACTCTTCGTTCACTACCCGGCCTTCCCACTGTTTCCAGGTCTCTGACATTCGCTTCAACTCTTCTGTCCGATTGGCCAGAGTATTGTATCCGAGCAGCCATGTCCACTCCGGCGCAATTCGAGCTGTCGCCAGTTCGGAATCGGACTTCCGCCGCTGCAAATCGTTTCTGAATCGAATACCTCCGTACCAGCTTTGCCTAAGGATCGGCTATCATGTCGAAGCTGAGTTGATTGGGGTAACAGTGGGAACTTCCCAGGATGCGATACGGATTTGTTATTGATCAGGACCGATGTATCGGATGTCACGCTTGCACCGTCGCCTGTAAAGAAGAACATCAAGTACCGGTGGGGGTGTTTCGCACCTGGGTTAAGTACGTTGAAAAAGGCGAGTTCCCTCATACGTCCCGCCACTTCGGGGTGATGCGGTGCAATCATTGCGACGATTCTCCCTGCACCGTGATCTGCCCCACCAGCGCTTTATATCGCCGCTCCGATGGCATTGTTGATTTCGATAACCAGCGTTGCATCGGCTGTAAAGCCTGTATGCAGGCTTGTCCGTACGACGCCTTGTACATTGACCCCAATAACAATACTGCGGCCAAATGTAATTTTTGTGCGCACCGCGTGGAGAAAAACCTTGAGCCTGCATGCGTGATTGTTTGTCCAACACAGGCAATCATGGCCGGCGATTTGGACAACCCTGGCAGCAAAGTCAGCCGAATTGTGGCCACCGAAAAAGTTTCTGTCCGCAAACCTCAGAAAGGCACACAGCCCAAGTTGTATTACGTCGGGATCGAAGGGGATGTCATAGAACCCAGCCGGTTGTCACGTGAGGATACATATTTCTGGGCGGACAAACGAGGCGGAAATAACGCTGCGGCCCTCACCAGCCATACCGACAACCTGGCCGGTGCGCTTGCTCGCGAGGTCTATGATATTCCCCACCCTGCCCCTTGGGGATGGAAGATCGCTGCTTATCTCTGGACCAAGTCAATCTCTTCGGGAGCTCTGTTAGTAGCGGCCATTCTCTTAAGTTTCGCGGGTCAATCCGCCTCGACTCTTTTCAATATCGTTTGTCCGGCCATAGCCCTTGGAGCGCTAGCAATTACCAGTGCATTGTTAGTGTTTGACCTCAAACGTCCGGACCGCTTTTTCTACCTTATTACCAAGCCGAATTTCCGCTCCTGGCTGGTCATCGGTACTTATTTTCTGATCGGCTATGGCGCTCTAGGGTCGGTGTGGTTGCTGCTCGGTATTCTCGGCCGTCCTGCACCGGCCGGATTGCAATGGTCCGCGGCTGCGTTCGCCATCGCCAGCGCTTGTTACTCAGCGTTTCTCTTTGCTCAGGCCAAAGGCCGCGATTTGTGGCAAAGCCCGCTGTTCCTGTGGCACCTTTTAGTTCAGGCCTTGGTTGCCGGTTCCTCCATCATTTTGATCGCCGGCGTTCTGATGGGCGTTGCTTCGGAAATATTAAGACCCACGTCGGTGATCCTCCTGCTCTCTCTGCTCTTGAGCCTGGCTATGATCCTCGGTGAAGTCTCCCTTCCTCATGTCAGTGAAGACGTGAGAATGGCCACTCGTACGCTCATTCGTGGGCATCTTGCGGCTCGCTTCTGGGGATTGGCTATGAGCGTCGGCCTAGTGGCTCCGATTCTCCTCGTAGCATTCACGATGACCGCCACCTCATCAGCCATAGATATTGTCGCCGCCGCGCTGGCTCTGGCCGGCCTTTGGTGGTTTGAGGAATTGTGGGTAAAAGCCGGGCAATCGGTCCCACTGAGCTAACGCGAAACATATGAAGGATCCGCTTCCTTTAAATCCGCAAGCACTCGATCTCGACGAGCCCGCCGGTGGGCTGTCCAGCTATCCACCATCCGATCTCTGGGATGATTGGACCGAATACGACGCGACGCAATGGCCCAAGAAAGTCGAGAAGCATTACTCGCTCATTCCAACCATCTGCTTCAACTGCGAGGCTGGTTGCGGGCTGCTCGCTTATGTGGACAAGAAAACAAATCGCATCCAGAAATTCGAAGGAAACCCCACACACCCCGGTAGCCGAGGCCGCAACTGTGCCAAGGGGCCAGCGACGATTAACCAGGTGACCGACCCGGAGCGTATTTTGTACCCTCTACGACGAGCGGGGAAACGAGGCGAAGGCAAGTGGGAACGTGTTACCTGGGACGAAGTGTTGGACGATCTCGGCGCGCGCATCCGAAAAGCTCTGCAAGACGAGCGCAAGAACGAAATCATGTATCACGTCGGACGCCCGGGCCATGAACTGATTTACAACCAGCGCGTGCTGCATGCCTGGGGCATTGATGGACACAACAGCCATACCAATGTCTGCTCGGCTGGCGCGCGCACTGGATACGCGTTCTGGCACGGGTTCGACCGGCCATCGCCGGATCACGCGAATGCCCGATTTATCCTCCTTCTAAGTTCGCATCTTGAAGCCGGACACTATTTCAACCCTCACGCCCAGCGCATCATTGACGGCAAAATGGCCGGCGCCAAAGTCTGCGTCATTGATACCCGGCTCTCAAACACCGCCACGAAGGCCGACTACTGGCTTTCGACCTGGCCAGGGAGCGAGTCGGCAGTCTTGCTGACAATGTGCAATATTTTGCTTCAGGAAAATCTCTTCGATCGTGAGTTTGTGCGGCAGTGGGTGAACTGGGAAGATTACCTGCGCAACGAGCATTCCACCTCACCGCAAACTTTTGAAGCATTTCTTGAAACTCTCAAGCACACCTACGCGCAGTACACACCTGAATTTGCTGCCAAGGAATCCGGCGCCGATCCGCGTGTAATTGTCGAAGTGGCTCGAGAAATCGCACGGGCTGGCTCTGCCATGAGCGCGCACGTTTGGCGCAATGCGGCAGCCGGAAATCTTGGGGGCTGGCAAGTGGCTCGTGCGCTCGAATTTCTGTCCGTCCTGGTCGGCGCGGTAGGCACTCCCGGAGGTACCTCGCCAAGCGCCTCGAACAAGTACATCCCTACGCCCCCGATGATGCCGCCTCCACCCAACGCGTGGAACGAATTGATGTGGGCACGCGAGTATCCGCTGGCATTTTTCGAGATGAGTTTCCTGCTGCCTCACTTCCTGAAAGAAGGTCGTGGCAAGCTCGCCATGTATTTCTCCCGTGTCTATAACCCGGTGTGGACCAACCCCGATGGCCTGAGCTGGATTGAAGCTCTCACCGATGAAAGCAAAGTCGAACGCCACGCGTGCCTGAGCCCCACCTGGAGCGAGACTGCCTGGTATGCCGACTATGTTCTCCCCATGGGGCACGCCTCGGAGCGGCATGACCTGATGAGCCAGGAAACTCACTCCGCGCGCTGGATCGGTTTCCGGCAACCCGTCCTGCGATTGGCCCTCGAGAAACAAGGCAGAAAATTTAACTCAACATATGAAGCCCATCGCGAAGTCGGCTTAGGCGAGGTTTGGGAAGAAGATGAATTCTGGCTTGAACTTTCCTGGCGCGTGGACCCGGACGGCTCACTCGGCATTCGTCGCTACTTCGAGTCTCCCTACCGTCCCGGAGAAAAACTTCGCATCGAAGAATACTACCGTTGGATCTTCGAAAACAGCGTTCCCGGACTGCCCCAAGCGGCGGCAGCCGAAGGCCTCACGCCACTCGACTACATGCGGAAATACGGTGCTTTTCTCATTGAAAACAATATCTACGAATCCCACAAGAAAGCCCTTAAGCCCGAAGAACTGCAAAACTCCACTGTAGATCCTGTGACCCACGTCGTCAAAAAAAATGGCGCCCCTATTGGAGTGCAAATCGAAGGCAAGTCCGTTACCGGCTTTCCCACGCCGTCCCGCAAACTCGAGTTTTTCTCCAAGACGCTGAAAGACTGGGGCTGGCCCGAGCACTCCATTCCTGGCTATATCAAGAGCCACGTCCATCGCGACAACATTGACGTCGCGAAAGGTGAGATGCTGCTTCTGCCCACCTTCCGCCTTCCCACTTTAATCCACACGCGATCAGGGAATGCAAAGTGGCTCTACGAGATTTCGCACAAGAACCCTATCTGGATGCATCACGAAGATGGCGACCGCCTGGGCGTGGTCACCAGCGACCTGGTGAGGGTTCAAACCGCGATCGGCTATTTCGTGGACAAAGTATGGGTAACGGAATCCATCCGTCCTGGCGTCATTGCCTGTTCTCATCATCTGGGGCGTTGGCGTTTGAAAGAAGACTCCGGCGGCGAGCGCTGGTCCACCGCGCTGGTTGATCTCAAACAAACGGAACCTGGCAAGTGGATGATGCGCCAGCTCCACGGCATCCAACCGTTTGCCAGCGACGATCCCGATTCATCCCGCATTCACTGGGAAGATGCCGGAGTGCATCAGAATCTCACCTTCCCCGTGCAGCCCGACCCCATCAGTGGACAGCACTGCTGGCATCAAAAAGTGACGGTTGCCAAAGCCCGCGCCGAAGACCGCTACGGCGACGTTTTCGTGGACACCAACCTTGCACACGAAGAGTACCAACGCTGGCTGCAAATGACACGATCAGCCCCTGGCCCGGGAAAGCTTCGCCGCCCATTGTGGATGATCCGTGTATACCGCCCCGCGCCAGAAGCCTTCTACTTTCCGGGCTAGTAGATAAGGAATCGCGTTGGTGGGAAGGGAGTGTACTCCCAGAAGTCCGGGCCCGAACGTCACCTGGACAGATTCGACATTCGGCCAACTTTGCCGCTACAATTTCCACAGACGCTCAGCGTCTCAGCGTGCGATGGAACTTGTCCTCAATCTTCTTTGGCTGACGTTGGCGGTGCCAGCGATTCTAATATGGCGGCGCGGAGTTGCGTGTCCCCACGCTTCGGGTCATTCCTGCCGCTCCTTGGTTCTCTTGGGCTGTGTACTCACGCTTCTGTTTCCTGTGATCTCCGCGACCGACGACCTGCATCCGATGCGAGCGGAGATTGAAGAATCGAGCACCAGCAAGCGCCTTGCGAAACAAGCACTCAGTGTGAAACCCCTGACCTGTAGCCTTTCAGGAGGAGTACCTTCCCTCCCAATTGAAACAGCTTCCTTCATTCCCACGAACTGCTTCTGTGAACTGGTTTCAAATTCCGCGCCAGCGCTTCCCGGTCAAACTCTGATGGCTCCCACCGGCGGTCGCGCCCCTCCCGCCGCGTAAGATCTCTCAAATTTCGAGCGCCGTTGTGGTTTGGCATAATTCGCCGGCTCAGACTACTTGCGCGAGTCTGCGACTGATTGAGGATTGCGGGCTAACACCTGCGCGTGTCCCCGAATTTAGGACTAGTGGAATGCGAAGAAAATCGTTGCGTTACTTAGCGATACCGGTGCTGTTGCTGGGACTGCGACACAGCACCCAGGCCCAAGAACCCTGGACCTGGGAGAAAGTGCGTGCCCGATTCGAGCAAAATAATCCGGCGCTCCTGGCTGACAAGCTCAGCATCGATGAATCAAAAGCCCAGGAGATCACTGCTTTCCTGCGCCCAAACCCGACGTTGACTCTGACCGCAGATGGGACCCAGATTGCTCCCGATCATGGTATCTGGCGGCCTTTCGCGGGCACTTTCGAGTCACCCGCCCTCAGTTATCTGCACGAGCGCCAGCACAAACGGGAACTGCGTCTGGAGAGCGCGAAGAAAGCGACTCTGATCGCCGAATCGAGTCATGCCGACCTGGAAAGAACTCTGCTCTTTAATTTGCGCGGTGCGTTCGTGTCAGCGCTGCAGGCAGCGGCGGTGCTCAATCTTGCCAAAGACAACCTTGCTTACTACGATCATGTGCTCGAGATCGGTAGAACTCGCTTCAACGCAGGTGACATCGCGCAAATCGATTTCGACCGCCTTGAATTACAGCGGGTGCAGTACGAATCCGACCTGCAAACAGCGGAGGTTAATTTGCGCACCGCAAAAATTCAGCTGCTCACGCTGTTGAACGACCGGACACCGATTGAACAATTCGCGGTGACAGGGCCTTTCGATTTCAACGATCAACTTCTGCCGCGGGACGAGTTCCGAAAGATTGCTCTGGACACGCGGCCTGATCTAAAGGCAGCGGTTGAAGCTCTTGATAAAGCACAGACCGATCACAAACTGGCAATTGCCAACGGCTCAACCGATCCAACTTTCAGCGCCTGGTACACCCATAATTCATCCAACAACAATCCCTTCGGCGTAAACACACTGGGTGTGAGTGTCAGCATCCCATTGCGTTTCTTCGATCGCAATCAGGGAGAAAAACTACGCACCCAGCTTGATATTACACGCAATGAAAGACTGCGCGATGCCACCGAAGCAGCGGTTCTGGGTGACGTGGATTCTGGTTATGCGAACATCGAAAGCAACCTGATTTTGTTGCGGCCCTACAAGGAGAAATATCTGAAACAGGCAACGCGAGTCCGAGATACGATTTCCTTCGCCTATCAGCACGGAGGAGCGTCACTGCTGGATTTCTTGAACGCGGAGAGTGAATACCGCAGCGTGCAATTGAGCTATATCAGCTTGATCGGTTCCTATCTGACCTCCGAAAGTCAGTTGAATCTGGCCGTGGGTCGCGAGGTGCTGCCATGAACCCAATCATTTGTCGTCGCGCTGTCGCAATCGTTCTTGCACTATTTTTCGCCGGAGTAAGCATCTCCTGCTCGGGCGATCCTAAGGCCGCTCCAACTAAAACTGAAGTCACCCTCGACCCCAACCTCTACACGGTTGATCACCCTGAGCGATTCCAGCTGGCCAAAGTTGAAACGCGTGACTTGCCTACATTCCTCAATGCCAACGGAAGTGTCACACCCGACGTAAATCGGACTATTCATGTGACCTCGCAAGGCTCCGGGCGGGTGGTTGAGTTGAAGGTACGCCTCGGAGATTTCGTAAATAAAGGTCAGGAACTGCTTTCCATTCACAGCGCTGACCTAACCGGAGCGTTTTCTGATTATCAGAAAGCAGCCGCGGATGAGCGGCTGGCAAAGCGGGGCCTAGACCGTGCCCAGTTGCTCTACTCGCATGGTGCACTGGCAGAAAAAGATTTACAACAAGCCGATGATACGGAAGAAAAAGCATTGGTGGATGTACACAACGCCGAGCAGCACGTCCGCTTGCTGGGCGGCGACCCCGCTCATCCCGGTTCTGTCATCGAGCTTCGCGCCCCCATTACCGGAACCATCGTGGAACAAAACATCTCGGGATTCGAAGGCATCAAGAGCCTCGACAACAGCCCTAATCTCTTCACTATTGCTGACCTGACTCAAGTATGGGTAGTTTGTGATGTTTACGAAAACGATCTTGATGAAGCACATCTGGGGGATTCTGCCGAAATTCGGCTGAATGCCTATCCGGACAAAATCTTCCGCGGAAAAGTCGTCGATGTGTCCCGTGTACTCGACCCCAACACGCGCTCGGCCAAGGTGCGTATCGTCCTGCCAAATGCCGACGGATCATTGCGCCCCGGCATGTTCGCCGTGGCAACGTTTCGGTCGCGCACATTGCAGTCCCGTTTAGTAATACCTGCGACTGCCGTCATGCGCCTGCAAGACAAAGACTGGGTATTCCGGAAAGATGGTGCCCGCAGTTTTCGCCGTATCGAAGTCCACACTCTCGGAGATAACCCGGACGGAACACATCAGATCCAGAGCGATCTTAAACCTGGCGAAGAAATTGTAGCGAACGCCCTGGAGTTTTCATCCGCCGCCTCGGAGCAGGGCAAATGATTCGTTTCCTGATCGACTTCGCCCTGCGTAGCCGGATCCTGGTGTTGAGCGTGGCATTCGTCCTATTCGTTTGGGGCATCATTTCCTTCCGCAATTTGCCGATCGAAGCCTATCCCGATGTCGCCGACACCTACGCGCAGGTAATTACACAGTGGCCAGGTCATGCTGCTGAAGAAGTCGAGCAGCAGATTACTGTGCCACTCGAAGTGACATTGAATGGTGTCGCCCACATGACGCACCTGCGCTCCACGTCGTTGGCCGGGTTATCCGTCATCACGATTATCTACGACGATGAAACCACCACATTCAACGCCCGCCAGGAAGTGTTAGACCGCCTGCAGCTGGCCACTCTGCCGGCCAATGTGAATCCGGGCCTGGGGCCAGACTACAGTCCGACTGGGCAAATCATGTTCTACACGCTCCAGAGTACCAACCCGAAATACGACGTGATGGAACTGAAAACAGTCAACGACTGGTACGTCGTCAATCAGTTGAAGTCGGTTCCCAATGTGGTGGATGTGAACCGGTTTGGCGGGCCGACTCGCGAATATCAAGTGCAGCTCGATCCCGGTAAATTAGTTTCCTACGGCCTGTCGCTCAATCAGGTTGAGCAAGCCCTGGCCGCAAACAATACCAATGCCGGTGGCGGGTTTATTGAACGTGGACAGCAGGCGTTGAATGTTCGCGCCGTAGGCCTGATGCAGACCACCGACGATATCGCAGCTACCATTGTGAAAGTCCAAAATGGCACGCCCATACGCGTACGCGATATCGCCGGGGTGACACAGGCCCCAAAAGTACGCCTCGGTCAGTTAGGCAAGACCATTCGGCATGAAGACGGCACCGTCATTGATAACGACGATGTGGTGGAAGGCATTGTGCTCCTGCGCAAGGGCGCGGAGGCCGACGCTACGCTGGATGCCCTGCATGAGAAAATCAAACAGTTAAACGAACACCAACTGCCTGCTGGCGTACGCCTCGTGCCTCACCTGGACCGCAGTGACCTGGTGCACTACACCACGCACACTGTACTCCGCAATTTGACCGACGGGGTTCTGCTGGTCACGCTGATTTTGTTTCTTTTCCTTGGCAACGTCCGCAGCGCGCTGATTGTCACCATCACCATTCCCTTCGCCTTGCTGTTCGCGGCAATTCTGCTCGACCTGAGCCATATCCCTGCCAACCTGCTTTCTCTCGGCGCTCTGGATTTCGGCATGGTCGTGGATGGCTCCGTGGTGATGATTGAGAATATTCTTCGCCACGCTGAATACGGACGAGGCAAGAAATCTTTTCTTCAGATGATCGGCACTGCGGCGCACGAAGTGCAGAGACCCGTCTTCTTCGCTCGCATTATTATTATCGTTTCCTACCTGCCCATCTTCACCCTGCAGCGAGTCGAGGGACGCCTCTTCCGGCCCATGGCGTGGACTGTCGCCTTCGCATTGCTGGGAGCGTTACTGTTTGCGCTCTTGATCGCACCGGTGCTTTGCACTCTCCTCTTCAAGGACGAGATCCACGAATGGCGCAACCCCGTATTTCACTGGCTTCAGGAACGTTACGCTCGTACCCTCGATTGGTGCTTCGACCACATGAAATTCACGCTGGGCCTAGGTGTCGTGGCGCTTGGCGTAATGCTGTTCATGGGCTTCGGGGGCGTCATTGGTTCCGAATTCTTGCCTCACTTGGATGAAGGTGCGATCTGGGTGCGTGGAACATTGGCTCCCAGTACTGGCCCATCGACAGGCCTTACGCTCGCCCGGCAAGCTCGCCGTGCACTCGCCAATTTCCCTGAAGTCAAGCAGGTCGTGAGTCAGGTGGGACGCCCCGATGATGGCAGCGATGCTAGCGGATTCTACAACACAGAATTCTTCGTAGATCTTCTGCCGCGATCGAAGTGGCGATCTGATTTCAAATCCAAAGATGACCTGATAGCCACCATGGACGCCGACCTCAATCGGTTCCCCGGCGTGGATTGGAATTTTTCTCAGCCTATTTCTGACAATGTTGAAGAGGCCGTCAGTGGCGTCAAAGGCGAACTAGCGGTCAAACTCTTCGGCGGAGATCTTAAACTTCTAGAATCGAAAGCCGACGAGATCCAGGATGTGATGAGCAAAATTCCTGGCGTGGCCGACCTGGGAACATTTCAGGTTCGTGGCCAGCCCAACGTAAACCTCGTGGTGGACCGCGCCGCCGCCGACCGATTTGGAATCAATGTCAGCGACGTGCAGGATGCTGTCGAAACCGCAGTAGGCGGCAAAGCAGTCAGCCAAATTCTGATCGGCGAGCAGCGCTACGATCTGACCGTCCGCTATCAAGCTCCATTTCGGCAGACTGTGGAAGATGTCGCGAACATACGGATCCTCGCGCCTTCCGGCGAGCGTGTATCGCTGGGCCAGCTTTGCCAGGTCAAGCTGGAAGACGGTGCGTCCAACATTTATCGCGAAGGAAATTCACGCTACGTTGCCATCAAGTACAGCGTTCGCGGACGCGACTTAGGCAGCACGGTTCGGGAGGCAATCGAGACGGTGCGCCAGAAAGTGCAACTGCCCGAAGGTTATCACCTTGACTGGACGGGCGAGTATGAAAGCCAGCAGCGCGCCAACCGCCGTCTAGCGGTAATTGTTCCGATTACTCTCCTGCTTATGTCGTTCATTCTTTACTCTGCCTTCGATTCGTGGAAATGGGTAGGTCTGATTCTCGCGGTGGTTGGACTTTCGCCGCTCGGCGGCTTTTTGAGCCTCCTGCTGACGGGAACGCACTTTTCGGTGTCCTCGGGCTTAGGGTTCTTGGCACTGATTGGCGTGTCCGTCGAGATCGGCGTAATCATGGTGGAGTACATCAACCAACTCCGCACCCGTGGCATGAATCCGCGCGAAGCTGCGAGAGAGGGAGCACAACTGCGCCTGCGGCCTATCATGATGACCATGTTAGTGGCCACCTTGGGCCTTCTGCCCGCCGCCATGTCGCACGACATCGGGTCCGACTCTCAGAGGCCTTTCGCCATCGTCATCGTCGGCGGCCTGATTGTCGAACTATTCATCAGTATTGTTTTGTTGCCCACCCTGTACGTGTTCTGGGCGCGGCCGACTGACAAACTGCCGCCGCCCGAACTTGGATTTGTCGAAGAAGGCGAGCACGTGGACTGACGCTGCGACAAATAAGATCCGTGATCCCAGCTAGGCAGCGAACGTACCTTGCCTAGTTCAGCGTCCCATCCGCACTCACTGCGGTATATTCTAGGATCGCTGCTGCTCTCCATAACTGACAAGTATGGATACCATCCCTCATTCCCGGTCGAGATCAAAACCATGCCTGCGACGGTTTCTCACCGGACTCCTAGTTTTTCTATCAGTCTCAGCGTTTTACCTTTACGGATTCCCTCAAACCAACGCCTTCTACGCGGTGGTAGTGTTGTTGCACGCCTTGGCCGGCGTAGCCGCTGCAATTGTCCTCGTAATCCTTCTTGTTCCGATTTTCCGCGATGCCACCACCCTCAATCGGATTGGCTGGTTGCTAATGCTGGGCGGCGCTTTGCTGGGATGCGTTCTCATTAAAACAGGAACACCACGCACGGAATGGAACCGGCTTTACATTCATATTGCGCTGTCACTGGCCGGAGTTGGGATTCTATTCGCTGAGTGGACTGGAACCGGCGGGTGGTTACCGCTTAAGACCAGCAGGTCCATCACACGAGTAGCAATAACTCTGATGGTTTTTGCTGCGATCGGTGCGGGTGCTCGCTACTTGCGGGAATCCGGCTGGCGAGGCAGCGCCCGCATCGTGAATCCATTGATGCCGCCCGCCGACATGAACGGCGAAGGCGACGGCCCGCAGGGAGCATTCTTTCCCAGCTCAGCGCAAGTGCTTGGAGCCCAGAAAATCCCCAGCCAATACTTCATGGAGTCCAACTCCTGCAAGCGTTGCCATGAAGACATCTACAATCAGTGGTCCAGCTCGATGCACCATTTTTCTTCGTTCAACAATCAGTGGTATCGCAAGAGCATCGAGTATATGCAGGACACAGTCGGAACGAAGCCGTCGAAGTGGTGTGGCGGCTGTCACGATCCTGCGGTACTTTACAGCGGCAAGATGGACACACCGATCAAACAGATTGTGCATACACCCGAGGCCCAGGCCGGACTGGGGTGCATGATGTGCCACTCGATCTCTGGCGTCAAAAGCACCATGGGCCAGGGAGATTTTTATTTGGAGTACCCCAAACTGCATGAGTTAGCGGCGAGCAAGAGTCCGGTGGTGCGTGCGCTCCACGATTTTCTGGTCAATCTCAATCCCGAGCCGCATCGGCGCCAATTCCTCAAGCCTTTCATGCGCGTGCAAAGTGCGGAGTTCTGCTCCAGTTGCCACAAAGTTCATCTGGATCAACCGGTGAATCACTATCGCTGGTTCCGCGGGTTCAATGAATATGACAACTGGCAGGCCAGCGGTGTCTCGGGACAAGGCGCGCGGTCGTTTTATTACCCGGCACAACCTTCCCAATGCGTCGATTGTCACATGCCTCTGACTCACTCCTTGGACATGGGGAACGTCAACGGGGCGGTACATTCGCATCGCTTTCCGGGCGCAAACACTGCCGTACCCGCGACCAATGAAGACGCTGAACAGCTTGTCGTCACGGAGCAGTTCCTCAAAGATAAGAATTTGACCGTCGATATTTTCGCGCTTTCGCCGGCGCGCGATGAACTGAAGCCTGGAGTCTCAACTCAATCTGATTTATCCACTACGTTTGCGGTAGGAGAAGAAGCAGAAACGAGAATCGCGCCCGCGACCGAAGCAGAAGCCACTCCCGTCACCGCGCCTCTTAACCGCGTTCAGCCGGTGGTGCGCCGGAGTGATACGGTACGTGTAGATGTCGTAGTCCGTACCAAGAAAGTCGGGCACTTCTTCCCCGGAGGCACGGTAGATGCCTACGATACCTGGCTCGAATTGAAAGGTACTGACGAAAAAGGCCAGACTGTTTTCTGGAGCGGTATGGTCGCCGACAACGGCAACGGGCCAGTCGAAAAGGGAGCACACTTTTATCGCTCGCTCCAGGTAGATGCCCACGGCAACCCCATCAACAAGCGCAACGCGTGGGCGACGCGGGCCGTCGTGTATGTGCACCTGATTCCCCCTGGGGCAGCCGACACGGTCCACTATCGTCTGCATGTTCCGGAGAAAGCTGGTGACAAAATCACTTTGCATGCCCGGCTTTGCTATCGCAAGTTTTCGTGGTGGAACACACACTTTTCGTTTGCTGGAACTCCGGATGCAACCAAGAACGCTACAGTCACCCCCGATTTCGATGATCGGCAATTTGCGTTCAGTGCTTCTCTGGCAGGCGTCTCCGCCAAGCGCGAAGAAATTCCCATTCTTCCAATCATCGCTGTTGCCGAAGACGAGGTAACGCTAAAAGTCGCCGCCCACGATTCACCCACGCCTCAACCCAAACAAGTCCTTCAGTCCGATGACTGGCAGCGCTGGAACGATTACGGCATCGGTCTATTTCTGCAAGGAGACTTAAAAGCAGCGGCCGCTGCCTTCCAGAAAGTTACCGAGATCGCACCACTCAATCCTGATGGTTGGGTCAATGTCGGACGCACCGCCGTGCAAGAGGGAGATACGCAGCGCGCCCGGATAGTGCTCGAAAAAGCGCTAGCGCTAAGTCCCGCCCTCGCACGTACACATTATTTTTACGCGCGTGTACTGCGTAGCGAAGGTAACTACGATGGCGCCGCCGATCATCTGCGTCAGGTACTGGCGCAGTATCCTCGCGATCGCGTAGCTCTGAACGACCTGGGGCGCATCTTGTTCCTGCAGCGCAACTATTCCTCAGCGATAGAAACCCTGAAATCCGTATTGTTCATTGACCCCGAGGATTTGCAAGCACATTACAACCTGATGCTTTGCTACAAAGGATTGGGCAACGAAAAGATGGCCAGCGAACATCAGTCTCGTTACCTGCGTTTCAAGGCCGACGAGTCCGCCCAAGCCATCACCGGCCCTTATCGCCAACTTCATCCGGAAGATAATAACGAGCGCCAGGCCATTCACGAACACGTGTCCGTCCCGTTATCAGAATTAAACAAGGCAAGAACAGCCAATCCCACCCACTCCTCAACTGTGCGACACTCGACTCCCGTGATCACTACCGCTGCCGGAGCATCCAAGTAATGTGCAAGAACATCATTTTGTTGCTTCTATTCTCCTCCGTATTCAGCAAGGCGCAGAACATTCAGTTCCGTGACATCACCACCCAAGCGGGCATTCACTTCACGCACAACAGCGGCGCATTCGGAAAGAAATATCTTCCCGAAACCATGGGTCCCGGCTGCGCCTTCATCGATTATGACAACGACGACTGGCCGGACATCTTGCTGGTCAACGGGGACAGCTGGCCTGGCCATGCCGGCACACCGTCCACGTTGAAGCTCTACCGCAACAATCACGACGGGACTTTTACCGACGTCACCCGCAAAGCGGGCCTTGATATTGCGATGTACGGACTTGGCGCGGCCGTCGGCGACTACGACAATGACGGCTTCGATGATCTTTTCATCACCGCGCTCGGCCAAAGTCATCTCTTCCACAATAACGGAAACGGCACATTTACAGACGTAACAAAATCCGCCGGACTTCTAGGTCCAAATGAATTTTCCACCAGTGCTGCCTGGCTGGACTACGACCGCGACGGCAAGCTCGATTTAGTGGTAGCGAACTACGTACAGTGGTCGTCACAAAACGACCTGTACTGTACGCTCGACGGCTCGCACAAGTCTTACTGCACGCCCGAATCGTATAAAGGAACTTCGACGCGGCTGTGGCATAACCTGGGCAACGGAAAGTTTGAAGACGCTACGCAGAAAGCCAAGCT
>Ga0206961_1130_pt1 | contig 16143 bp, 14 predicted proteins | sample Alteio_BWOrgHeat_30_FD_153238 | JGI IMG/M metagenome (GOLD analysis project Ga0206961, IMG submission 153238) | Enriched cells from forest soil in Barre Woods Harvard Forest LTER site, Petersham, Massachusetts, United States -... | ecosystem: Environmental > Terrestrial > Soil > Temperate forest >...
ATTTCAAACTGAAATCCGTTTTGTTTAAACCGGGTGCAGCAACTTCCAATTGGTAAGCGCCTGTTTGTTCAACAATGTTTACAGGAGGAAATCCCAAAACATCTTCGCGAATTGCTTTCCCGAATGTTGCGGGGAAATCATTAAATATTTCATTCACAAAACCATCAAATGATTTACCGAGCTGGTTGTTTACTTTTACTAGTGTCATAGCTATTATGTTTTTAAAGTTTTTAAAATTTTTGTTCTACCATTATATCCTCAAACAGTATTCCAAGGTGAAATTTGAGGTAAATTGTCCTGATTAGCTAAAATAATCAGTCATAATGTCTTTTTTGCTTACTTGCATAAGACATTTAGTCTGATTTGTCATCAAAATGTTTATTTTTGAATACATTGACATTCATCGATGTATATATCATTTGAAGGTTGTATTTTTGTAGGGAAATAATAAAAAAACATCAAAATATGTATCCACAAGAGATAGTAATACCAATGAAAGCAGAGTTAACAGCACATGGTTTCGACGAAATGTTGACTGCTACTGACGTTGATAAAGTGATAGAAGAAAAAGGAACAGCCCTAGTAGTAATTAATTCAGTTTGTGGATGCAGTGCAGGTACCGCAAGACCGGGAGTTTTGTTAGCAGTGCATAACAGCGCAAAAAAGCCTGATCATTTAACAACGAGCTTTGCTGGTTTTGATGTGGAAGCAGTTAAACAGATCAGAGAACATTTGTTGCCTTATCCTCCGTCTTCACCGGCTATCGCGTTATTTAAAGATGGCCAGTTGGTTCATTTGATCGAAAGACATATGATCGAAGGAAGAAGCGCTCAAATGATCGCTGAAAACCTGATCGGTGCTTTTGAACAACATTGTAATTAAGAATTTGCCGTCAGCTCGGCATTTGTTCATGATAGATTGATGGTGCTAATATTAGTGCAAAATATGAAAATGGAATTCTTTTAGTGACGCTTCCTAAAAAAGAAGAAGTGAAAGAAGCCAGTAAAGAAATTAATATTCAATAAAGCTTGGTTTCATAACTATGCGTAAAGTTCAGTTGGTTAGATTAAAACCCTCCTTATTCTTAGGGAGGGTTTTCTTTTTTATGCTTTTTTATAATTTTTCGTTTTGCCTCTAGCCGGCAGGCTTCGTAACTCAACGCCGCTGCTAGTGGTAACGCGAAGAGGAAAGAATTAAAGCAATGGCTTTAATTCTTTCCTCTTTATTATTAATTGTTAATTACTAATTCTTAATTAATAATTACATGTACCCTAATATCTTCAACATGCTTTGTGCAGATTGCTCTTTTGCATAAACCCAATCTACCAGCTTGCCATTTTTATCTCTCTCTACAATAATATGTTTTGGTGATGGGATTAAACAGTGCTTTATACCGCCGTATCCACTGATCTGATCCTGATAAGCCCCCGTATGAAAGAAACCTACATACAGTGGCTCTGCTCCTTTTTCCGGTGATAATTTAGGTAAGAACACTTCATTGATATGTTCTTCCGAATCATAGTAATCATGACTATCACAGGTAATACCGCCTAAGGTTACCCGCTGGTAATCGTCTTTCCATTTATTGATGGGGAGCATTAAGAACTTTTCTCCTATACCCCAGGTATCCGGTAATGTTGTGATGAAAGAAGAATCGATCATGTACCATATCTCACGGTCATTCTGCATCTTTTCTCCTATTACGCTGTAGATATGTGCCATGCTTTCTCCTACAGTATAGCTTCCAAACTCAGTAAATATATCAGGCATCTGCACATTATTTCTTTTGCAGGCTACTTTAATATTACGAACGATCTCGTTGATCATGAACTGGTAATCGTATTCAAAACCAAGAGAATGTTTAATGGGAAAACCGCCACCTATATTAATTGAATCCAATTCCGGACAGATTTTTTTTAACTGGCAATACAAGTTGATCACTTTATTCAATTCACTCCAGTAATATACATCATCTTTAATTCCTTTGTTTAAAAAGATATGCAGCATTTTTAACTGGAACTTATCTTCATACCCTTCGATCTCATCTACATAAAATTCCAAAATATCTTTAGCGCGCATCCCTAAACGTGAGGTGTAAAAAGGAAAGTTGGGTTCTTCTTCCGCTGCTACCCTGATACCTAATTTAAAAGGTGTCTTTACCGATTTTTTATACGCTTTTAATTCTTCTTTATTATCTAATACAGGTATTACATTCTTAAATCCTGTATTCAGTAAACGTGCGATACGCTGCGTATAGGGTTTTTGTTTGTAGCCGTTACAGATAACGAATATGTCTTTATTGATCTTTCTTTTTTCGTACAGCTTATTGATAATATCGATGTCATACGCATAAGAAGTTTCTAAATGAATATTATGCTTCAATGCTTCTTCAACGATAAAAGAAAAGTGAGAACTTTTAGTGCAATAGCAATAATTATATTTGCCTTCGTAGCGATGCTTTTTAAAAGCCGATTCAAACATCTTCTTAGCCTTGTTGATCTGCATGCCGATCTTTGGTAAGTAAGTAAGCTTTAATGGGGTACCGTACTTGTCGATCAATGCTTTTACATCAAGGTCGTTATACTGGAGGTAATTGTCTTTTACTTTAAAATCTTCCTGAGGAAAATTAAAGGTCTGCTGGACAAGGTCATTATAGCTTGTATTCATCTATGATAATGGGGGTTCTAATTTTGATGCAAATGTAATTGAATGCAACATGCTACAAATAAAAACGGGTGCAAATTTTTGCACCCGTAATATATTTAACATCAGAACCTGACGACTATTTTACTGAATTAACCAGAATCTTGAAACTTTCTGGTTCGTTCATCGCCAGATCAGCCAAAACTTTACGATTGATATCGATATTTTTTGCAGCCAATTTGTGGATGAATTCACTGTAAGTAATACCTTCTGCTCTTACAGCCGCATTAATACGCGCGATCCATAAAGTACGGTATTCTCTTTTCTTTAATTTACGGCCAACGTAGCTATACGTTAAACCTTTTTCCATTACGTTTTTGGCAACGGTATATACATTTTTACGTTTACCGTAATAACCTTTAGCCGCTTTTAATATTCTTTTGCGGCGTGCTCTTGATGCTACTGCATTTACTGAACGTGGCATATCTAATTAGTTTAAATTTTTTAAAATTGAGTTACTTTTTGTAGTCCGGCTTATTTAAGACGCAACATACGTTTTACAAAATCCATGTTTGTTGAATGAACAGCACCATCTTTACCCAAATGACGTTTACGCGTCTTTGATTTTTTTGTCAGGATGTGACGTTTGAATGGTTTCTGAAACATGATTTTACCGGTACCGGTAACTTTAAAGCGCTTCTTTGCGCTTGAATTGGTTTTTTGCTTTGGCATTACATAACTTATTGAGTTACTCCCTACTGGCGGATCTCACAGGAGATCTCTTTTTGGGCCTTGTGGGAAATGTTCAAAAAAGAAAAGGTTCTTTTTCGGGCGGCAAAGGTATGATAATTAAATAATATTTAGTAATTAATATTGGCTTTTTTTAAAGCAGGTCGATATACCTTAATTACTTGGCGGAGAGCCTTTTAAACTCAAGTTTATACACATAATAGCCAATAAACTCTTTTATATAATAAGACCACAGGTCCATAGCGTGTATCTGTGGCAATAGATCAACCAAAGAAAACCCTTTTCTGTCCACTAAATAATTGGAGGGAAAAGGAATTATAGTCATCCCTTCTTTGGTAAAGATCCAGGCTGCCCTGCGCATATGAAAGGCCGATGTAACCAACACATATGGTGGTTGTAAATTGGCAGAATCAAGCACTTTTTTTGAAAACTCTGCATTCTCTAATGTACTTCTGGAATTATTTTCAACCAATATCGCAGTAGCGGGAATGCCTAACGATAATAATTGTCCCTTGGTCCATTCACCTTCTCTGAATTTACCTGCCATCAAATTGCCATTTCCTCCACTTATTAAAATATGTTCGATTATTCCTTCCTTGTACAATTTAACTGCTTGTATAAATCTATCCGAAGCGGTATTAAAATAGCCTTTGTCCTTATCATCATAACTGGTAAAGCCGCCCAATAAAATACCGCAACTATATTTTTTTCCGGATAGCTGCGCAGGAGGTATATCCCAGCTATTAGCAAACACGCTTATTACCCAGATATTTGTAAAAACCAAAAAGATAGCGATCGCAGTAATCAGCAAGTCTTTTTTTCTTTTCTCTGATTTGGTTAAAGCTCTCCACAATAAAATGATGATGATCCACGAAAGTGGAAAGATCAGGGACGTAAAAATCTTTGAAAGAATAAAAAACATAGATGCTGTTTACTACTAAAATACACCCAAAAAGAGATATGGCAATATTAATTGAATGACTACGATAAATCAATACTTTGTTAAGAAAGATTTCATCTGTTTAAAATCGAAGAACGTATCTTAAATATGTGCCCTATCTTAGCCAAATCAATGCAATAAACAGACATGAAAAAGTTACTACAAAACATATTCAAATTAAGGAAAGATGTAGGTATTAATTTTTACCTGGCTGATTTTTTTTTTAGAAAAATACTGCGCCAGAATGCGGATACTCATTGGGCTTTACATTATACCAGTAAAGTTATAAAGCCCCAAAATATACAAAGAGGAAAAGGTGTTTACCCCGGTGATTCTCCGGCAAATTTTATCGATGCATCTAACGGAATATACATTGGCGATTATACTAATATAGGGCCTAATGTAGGAATTATTTCTTCCAATCATGACTGCATAGATAATTCAAAGATGACCATTGATTCACCTATCAGGATAGGTAGTTTTTGCTGGATCGGCATGAATGCAGTAATATTACCAGGTGTTGAATTAGGCAATTTTACTATTGTCGGAGCCGGCGCAGTAGTAACTAAAAGTTTCCCGGAAGGACATTGTGTACTTGGTGGAATACCGGCCGGAATAATTAATTATCTTGATAAAGATGCCTGTAATCAATTCAGCCAAACAAAATATAATAAATAATATAGCAGGCGGAAAATTTGCGAAAAGATCTTTTTTGTTAATTACCAGTCAGGGTACGCGCATGCTTGCTCAGATTGTTATTATTTTTATATACTCCAGGCATCTTTCTTTTAAAGAATATGGCGCATATCAGTCTGTATGGTTATATGTAAACGTCATTAGCACACTTTCATTATTCGGACTTCCTTCACTTATAATGTCTGCTTCTCAAAAAAATATTTATACTTCTGTTAAAGACAATAAAAAACATTTCTTTATTGCAGGAAGCATTGTGAATTTTTTGCCATTATTATTTTTATTATTAGCAGTACACGAATTTAGTATCGGCAGCAAGCTTTTAATCATTATGCTCATCATCTGTCAAAATATTTCCATTTTGGCCGAAGCTATAACGATAAAAAAAGAAAAAGAAATGCTACTGCTGATATCGAATATCATTTTTGCCATCGGGTATTTTGCTTGTCACATATTTATACTATATACCGGTTACTCATTAGAATTATTAGTAGCAGTCTTGATACTAATTTTCGCAATAAAAGCTACGACTCTACTATGGCTTAACAAACAAAATATAGAAGACCCCGTTAATACGCTATCTCCTACAACAGGCAGGCAGTGGTTTTATTTGGGCGTAGTTGATTCATTAAGCGTTCTTTTTAAATGGATAGACAAATGGATCATATTGTTTTTTCTTTCTGTTTCTCAATTTGCCATTTACTTTAACGGCTCGTACGAAATTCCTGTATTGGGTTTAATGGTGAGTGGCGTAGGAAATATTATGCTCATTGAATTATCTAAACACAGCCATAAAAGCTCAGCAGCAAGCAAAATACTTTTTACTAATTCATCGCTACTCCTCGCAAGTATTGTATTCCCTTCATTTGCTTTTCTTTTATTTTATCATTCTTATTTTTTTACATTCATATTTAGCGCAAAATACGTAGCTTCTATCCCAATATTTTTCGTTAGCATTTTTATATTACCTGTCCGAATAACCAATTACGGTGCTACATTACAAGTATACAACAGAAATGACCTGGTTGTAAAGGGAGCACTGATCGATATAATAATAGCTGTTATTTTGATGGCATTTTTATATCCGTTTATGGGGATGAAAGGACTTGCATTAGCTTTTGTAATTTCCACATACATACAAGCCTGGTATTATTTATGGCATACATCAAACTTAATAAACCAGAAAATTGTTAGCTTTTTTCCTCTTAAAAAATTACTACTATTAATGGTAATATCAATTTTACTATTGGGTACAACATATGCTATATGCAATAGACTGCCTTACCCATTAAATATGATTATCGGTGTTGCGGTATGTTCTTTGCTCATAATCTCCTTGTTATATCTTTCGATAAAAAGAAGCAATTGGAGTTTTTTAAGTTAGCGCCAATACTGAAGTTTGATTAAATTACAGCCCAAATAGTTACAACCATGGCACTTCTTCGAAAAATAAATACAAAAGCCAAGCAGGAGATCAACACCGGTTTCGGAACAAATACTTCTGCGTATGGTGGCAGACTTATCAATAAAAATGGTAAGCCTAATATTGAGAAAAGAGGTATTGGACTTTTAGAAAGTATCAGCTGGTACCATACCATGTTAGAATTGCCACTCTGGAAGTTTCTTTCAATATTAGTATTATTCTTCGCGTTTGTTAATTTGATTTTTGCCGGCATTTATTATGCAGTTGGCATTGAACATCTTACAGGATTAAACTCTACCACCTCACTTAATAAATTTATCGACGCTTACTTTTTCAGCGCGCAGACATTTACAACTGTAGGGTATGGAAGAATAAACCCTGTTGGCTTTACAACAAGTGCCATTGCTGCACTAGAAGCATTGGTAGGATTATTAAGCTTTGCATTGGCAACTGGTTTATTTTACGGGCGCTTCTCAAAACCCGAAGCTTTCTTAAGATACAGCCACAATGCAATTATTGCTCCTTATAAAGGTGGTGCTGCATTTATGTTAAGGGTTTCGCCATATAAGAATACGAGCCTTACCGATGCGGTAGCTAAAGTTACGATCGGTTTATTTATAGATGAAGGCGATGGTGTAACAAGAAACGAATTTTTTAGAGCAGAGCTTGAATACAGCGTTGTTAATGCATTAACATTAAGCTGGACGATCGTTCATCCGATAAATGAGGAGAGCCCTTTTTATTCTTTTACTGCAGAAGATTTTGCAAAAGCTAAAGGAGAGATCATTGTATTCGTAAAAGCTTTTGATGATATGTTTAGCAACGAAGTTGTTAGTCGCAGCTCTTATGTTTTTGAAGAAGTTATTGTAGGAGCAAAATTTGATCCGATGTATTTCAGAAGTACAGAAAATAATAAAACTGTTTTAGATCTTGAAAAATTAAATAGTTATACCACAGTAGATATTAGTAGTGTTTTACCAATTAGTAAAAATGCGGCCACTGCTTAATTACTGCCCCGGCTGAGCATTTACTGATCTTGTACGATTAACTTTAAGATCACTTAATATACTTGCTTTCGGACTAATACTTATACTAAAGAAGCGATTGACCGCTGAGTTTGAAACACTGATCGCCATTTGCCAGCAATGCATATCCCTCGCTAATGTAACTGAAATAAGTCCCAGGTCTTTATTAGTAATATCATAACTACCTGTTATACCTGTCTGCCATTTAGGTGTTAAGGCAAGTGTTCCGTTCCAGTTAACAAACTGAGTAACGGCATACTGGGTTATATAGCTAAAATAAGTATTCACATAACCGGTACTGGTAACGCGACTTACACCCAACGAATATGAAAGGCTAATTGTCCACGGTATACTAAAATCTGTGTAGGCAGCAGGGTTATTGCTAACGTAAGCAGCCTCCTGCTGATAATCATTTAATGGTTGGCCGGTAGTTGGATCTATATTTGAAAATGGCTGCACCAATGAATGTGCGGGAGCTGTTTTCTTAGGATCACCCCCTTTGAATTGCGTTGACAATGCAAGGTTTGCACTGGTTAGCTGCCCTAATGTTAATGTTTTATCTTTCCAAACAAGTCTCTTTTTCCTTTGTCCTACAGAATCATGTTCGTAAGGATCTAAGGTTGCACCGGCAGTAATATTTATTTTATTAAATAAGTTTGTGCTGGCACTCATAGCAATAGGACTTAACTGAAATGAATCTGCTAAAAAATTATAACTGCTGGTGATATTAAAGGCATCGATTAAAGTAATTTTTTTAACTCCGCCATCGGCTGTATCACTATTCGAATGAACCTTAGCCTGGATATTATTGTTGATACCAAAATTAAGTCCGCCAAATCTCTGTTCACTGAATGCGCCATATATGCCATTTCCATAGAAAGAACGCCTGATAACATTTCCTAAAGTATCGAACGAGTTATAATAACTCTTGGCATTCATATTAGGTGTATAGGTAAGGGATATTGTTGGTGTTATCAAATGACGGATAGCACGTACCGAAGCATGCTTGCCAAATGTAAACATCCCATATATTTTAGTCGTTAACCCTACAGAAAAAGACATACTTCTCGCAGTATAGAAACCTTTTTGAACTGATGTGTCTAACGTATTGGACCTGCTATCAAGACTAATAATTGTTTTTTGCTGATACCACCGCTCATTGTAACTAACGCTGGGGGCTATATTTAAAACACCCAATTGAGGTAGTGATAAGGTGATTGGTACAGAATGATTAGCTCCCCATTGAAAGTTTGTTCCTATCTGAGGATAAGCTTTGGTTGTAGTATCATCATAATAATGAGAAGTACTTTGTATGGCTGAATTGAGTCCTATTCCTAAATTTTCATACCACTTTAAAGCACCTGCGGCTTCCTTTTTTCTAAATGGATATAATGTATTCAAATTAAAACTCAAAGTTGGCAATACAAGATCTGTACGCTTTGTATTAGAGTTTTGACTGGCTGTTCCCGTAACAGTATAGCTGTATGTTTTAAACGTTCTGGCATAATTTATACTTGAATTGGAAGAGTTATTGAATGGAACGATAGGGTTATTGGTCACATTTCTGTTATATTGGGTGCTACCATAATGAACAGATGCGCCAAAAGTAAGACCCGGTACAGCTTTTGAATCACTTTGGTGGAGCCAGTTGATCTGGTATGTTTTATTTACCTGATAATCGGGATCTCCCTGCGTATTATATTTATTATATTGGTACTGGAAATCGAAATTGCCCGTATAATGATATCTTTTGTAATAACGGGGATTTACTTCCAGGGCATAGCTTCCATAAGAATAAATGTTGCTTTTGAATATGATATCCCAGTATTGGCTGATCACTTTGTAGTAACCTAATCCTACTAACCCCAAGCCGAGGTTTTGATCTTCAACAAAAGTTGGTGGTAAAACACCTGAATGCCTCCCCTGCGTTAAAGGAAAGATACCAAAAGGCAGATAAATAGGTATAGGAACTCCTTCAAATTCAGGATGGATAGGGCCTGTGATCGCTAATTTTTGGTTAATGAATTTTATCCTCCTGCTTACAAATGCAAAGTGAGGCGTATCCAAGTTGCAGGTAGTAAACCTGGATTTATAGGCATAAAAAACATCTGCATCGACCTTTTTTATCTTTTCTCCATAAACATACATTTCTCCCTGTTGTGTATAGGTACCTTTTGTGATCCCCTTACCTGATTTCATATTAAACCGGATGGTATCACTGATTGTCTTAAAATCTTTGTCGTTATAGGTGGGAAAAGCAACAACTCTACCAAGTGAGTCTTTTGTATAATAGGCAGATAGAACGCCACTTTCCTGATTAAATTCAATGCCCGGCGCTGTTAAAATATTATCCTTATAGGTTGTTTTAGATTCTTTGCCATAAAGGGTTATTTTTTTTGTGGGCACATCCAAAACCATCGAATCATCGGCATGGTATGTCACCGGTGCATCCAAAGCTCCCTTAGTGGTCTTAAACGCTATCGTATCTTTTTTGATCTGAAATTTAGAAGTGTCCAGTGCTGAATCTTCCAGCTGAGGAACTCTAACTGTATCATTTTTAACAGATGATTGTGCGCTATCGGGCAAGGTTACAGCCTTTTTTTTAGGTAAAGTATCTGTAATACCATACTGATGCATCACTATATATGTATGCGCGCGCCCATTACCCACTTGTGCCATTGTCATCAACAGCAACATCACTAATGGTGCTAATATATATTTTGCCTTACCTTTGCGAACGTTATTCATTACAGTTGGGGCAAAAATAATCATATTAGCCACAACATGTTGTGAATTAACTCATAATTACTAATTGCCATTAAACAGTTTTGAAATGTTGAAAAATAAGATGTTTGTCCCGGCTTTATTAATAGCGGGTCTGCTCTCCCTACACACGGTTGCTCAGGCACAAAAAAAAATAAAAACAATTATTGTAGATGCGGGTCATGGTGGAAAAGACGGCGGTGCACATGGAGGTTATGAAGGCGGATTAGGTTCATGGGAAAAAAATATTACTTTAGCCATCAGTAATAAATTGGTAGCGCAGTTGCAAAAGGACCTGCCTGATGTAAAAATAGTTCCCACACGTACAACAGATATTTATCAATCTCCTCCCGAAAAAGCCAATATTGCCAATCAAAACCATGGTGATCTGTTTATTTGCATCCATGCCGATGCTGTACAACTACAAACCGGCAGAAGACAAATAGGTACTAAATCCATCGTCAGACAAGATGTGATCTATATCGGCAAGGGGAAAAAGAGAAAAAAGAAATACGGGAAAAAGTACAATATAGTAGTTCCTGTGTACGACTATTATAAAATAGGCAGTGCAAGAACAGGAACCAGTATCTGGCTGTTTGCTGCTCATAAAACAAATGATAAATTAGATGCGATCGAGAAAGGTGGTCAACTAGGTGAGGATGATGATCAGATAGATAGTACTGCAGACAGCACTTTCAATAATATTGACTTTAACGATACCCGCGAAACAAGGATGCTGGCACAGGTATACGCCAAGCGTTACCAGGAAAAAAGCATCGAATTAGCAGATCTTATTAATGACGAGATCGCAGCTACGAATCGTCCGGCTTTGGGTGTATATCAACGCCAGAAGGGTATTTGGGTGCTTCAGGCCACCAATATGCCAGCGGTATTAATTGAAACCGGCTTTATTACTAACTATAACGATGAACGCTATTTAAATAGTGATGCGGGTCAGCAGGAAATAGCGGAATGTATTGCCAGAGCAATTAAACAATATAAAGAACAGGTAGAAAATTCGAAAACCGTTGCCGTTCCTGCAACAACAACGCCTGATCCTGCACCAGCAAATGTAACAGACAGCACAACAAAAGATAGCACTAAAACACAATAGAAGGTTATCTTTCAATAGTTTTATCAAATAGTAACAATTAGCTCACGAGATTTGTTATTTTTGATCAATAAACAACAGGACCTAGTAAAATGAATATATCAAACGAGACAAAGATCGGTGCACTTGCCGCAGTGGCGATTGTATTTTTAATACTTGGATTTAATTTTTTAAAAGGCACAAGTTTAAATACGAAACATGCTAAATATTACGCGGTATTTCATGATATCAGCGGTTTAGCAAATGGCAACCCAGTTTCTATCAACGGTAAACAGATCGGTACCGTTTCAAATACAGATGGTGGTAGGGATATGCGATTGATCACTGTAACCATGAGTATGAATGTGCCGGTTGATATTCCGAATAATTCTATCGCAATCATTGACCCTTCTCTATTAGGTACTACTACTTTAGAAATACATTTGGGTGATTCTCCTAAATTTTATCAGGATGGCGACACCATCTCTACTGAAGCTAAAGGTGGATTATTTGACGCTGCTTTCCAAAAACTTGATCCTGTTCTATACGAAGTTAAAAATGCTGTTATTTCTTTAGATTCTCTTTTAGGTACAGTGAATAGTGTGTTTGATGACAAGACAAAAAACAATATCAAAGGCACGATGGATAATTTACAAAAATCATCTGCCAATTTAGAGGTATTGTTAAATACACAAACGGGCGCCTTAGCTAAAACACTAGACAATGTTAGTTCATTCACCGGTGGATTAAAAGATAATAACGAAAAGATAAATCATGTAATGTCTAATTTAGATGCGACTACTACTACCCTTTCGAAATTAGACCTTGAGAAAACATTGGATTCACTGGACCTTACCATCAATACTTTAAAGCGCGTTGTTACAAAAATAAACAGTGATACAACCGGCACATTAGGCAAGCTCATTAACAACGATCATTTGTACGATAACCTTACCTCAACATCCAATAAATTAAATTTATTGTTAGATGATGTGCGCGTACATCCAAAACGCTATATCAGTATTTCTGTATTTGGCAAAAAAGATAAACAGGCGCCATTGATGGTTCCTTTAGCGGATACGGTTAACTCGCCATATACAAAATAGCTAAACAATTCACCATCCGTATTAAACGGATCATAATTGACAATTTGAAAGCAAGTTTTTATTACAGGATATTTTCATTACTGCTATTGCTTACCGGTTGCAATTTAATTGTTGCTGCACAGAAAATAACGACTGCTCCGCCTCCTGCAAATGATTCTGTAAGAATAATACAAATTGTACAAGGAAATAGTCTGCGCTCAAAAACAATAGATTCTGTAACAACGATCGAAACCATTGCGGGCAAGGTTGTTTTACAAGAAGGCGGAACTACTTTTACCTGCGACAGCGCTATCATCAATCGCTTTACTAACTCTTTGGAAGCTTTTGGTAATGTACATATTAACCAGGGCGATAGCATCAATACTTATTCTCAACACTTGTTATATACCGCAAATGATCGTATTGCGCATTTGGATAAGGATGTAAAGATCACCGACAAAAAAGGAACTTTACTAACACAAAAATTAGACTACGATCTTAAAACAAGTATTGGTAATTATTACAACGGTGGTAAAGTTATCAATGGCAAAACTACTTTAACCAGTACTGAAGGAACTTATTATGGTGATACCAAAGATGTTTATTTTAAAAAAAATGTACATCTGGTAGACCCTAAATATGATATTGTAACAGACAGCCTATTATATAATACGGATGCTGATCTTGTAACATTTATCACCGGAACATATATTAAAAGTCCGAGTAGTGGCAATATCTATACAACACAAGGCACTTATGATCTTAAGAACGGCAAGGCTTTTTTTGGCAATCGTTCTGTTATAAAAGATAGTACACGCACTTACAGTGCAGATAATATGGCCTATGATGAAAAGACATCTATGGCGGAGCTTGAAGGTAACGCTGTAATCAAAGACAGTGTTAATGGCTATATGATCGTCGCCAACCAGATCTACTCAAACAAAAAAGACAACTCTTTTTTAGCAACAAAAAAACCAATATTGATACTTGTAAGCTCGGGACATGACAGTACGTTTATTTCGGCTGACACATTATATTCCGGTATCGTTAAACCTACTCCACTCAAGGGAGAAGTTAATACGCCCAAAGAAGATTCACTTCGACAAAAAAGAAGGTTGGATTTTTTTAGTGATACAACACTTTCCTATGTTAACAACAGAAATTTTGTTCAAAAAGATAGTTGTGATTCAACAGGTTTGTGTGATACCGCTAGTAAAAAAGCGATCGTGAATTCACCGGTATTGAAACCTGTTGATAGCAGTTATAAAAAAACTGCAGTAAAAAGAACAACTCCCTCACAAAAAAAGCCCACAATAGAGATAGATACCTTAAAACGTACAACTGTTGTTTCATCAACCAAAGACAATCCTCTTCGTTTTTTTCAAGGCTTTCATCATGTCCGGATCTTTAATGATTCTGTTCAATCTGTTGCCGATAGCCTTTACTACTCTGCAGAAGATTCGATCTTTAGATTATTTAATCAGCCGATAATATTTAGTCATGGTTCGCAAATAACAGGCGACACTATTTTCTTGTATACCAAGAACAAGACGATCGACCGGATGTATTGTTTTTATAATGGGATGATTATTAACAAAACGCAGGAAGGACTTTTTAACCAGATCAGCGGCAGAACGATCAACGGCTATTTTAAAGATGGCTTATTTAATTATATGCGTGTCCGGGGTTCTCCGGCACAAAGTATTTTTTACCCAAGAAATGATAAAGACAGTTCCTATTCAGGTATGAATCGTTGTAAGGGTGATGTGATAGATATTTATTTTATCAATAATCAATTGAACAAAGTAAAATTTGTTAATGATGTTGATGGAACGATGTATCCGATGTCAAGTATTCCCGATGATCAGAAATTTCTTAAGGGATATAAATGGCTTGATGATCGCAGGCCCAAGAGCAAGTTTGAATTGTACGAATAATTTACAATACTTTTAGTAAGTTAGCTTCCCTCCCTTTACAATCTGTTTCTAAAAAAATCAAACACTACATGGCCTACTAGTCCAAATATAATAGCGATAATAAAATTAGTTATCGTGAAAATATCTTCAACAGCCCATATCATACTATGCTGTTGTCCATATCCCGAACGTTCATATTCGCCCATTAAAAGATTGGAATAAAAGAGGAATACAATAAACCCCACTTCGAGTAACGCTCTCCAAAGCGGGGTTAATTTTTTGCTGCTTTTTTCGTTTGGTTGTTCTTCTGACATATCATAAAATTTAGTCCATAAAATAACAACCGTTAGTTTAAATATCAGTAGCCTCGCCGTAGGCAACAGCTGTAGCTTCTTTCAAAGCTTCGCTCATTGTCGGATGAGGATGAATTGCGTTTAATATTTCGTGTGCCGTTGTTTCTAATTTACGTGCCACTACTGCTTCTGCAATAAGATCAGTAACATTTAAACCGATCATATGGCAACCTAAGAACTCGCCGTATTTAGCATCGTAAATCACTTTTACAAAACCTTCAGTCGCGCCAGACGCTGTTGCTTTACCACTTGCGATAAAAGGGAACTTACCTACTTTGATTTCGTAACCCGCATCTTTAGCACCTTTTTCAGTATACCCAACAGAAGCAATTTCCGGCGTACAATAAGTACAGCCCGGGATATTATTGTAATCGATATGATCAGGATGCCCGCCGCCGATAAATTCTGCAGCATTGATACCTTCTCTTGTTGCAACGTGAGCCAATGCTTGCCCAGGTGTACAATCACCGATCGCGAAAATACCGGCCACATTTGTTTGCTGATCAGCATTCACAACGATCTTTCCTTTTTCAGTCTTGATACCTAAAGCTTCTAAACCGATATTTTCAATATTCGCAACCACACCTACTGCGCTCAATACGATATCAGCTTCTAAGGTAATCTCTCCGGTTGGTGTTTTAATTTTTGCTTTAACGCCCGCGCCTGCTGTATCAACACTCAATACTTCACTGTTCGTTAAAATATCAATGCCTTGTTTCTTATATTGTTTTTCCAATTCTTTGCTGATGTCTTCATCTTCAACCGGAACGATACGTGGTAAAAATTCGACCACGGTAACTTTACAGCCCATGCTGTTATAGAAATAAGCGAATTCAATCCCTATCGCACCACTTCCAACAACGATCATTGATTTAGGTTGTGTTGGCAATACCATTGCTTCACGATAACCCACGATCTTTTTACCATCGATAGGAATAGCCGGCAATTGACGTGCACGTCCGCCTGTTGCGATGATAATATTTTTAGCTTCTAATACTTGCTTAGTATTGTCTGCAGCTGTCACTTCTAATTTACCTGGAGCTAAAAATTTGCCGAAGCCCATGATCACATCGATCTTATTCTTCTTCATCAGATACTGAACACCTTTGCTCATTTTATCTGCAACACCACGACTACGACTAATAACGTTAGAAAAATTTTGCGTTGGATTGGTAACATTGATACCATAATCTGCAGCATGTTTAGCATACTCATATACCTGTGCGCTTTTCAATAAAGCTTTTGTAGGGATACAGCCCCAGTTAAGGCAGATACCACCCAGCAATTCTTTTTCAACAATAGCTACTTTTTTACCTAATTGACTAGCTCTGATAGCTGCCGGATAACCGCCGGGACCACTACCTAACACAATTACATCGTATGCCATAATATTTGGGATTTGTAAGATTTAATTTTTCAGTTGCAAAGTTACTTGAAACACGCTAAATATCAAAAACGTATG
>Ga0206961_1131_pt1 | contig 16038 bp, 11 predicted proteins | sample Alteio_BWOrgHeat_30_FD_153238 | JGI IMG/M metagenome (GOLD analysis project Ga0206961, IMG submission 153238) | Enriched cells from forest soil in Barre Woods Harvard Forest LTER site, Petersham, Massachusetts, United States -... | ecosystem: Environmental > Terrestrial > Soil > Temperate forest >...
TCCAATCCGGTTAATAATAAAGCGATCTGCATTACAGCCCCTTGCCTGAATATCTCTCCGAATGCGGTTTTAGATAATCTTATCAATAACAATAACTGTGGAATGATCAACGGAAAGCCCAAAATAGCCATCAGTGCTGCATTCTGCTGTGCTTTTGCGGCAATAGCCGCCATCAATGTAAATACTAAACTTAGACTGATACCACCCAGACAAACAATACCAATGAACTGCACCATATTATCAACCGGATCCTTTAATAAAATAGTGAATAATAGTAAACTCAACAAACTCATCAATAACATTAAAATGATATTGTAGATCAATTTAGCAATGATGAAATTAACCGGCGATACGATCGAATAGAAATAAAGCATCCTGCCGCGGCCTTCCTGCAAAAAACTTTTGGCCACCGCATTCACACAAACAAATAATTGAATGATCCAGAAGAGACCGTTCCAAACATCCGCTTCAGGTTTGCTGATCGATAAGTACAAGACAAAAATAGTAGACGCAACATATAACAGTATGCCATAAAAAGTATGTTGCTGCCTTAGTTCAAGCAACAGATCCTTTTTCAATAAAGCGTAGATATTTTTTGTCATTGGCCTGCAAGATAAGATGGTTTTATGATGTTAATTCAAGTCATAGGCCTAACTTTAAATGACTTCTTTTTTGCCGGAAAGTCGGGAAGTCGGGAAGTCGGGAAGTCGGGAAGTCGGGAAGTCGTTTTTTGACCCTAAATATTTAATCCATGTATACCCTAAATGAAACGGAAGAGTTTCTTTGCAAAGAAATTATGAATGCTGCTTATAAAGTGCACAGTCAGCTTGGGCCAGGTTTATTAGAAAAAATTTATGAAGCCTGCTTATGCCACGAGTTGGATAAAAAAGATATTCCTTTCAAACGACAAGTTAAATTGCCTATAAGATATGATGGCATTGACTTTGACGAAGGATTGCAATTAGATGTGCTGGTTGATAACAAGATAATTTGTGAATTAAAAGCAGTAGAAAATATTAATCCCTTATGGCAAGCTCAATTAATAAGCCATCTAAAACTAACAGGGTTGCACGTCGGTTTTATTATAAACTTCAATGTCCCTATCATTAAAAATGGCATACGGCGATATTGTATTCAATAATTTAAAAACGACTTCACGTCTTCCCGGCAAAACTAATATATTGCACAATTACTCAATATTTGCCATTTATCATTTTCTATTTGGAAATAGTAGAATTTTAATGCAAAACTTTTGTTTAACAATGTGTTGAATCGTAATTTCATGTATCTTTTGGGCAATCTAACTAACTAATACAAAAAATCAACTTTTTATGGTGGAAATGAAGGATAGTTTCAAGGCGAAATCTGATGCAGTCGGCGCGGAAATTAAGACATTAATCAAGGATCATGGAACAAAAAAAATTGGCGAAGTAACATTAGCTCAGGTATATCAGGGTATGCGCGGTATCACCGGTTTGGTGACTGAAACGTCTTTGTTAGATGCGCAAGAAGGTATTCGTTTTCGTGGTTTTACTATTCCTGAATTACAACAAAAATTACCAAAAGCAAAAGGTGGAACAGAGCCGCTTCCTGAAGCTTTATTTCATTTAATGTTATTGGGCGAGTTGCCTGATGATGACGAAGTGCACGAACTAACTTCAGTATGGCAGCGCCGCAGCCATGTTCCTAAACATGTATTTGATACAATAGATGCAACGCCTATCAATAGTCACCCGATGACGCAGTTTGTAATTGCTATCATGGCTTTACAAACGGAAAGTACTTTTGCAAAACGTTATGCAGCGGGCATGAACAAAAAAGAATATTGGGATGCGACGTTTGATGATTCAATGGACCTGATCGCACGCTTACCAAGGGTTGCTGCATATATCTATCGCCGTAAGTACAAAGGTGGCGAACATATTCAGCCAAATGGTTTGCTAGATTGGGCAGGAAACTTTGCCCACATGATGGGGTTTGAAGATGAAGGCTTTAAAGAATTAATGCGTTTGTACATGACTATTCATGCTGATCATGAAGGTGGAAACGTATCTGCACATACAACACATTTAGTTGGTTCTGCATTGAGCGATCCTTATTTATCTTTTGCCGCAGGCATGAATGGTTTAGCAGGACCTTTACATGGCCTAGCTAACCAGGAAGTGATCAAATGGATATTTGAAATGAGAGAGCAATTGGGCGTAGAAACACCTACCAGCGCTCAGATAGAAGAATACGTAAAGAAAACTTTAAGCGAAGGAAAAGTAGTTCCAGGTTATGGACATGCTGTATTGCGTAAAACTGATCCTCGCTTTACCGCACAAATGGAATTTGGCAAAAAACATTTACCGAACGACCCTTTAGTAAATACGGTTTGGAATATTTATGAAACAGTACCGCCAATTTTACAATCATTAGGAAAAATAAAAAATCCATGGCCAAATGTTGATGCACATAGTGGTGCATTATTAGTTCATTACGGCATGGTAGAATATGAATTTTATACTGTTCTATTCGGTGTATCAAGAGCATTGGGCGTATTAGCAAGCCTTTGCTGGGACAGAGCTTTAGGCTTACCATTAGAAAGACCAAAATCGATCACAACAGACTTAGTGAAATTATGGTTAGAGGAGAAAGGCGAAGTTTGGGAAGGATAAATTACAATTGAACATTACTTTATGTAACCCCGAATTTATTTCGGGGTTATTATTTATACCTTTTATATTTGCAGTCCGCTTGGGGAATTAGCTCAGTTGGCTAGAGTGCTTGCATGGCATGCAAGAAGTCACCGGTTCGAATCCGGTATTCTCCACTATCCGCCAGTAAGGGTTTCACTTAATTGTTGAAACCTTTTTTATTTCTTTGTTTGAACATAAACAAAATCATCTTAATTAACTAAGCTATTATATTATGTATCGACATGAAAGTCTAAAAGATATAACTATAGCTCTCACCGCATTGGTCATTTACAATCATCTTATGAATGAGAAATTATAACAAACAAAATCCGAACAAATAATTCCTCTTTACGTAGCATATGTAATCACGTAAACTTATTATTAAGTAGTTTACGTCAGAACACTTCGTAAAAATGACGTTATACTATATGTTACTTACGTTATGTAAATAACATGGTTAAACCTTCCAAGGTCGAACTTTGTTATTGAGGATTTTGAGAAAATATTTTTTTTGATAGCCTTTATATTAACCTTAACTTGTATGAGATAAAGCTACGTTATTATGAAAAAATCTTTTCCCCTCTACCCTACTATTTTTATAATAATAGCTGTAATTATTTCTTCTTGCAAAAGATCGAATATTATTGTACCTACTTCTACTTGCATTCAAGTTGAATTAAGTTCGCCCGCTCATACAGATTCACAAACAGTCGTTTTAAATTCTCCAATAATTCCCATTACATATATAGTTTCAGGCACAGCTACATTTGATACAACTGCTACTGATACAATTAGTGTAAGTATTTTAGGTTCATTGCCAACCGGGGTGACTGGCACTTTTTCGCATGGAACCTTTACGATATCTGGAACACCGACTTCCTCTGTAGGAAGTCCTTTTATGTATAGGCTTTCAATAACAGGAAGTAATTGTGCGAATACTAATATTGTCGGTTCAATTACAGTTCATGATAGCACATCTGGCGCTGGTAATATAACTGATAGTACTATTGCATATGCTTACATTCCAAATGCTTATGATAATACAGTCAGCATAGTCAATACGGTAACTGATTCAGTGGTTGCTACCATACCTGTTGGTCGCCTGCCATATGGCGAAGCGGTATGTACAAGTACTAAAACAGTATATATAGTAAATGCTTCCAGTAGTACAATTAGTGTAATTAGCAAAGCTACAAATACAGTTACACGTACATTAACATTACCCAATGCTGCTGCAGGAACTATGGCCGTAAGTCCGGATGGAACCAAAATATATGTAGTAAGTGCATCGCCAAAAGGAATGGTAGATGTAATTAATACTGCAACGAATGCATTAATTGATACTGTCTTTGTAGGTGGTAATCCATTAGCTATAGCTATAAGTCCAGATGGCAGTAAAGTGTATGTAGGAAATAATTTGAATGAAACAACTCCTAGTACTGTTAGTGTGATTAATACAGCTACTGATACTATCACAACCGCTATACCAATAGGAAAAACTTTATACAATATAGTAGTAAGTCCTGATGGAAGTAAAGTATATGTGGGGGTTATGGGAGATGGAGCAGTCGACGTGATTAATGCCGCAACTAATACTATATCAGCTGCCATAACAACAAATGCCCCAATTGCTTTAGCTATGAGTCCTGATGGAAGTAAAGTATATGTATCCAACACCGATTTGGGCACGGTAAGTGTTATCAATACTACGACCAATACTATTGGTTCTACGATTCATGTAGGCAATGATCCTTTTGGCATTAGTGTTACTCCTGATGGCAGTAAAGTATATGTAACAAGTATTATTGACAATACAGCTAGTGTAATTAACACAACAACAAATACCGTAATAAAGACGATACCTGTAGGAGAGAATCCTTACGCTTTGGGTAATTTTATAATTCAGTAATCGCGTGTTGATCTGAATTGGGATTAGGATTCGCCAGATTCCTGGATTAACGGATTTAAAATCCATATTAAATCCGACGAATCCCAGTTCAGACAATTATACCAATTCAATTACAGTGATCTCAGGCATTATCCCTACTCTTCCCGGATAACCAATAAATCCAAAACCTCTGTTCACATATAATTTTTGCTTGGCATCTTCATACAAGCCTGCCCATTCCTGATACATATATTGCACCGGGCTCCATTTAAATCCTGGTATTTCAATGCCGAATTGCATACCGTGTGTATGTCCGCTTAATGTTAGGTCGATATCGCTATAGTCTGGCTTTACCTGCGCATCCCAATGACTCGGATCATGGCTCATTAATATTTTAAAAGGATATTTTTCCGTACCGGGATAAGCCAGATCCATTCTTCCATGTTTTGGAAACCTTGCTTTGGCGCTCCAGTTCTCAATACCTAATAAAGCAATTTCGTCACCGTTTCTTTTTAAGATAACATGTTCATTCATTAATAAGCGCCAGCCTAATTCGCTATGTATTTTTTTTACATTTTCTAAATTTTGTGCTTTAGTAATGCCCCCATTTGGCCAGCTCACATAATCACCATAATCATGATTACCTAAGGTTGAATAAACACCCATCGGTGCTTTTAGCTGATTAAAAACATCCATGTACTCTTTCATTTCTGTTGCCTTATCATTTACCAGATCTCCTGTAAATAAAATGATATCTGCATTTTGTGCCAATATCATATCAACACCATGTTGTACCGCTTTTTTATCCATGAAGCTTCCGCTATGGATATCGCTTATTTGTAAAATTTTTATGCCTTTAAATCCTGCGGGTAAATTACCGTAGGCTAATTGTATATTTTTTACTTTGTAATTGTATTTATTGCTGTAACCATATACCAATGTGGTAAACAATCCACCGCCAGCCGCTAATCCAAGCCAGCTAAGGAATGCGGAGCGACTAATGCCATCACCAACGCTTGTTTCTCCCTCCGTGTTATTATAAAATAATTTGCCTGCTGTCCATTGTATCAACCGGCGAAGATCATCCAATAAAAAGAAAATAAAGCCAACTAGCTTAGCCATAAATAATCCAAGAATGGTGGCGAACACATATGTGCGCAATTTTCTTGGCAACAGATCAGGATCTGTAAATATAAAAAGCAAAAAGCCTATTACTGCCAAAACAGTGATTCCCCAATAAATAACATATATGATCGTTCGCGCCTTTGGAGAGATATTCTGGCAAACAGATTTTACAACTTGAAAAATATAAGTATCCAGCAATAACATGATGGAAATAAAAATAAAAGCACCAAGTGGAGAACGCATAAATTATGTAAGATTGAGTAAGTGGTAAGACGAATGAGAAAGCATTTTATTTTTTATCAACCCCAAAAAACTCATTTAATTGATGGTTGATGGCCATTATTGTATGTTCATTAACAACTCTTCCATCACTATCCAACATTTTATCGACTGATGAAATAGGCAGTTTATTAAAATGAACCATTACTTTCATATGGTTTAAAATACCTGTTAAGTGTTCCATACCACGCAGATTCCCTGCCCTGCCCGTAGCCACGCCAACAAGCAGGGCAGTTTTATGCCACCAGCAAAGATGTACACGGCTGGTATCAAAAAATAATTTTAAGGCGCCTGAAAAACTGCCATTGTATTCGGGTGAAATGATAACAAAAGTGGTTGTGGGTATCAATATTTCTTCTTCTATTCTTTCAAAATCGGCATTTCTTTCACCCACATCTACGCCAACTAATGAAAGAATTTTTGCATCTATTCCTCTTTCTTTAAGAATGGACTGGTATTCAAGGGCTATTTTCTGGGTATTACTTCCTTTTCTGTCGGTTCCTGATATAATTGTGATCATTTTATCTTGATTCTATTTAAAAACGATAAATTTTACCCTTTTTTGGAGGTGATTTTTTAGGCTCGTTAGCCAAATTTGTCAGTCTGCCCGTGAGTTGTCCACAACGGGCTTACAAGAGTACACAATTTAAAGAAAAACTCATAGCTATAGGTCACATTATACTACTATTTGAGATACATTATATTATCTTTGGCAGGATTAGGTACCAGGACAATTTTTAAGTAAAAAGTAAATAAACGGCCCTGAAGGGGTGCGCTACCATGGCAAGAACAATAGGAATAGCAAATCAAAAAGGTGGAGTTGGCAAAACGACAACGGCAATCAATTTGGCAGCAAGTTTAGCTGTACTGGAATATAAAACTTTACTGGTAGATGCAGACCCGCAGGCAAATAGCACAACAGGTATTGGGTTCGATCTGAACAATATTACCCAAAGCCTGTACGATTGTATGGTAAATGAAGTGGAAGCGAAAGATGTTGTGTTAAAATCCGAGATCCCGCATCTTGACCTGATACCATCGCATATAGATCTGGTTGGTGCAGAAATTGAAATGATCAATTATCCCAATCGTGAAGGTGTATTAAAGAAAATTTTAGACCCCATCAAAGATCAATACGATTTCATTATTATTGATTGTTCGCCATCGCTTGGTTTGATCACGGTAAATGCCTTAGTGGCTTCTGATAGTGTAGTGGTTCCGGTACAAACAGAATTTTTTGCCCTGGAAGGATTAGGTAAATTATTAAATACGGTTAAGATCGTTCAAAATCGTTTGAATCCAGACCTTAAAATAGAAGGCATATTAATGACCATGTACGATGCGCGTTTGCGTTTGTGCAACCAGGTTGTTAGTGAAGTGCGCAGGCATTTTGATGAAATGGTTTTCAGCAGCATCATTCATCGTAACACAAGATTGAGCGAAGCGCCAAGTTTTGGTAAGCCCGTTATTTTATATGATGCAGAAAGCAAAGGGTCTTTCAACTATTTAAATCTTGCTAAAGAGATCTTACAAAAAAACAACCTTACAAAAATTAACCAGGAAGATAAAATAATACAATAGTTATAAGTACTAAGTTTTAAGTGATAAGTTAATTGATCTCTTACAACTTAAAGGACTTAAAACTTACAACCTATAACTTATAACTCAGATGAACGCTCCAAATAAAAAAGATGCATTAGGAAAAGGTATTCGCAGCTTATTGCAGAATATCGATTCTGATTTAAAATCTACTGCCGATACATTAAAACCTGAAGTAGTTGAAAAAAAAACAGGCGTCAACCGTATATCTCTTGATCAGATAGAAGTGAATCCGAAGCAGCCCCGCAAAGATTTTGATGAAACAGCTTTAAGAGAATTAGCCGCATCTATAAAGATCCATGATATCATTCAACCACTGACCGTTTCAAAAACAGCATCAGGAAAATATCGTTTGATAGCAGGCGAAAGAAGATTCCGCGCGTCAAAGATCGCAGGACTAAAGGATGTACCTGTATATGTTCGCCAGGCAAATGACCAGGAATTATTAGAACTGGCACTATTAGAAAATTTACAGCGCGAAAATTTAAACGCGATAGAAATATCATTAAGCTACAAACGTTTAATGGATGAACTGGATTACACACAGGAACAAGTAGCTGAGAGAATGGGCAAAGAAAGAAGTACGATCGGCAACTACATTCGCTTATTAAAATTACCTCCTGATATTCAGATCGCTGTGCGCACAGGAATTATAAGCATGGGGCATGCAAGAGCATTGATCAATGTGGATGTGGTAGATAAACAATTGTATATTTTTTCTGAAATAAAAAACAAGCAATTATCTGTTAGGCAAACGGAAGACCTTGTTCGTAAAATATACACTGGTAGCGGCGGTGCTGTTAAAAATTCTGTAAAACCCCAATTGCCTACCGCTTATAAAAAGATAGAAGATAATTTAGCATCACATTACAATACAAAAGTGAAGCTGGCGCATAATAAAAAAGGCAATGGCACCATTACTTTTGATTATTATTCTTTAGAGGAATTAAATGCTTTACTGGATAAATTGAATATTAAAGTGAGTTAATGCAAAAGCTACTATCCATATTTTTTATTTTTTTCTTACTGATTTTTTTTTCACCAGGCAGTTTTGCACAGGTGTTTGGAGATAGTTCTGTGACTCCAAAAAAAGACAGCCTGATTTTTCCTGCAAAAGATACCAGTCACCATGCTTTTGTGATGCCCGGAGGTTTTCATCATATGGGAAGAAGAGATAGTATGCTTAAACCGATAGCTCCGCAAGACAGTGCGAATATCCTTTCAATGAATCCCAATGTAACGCATACATCAAGAAAATTCAGCCCACGGCAGGCAACTATAAGATCTGCCATATTACCGGGTTTAGGTCAAGCATATAATCGTAAATACTGGAAGATCCCGTTGATATATGCTGCATTAGGAATAACAGGTGGCATATTTTTTTACAACCTTAAAACCTATAATCAGTTTAAAAAAGCTTACCGTCAATCTGTGATAGATAGTGGCTTGGTAAATGACCCTAATATAGACCCAAGTCTTAGAATATATTCACAGGCATCTTTATTAGCTAACCGAAATGTATTCAGGCAAAATATAGATTACTCTGTTTTGTTCTTTATTATTTTTTGGGGATTGAATGTTGTTGATGCAACGGTAGATGCACATCTTAAAACATTTGATGTAAGCGATGATATTAGTTTAGAATTTAAACCGGGATATAGTGATATGGCCAACACAAATGGTATTAGTCTTGTAATGAAAATAGGAAAGCGATATTAAAAGAAACAACAATGAAAATTGCATTAATTGGTTACGGTAAAATGGGTAAGGCTATTGAAGAAATTGCTTTGCAAAGAGGACATACCATCGGATTAAAAATAGATATCGCTACGCTTGCTGAATTCACAAAAGAGAATTTAAATAAGTGCGATGTAGCCATTGAGTTTACCAGTCCACATACGGCCTTACAAAACATTATGACTTGCCTGGATGCAGGTACGCCCATCGTTAGCGGAAGTACCGGCTGGTTAGAACAATGGGATATAGTAAAAAAGAAATGCGAAGAAAAAAATGGTTCTTTATTATACTCCAGCAATTATAGCATTGGCGTAAATATCTTCTTCGAGCTAAATAAAAAATTAGCTGCGCTAATGAATAAGCAAACGAATTATGAGGTAACGATGGAAGAGATCCATCATACACAAAAAAAAGATGCGCCAAGCGGAACAGCTATTACTTTGGCTGAACAAGTAATGGCAAATTTAGACCGAAAACATAAATGGGTAAATGATGAGAAGCCTGCGGCAGATGAATTATTAATTACCAGCAAGCGTATTGATCCTGCGCCGGGTACGCATACTGTTAAGTATCATTCTGCTATTGATGATATTGAAATAATTCATACAGCACATAACAGAACCGGTTTTGCAACAGGCGCGGTTTTAGCTGCTGAGTTTTTAAAAGATAAAAAAGGAATTTATAGTATGAAGGATGTGCTTGGCTTGTAATAGATAATTAATTAAAATGTTATTACTGCTATCGCGTTCAACAAAAAAGCTCTCCATTAAGTTGAGAGCTTTTTAATATCATCATTATATAAAACTAAAATGAATTCAATAAGGCTTTAGCGCTATCCATTTGTAATGAAGCCATAAAATAAAAGCCTTGATCCAATTTTGCCAGTGCTGCGGCATTACCCACATTACTTTGCCTTAGCTGATATAATTTAGCAACTGCTTCCAGATCTGATTGCGACAAACTTGATACTTGCAGATCACTCTGTAATGTAGTAAGGTATCCATAACCGAACTGCACTGTTGGTTCTATTATAGTTCCTTCACCATAATCGTTCCAGGTAACTAATTGGATATATTGATTATTAGTTTGCTGTACTGCGAGATCAAGTGTTTGCTTGAAAAGAGATACACTTGGTGTAATTACCCATGTTGGGCCGCCGGGCGTTCCTTCAGGATTTCCCTGTGCATAAAAACTATTATACCCAGGATATGCAGCGGATATTTTAATACCCGGGTTATAACTTGGATTATAAAAACTATTTAAGCTTGATACACCGTTTGAATACACCCAAACAAACTCTCCGGTAGCATTTGCTCCTGCCAGGTCAGAGTGATTAGATAAAGTAAAGAAAGCTGGTTTAGGAGATAATATAGAAAAGATACTCGTCCATACCGCAGTATCTGCTACACTGTTTAATAATGGCGCCTGCGGACCAAAATCGAGCAACAAAGGCTGGTTTGAAATATATTCATAATCCGGATCAGGAAAATAATTAGTCTTTAGATAACTCATATCCGCTTGAGCATGAGCAATCAAATTCGAATCATTATTCATAGCCGATAAATCATTGTCTTCGTATACAATAGCATACTTAAGTCCAACTCTCGCTAATCGTGAAACGATCACATCTGTATTGTGTTTTGCCATCGGCAGATCAAGGTTTTGTCCAAGATTAGATCCTACGCCAGGCCAATCAATAAATACACCATCAATGCCACTCAGTTTCATTAATAGTAACTGGTAATCGATCACAGCCGTATCACCCGAAGCATATGGCCCTATCAATGGATTATAGTTAGATGCGATGCGACGCTGGCCATTTACAAATGTTTCGGGATAATCGCTTCCTAAATTCATGGTCCAATGTACACCCCAATGCTCAGGAGATCCTAATGAAGCTGGTGTTTCGAACCAAGGTAAAATATGCGCAAATACCCTTTTATTAACTGACTTTGTAACAGGCGCAGGCGCATACGCGACAACGGTTCCGTCAAAAGCGAAAGAAGGATGTTTGGATTTTTTACATCCAAAACAACTTACTATTATCAGTAAAAAAAATATTCTATTCTTCATGGTAATTTTTATTCTTGTTTAACTCACACCGTTCTTATTGAAGATGCGATAACTACTATTTTAGTTGCATCACAAGGTAGTTTAAAAGTAAAAAGCCATTTTTACAATGGCTTTTTACTTACTTAATTTATTGTTAATCCTAATTATATTAATACCCGGGATTTTGACCTCCGTTGGGTTGAGCAGACAATAATGAATTTGCATTCACTTCTTCTGTCGGTATTGGATAACTATACGATTGATTATTAGTCCATTGACTTGGTGTCTGATTCGGTAATAAACTTCCATAATAAGTAGCTTCATTGCTACCAAAATTGCTATTATAAGGGGAACCGCCGGCAGTACTGTTAGTACTGTTACCCCATCTTCCAATATCAAACCACCAATGGCCTTCTGCATATAATTCGATAAATCTTTCATAAGCCAAAGGATTGTGAAGAAGATTCACATCAGAAGGATCCGCTTTTGTAAGCGCTGTAAGACTGGCATAATCAAATCCAGATGGTGAATTTATAGGCTGGCTGTAAGCTCTACGATGGACTTTATTGATATATTCTAATGCGTTAGTAGCGTCGCCCGTATTCATACAAGCTTCTGCATACAATAAATAAACGTCAGCCAAACGCAAAAGGTAAAAATTAGCTCCTTCGCATTGTACTGTTTCATTTGTACTTGCATCAAGTGTTTGGTATTTTTTTAAATTCCATCCAAGGAAACCATCGCCTCTGCCTGATTCAGCAGGTGCTGTAGGACCATTTACGGCATATATATTTACGGTTTTAGCTACCGGTCTTCTTAATCTGTCTGTTGCTGTGCCAGAACCAGAAAATAAAACTGTATCATAATATGGTTCTAAAGCGCTAACATATAAACGAGGATCAGCCCCGTTGGAATTTCTAAAGCTATCAGATAAATGTTGATAATATGCCCCTGGTACTAGAGTAGTACTAACATAACCTGCTGCATTAGCAGTTGAACTGTAGGCAGGATTAGGTACTAAAGAACTTTGATCCAAAGAATCAGGAGACATTGCAAATCCAAAACGTGATAAGCTTTTTTCCTGTACATAGCAGGCACCATATCCCATGCCGTCAACACTTCCAAAAGCACCATCATCTTTAAATCCGGAAGGTGCCATAAATAATCCCCAACTGCAAGTAAGGTATAAATTCGGCGTATTACCAAAAATACCATAACCGCCATTCCCGCCAACTCTTTCAACTTCCATTTCAAATAGAGATTCCTGATTGAATTTCTGATCGGTATTTGAATTTAATTCTCCCGGATAAACATTAGAATTAAACGCTTGTTTATAAATATTAAATGGCATCAATTGTAAAGGCAATCCACGCGGCCCTGTACCATTTGTGATCACATCACTCAATACGGTTTTTGCACTATCAAAATTTTGAGTGAACACGTATGCTTTACCCAAAAGCCCTTTCGCAGCCCATGAGGTAGCTCTTCCGATATTTGTTCCTGACCATGAGGTCGGTAATAAAGTTATTGCTGTATTAAGATCTGAAGTGATAAGATTCCATACCTGGCGGGCAGTTGCTCTTGGTGCCTGAGTTTGCGCCAATGTTGTTGGTGTAGATGTATATACAGGTACGCCTAATATATTTGCATCGCTACTGGCTGGCGCTTTGATATCAATATATTTTTCTCCGTAAAAACATTCCAGTTGAAGATAATACCATGCACGAAGAAAATAAGCTTCTCCTCTTATACTACGTATAGCAGCTGAATCTCCCGCTACGGCGTAATTTTTTTCGTAAAATGATGCTGCATCTAAAGCAGAGTTTGCATCCTTAACACCGGCATATAAACCATTCCAGGTATTTGAGATCCATAACGCTGTAGTTGGAAAGTCATTATATGGTGCATCTTTATTTTGATCAACAAGATTCAAATTACCTGTTGTACCTAATTCATGACTAACTATACCGGTTACAGGCAAAAAGCCCCAGCCGTATAGATTTTGAGAGCGGGTATTTGCGTACCCGTCAGCTAAAATGGAAGTTAGCTGATCAATAGTAGAAGGATACACTGTACCATTCTGCTGAGATAAGTTGGCTACTGTTACTGGTTTTTTACACCCAAAAAAGGCCAGACTTACTATTCCGATTATTAAAACTTTATTGCGCATCGTTATTAATTTAAATATAACATTAATGATATTTCTTAAAAACTAAGATCTAAGCCTGCTGAATAAGATCTTACACTCGGATATTTATATGGTCCATCAATACCGCGATTCGTTGTACCGTTATTTGAACTTTGGTCACTACTTCCTAATTCAGGATCTAATCCCGTATATTTTGTTATAGTGAAAAGGTTGTTGCCCATAACGAACAAGCGTGCATTTCTAATTCTTGCTTTAGCTAGCAATCTGTTAGAGAAAGTGTATCCGATCTGTAAATTTTGCAATTTCAAATAACTACCGTTCTCAACAAAATAACTACTTGGATGCCTGTAGTTACCGTTAGGATCTGTAGCATCAGGTCCTAATTCCGGTTGACCCGTTACACCATTCGTACCTAGATTAGACGCTCCAAATACTTTTGACGTTGTATTACTATTACCGTTATTTAAGAATAATCCTTCTGAATAAGGTGCGACTCCGTTAAATAGCTGTACGCCCTGAACCCCATGGAATAATGCTGATAGGTCAAACCCTTTCCAGCTTAAGTTCAAATTAAACCCATAAGTGAATTTAGGATAAGGATTACCTATGACAGTATCATCCAGTTCCGTAACATCTGTATGTCCTGGTTTTGCATAATAGATAAGATCGCCTGCATGCGGTGTTTTACCAAATTGGGTAATACCACGATCGATCGCTTGCTGATCAGTCTGATAAATACCTAATACTTTTAAACCATAGAATTGGCCAAATGAATAACCTGCTGCAGTGTATGTTAGATCTTCACCATTCATTGGACCTTGAGAACCCGGAGGGCCGTAATCGTTGTGTCCGTCTTTAATATAGGCACCATTTATTCCATCAAGCGTTATTACTTTATTTTTATTAAATGATCCTGTAAATGTAACAGTATAATTAAGTGCTCTGACATGGTCTTTATATCCTAACTGGATATCTACGCCCTTATTATCAACCTTACCTATATTACTCGTAAAAGTATTAAAGCTTGGATTATTGAACCCTGAGCTTGGAGTAAGTGGTATATTATATAACATACCATGGGTAACTTTATCGTACCATTCCACAGTAAAAAATAATTTACTGCGTAAAGCTTCTCCATCTACACCAATATTAACTTCACTATTGGTTTCCCAATGAACGTTTGGATTGGCGATATTAGTTTGAGTATTGGTAAGAATAGGCGTGGCTCCCGGAGCAAAGTTCTGTGCCATGTTTGAAGAATAGCCGGAAAGGAATTTATATGTTCCGATATTACTATTTCCAATTGTACCATAGCTTGCACGAAGTTTTAAGAAATTGATCTTAGGAAGCGCTTGTTTGAAAAAAGGCTCGTCACTCATCTTCCAGCCTGCAGAAGCAGCAGGGAAGAATCCTGATTGATTTCCAGCACCAAATTTGATATAATCAGCATCACTTCTTGCAGACACCGATAAATAATATTTATTATTATAATTATAGTTGATCCTTCCGAAATAAGATTGAACCAAAGGATAAGGATCATAACCACCGTTAGCAATATTTGTGATGTAACCACTCAAAGGGAAATAAGCATATTGTGCAGGTTGTACATTTGTTTCACTTGTATAAACTGCATTATAAATACCCTGGTATTGTTCAAAACCTACTAACACATTTAAATTGTTGTTGCCATAAGATTTATCATGTGCCAAAGTGTAGGCATTTAGCAAACTTTTGTAAGAAACGAAATCTTTAAACAATTTAGCCAAAGTAACAGTTTCACCTGCTGCTGTATACGGAGCTTCGAAAGAATTACCTTGTTCGTTAAAAATTGTATAGCCCAAAGTTGCTCTGAAAGTAAGTGATAAAGGCAGCTTTACTTCTGCATATACATTTGCCTGAATATTTGATTGCGTTATATTCCTGGTTTTTGATAAGATCTGTGCAATTGGGTTAGCATTTGTATAACCTGAAGGACTAGCTCCATATGAACCAGGAGTAGGACCATAAACAGCCATTGTTGGTACTGTTAAAAAGGGAGCATTAAAACGAGGACTAAGAACGCTACTTGTAGGGTCAATAGCATAATCAACCGGGCTAGTGCTTCTTTGAGTTGCATCTAATGTTTCACCAACTTTTATCCTGCTCGTTAATTTGAAATCTGTATTAAGTTTATACCCGTATAGTTCTGAGCTATTATTTAAATAAATACCTTTTTGTTTGTTGTAAACACCAGACATGTAGTAATTAACAGTAGGTGCTACTCCATCAGGGCCTGCAGCGCCAGATATAGAAAGATTATAATTTTGTTCTACTCCGTTTTTATATAATTCTTTTACCCAATCTGTATTAGGTAATGTATCTGTTTGAGTATTAGTAGCATAATATCCAACAGGATTAAGATCCGCCTGTAATTTTATGAAATCAGATTTATCTAATAATTTATAAACGATAGGTTTTGTTATACCATATCTTGAAGTAAGGTTTATAACAGGTTTTCTGCTCAATCCTTTTTTTGTTGTTATAATAATTAC